>JAAUYD010238693.1_pt1 | contig 14818 bp, 12 predicted proteins | sample 7278101 | NCBI WGS metagenome assembly JAAUYD01 (sample SAMN14350128, study PRJNA611818) | marine sediment metagenome | isolation source: surface marine sediment (0.6m) | place: French Polynesia: Moorea | collected 2018-08
GGATTCAACAGATCGATCCCTTGCGAGGGGTGGCATTGGATGCCATGTCGTCTGCCACTATTTTTCCGGCCAGCCACTATGTGACCTCTCGAACCACCTTAAAAAGGGCTATGCAAACGATTCTTGAAGAACTCAAACATCGGGTGGATTGGTTCCGAAATGAAAAGCTGCTCATCGAGGCCCAGCGTATCGAAGAGCGTACCCGGTTCGACTTGGAGATGATTCAGGAGTTGGGCTATTGCAACGGGATCGAAAACTATTCGCGGCACCTGACAGGCCGAAGTCCCGGTGAACCGCCGCCCACATTGCTGGACTATTTTCCGGACGACTACCTCATGTTCATTGATGAGAGCCATATCGCCGTTCCCCAACTGCGCGCTATGTATAAAGGGGATCGCTCGCGTAAAGAAACATTGGTAAAATACGGCTTCAGGCTACCATCGGCACTGGACAATAGACCTCTGCGATTTGATGAGTGGCGCCAACGTGTGAATCAGGTGGTTTATGTGTCTGCAACACCTTCCGAGTATGAAACCGAGAATGCGCGAGGCGTGGTGATCGAACAGATCGTTCGCCCCACAGGATTGATAGATCCTCCGGTGCTCATACGGAGTGCAATCAATCAGGTTGATGATCTCTATAATGAAATACGCCAATGCATCGAACGCAAGGAACGTATTCTGGTCACCACACTGACCAAGCGCATGGCCGAAGACCTTACAGAGTATTATGCGGATTTGGGTATCGCGGTTCGCTATCTCCACTCGGATATTACGACCCTCGAACGGATGGAGATCATACAGGATTTGCGCAAAGGAGAGTTTGATGTGCTTGTCGGAATTAACCTGCTGCGCGAAGGGTTGGACATTCCCGAAGTCGCACTGGTTGCCATATTGGATGCCGATAAGGAGGGGTTCTTACGCTCTGTGCGCTCTTTGATTCAAACTTTTGGACGCGCGGCCCGCAATGTGAACGGCAAGGTGTTGTTGTATGCGGATGAAACGACGCATTCGATGGCCGTGGCCATAGATGAAACCGATCGCCGTCGGAACATCCAGAAGAAATATAATCAAGCGCATGGAATCGAACCGGAGTCAGTACAAAAAGAGGTGTTTCAAATGTTCGAGGAGATGACCCATTCGCAGGAGGCTGAGGTATGGGAAGTCAAAGAGGAGTCCGAAGAATATGGTGATATCAATAATTTGGAGGCGTCCATTGAAAAATTAAATGACGAGATGCAACGCGCAGCCCGCGACCTTGAGTTTGAAAAGGCCGCCAGGTTGAGGGATACCATCAAAAAGCTCCGGCAGCGACTATTGCTGGAGTATTGATGCCATGCGCCCGTGGGATGGCTTACGATGACGGATGAAAACCACAACGCGAAAAATAGTGATCAACCGGCCTCAATTGCAGAACAGGTGCGCAACTTGAGTTCGGCACCTGGCGTTTATCTGTTTAAGGACCAACACGGCAAGATTCTCTATGTGGGCAAGGCTAAAAATATCAATAAAAGGGTTCGATCCTATTTTCAGTCCCGGCGCCCTCAAGATGCCAAGACCACGGTTCTTTTGACCAAGATCGCCTCTTTGGAAACCGTTATCACCCATACGGAACAGGAAGCACTCATTCTTGAGTCCAACCTAATCAAGCAGCATCGCCCCCGATATAACATTCAGCTAAAAGATGATAAGCGCTATCCCTTCCTTCGGCTTGACCTCAATGAACAATTCCCAAACTTGAATATCGTCCGTAAAATTAAAGACGACGGCGCACGCTATTTCGGACCTTATGCATCGAGCGCCTCCGTTAGACAAACCTTAAAATTCATTCATAAGACGTTTAAGCTCAGAAAATGCCACAATAAGACATTCGCCAACCGAACGCGCCCGTGTCTGAATTATCAAATGGGTCTTTGTCTGGGCCCCTGTTGCAACAAGGTAGATCCCAATGAGTACGCTGAGATTGTAGATGAAGTGACCTCTTTTCTGAGAGGGCGAACTCCCGCCTTGATCCGTAAAATTAAAAAGGAGATGACGTCGGCCGCTGAAAAACAGGATTATGAAAAGGCTGCGGTGTTCCGGGATAAGATGATCGCATTGGAGAGGACTGTGGAACAACAGGTGTGTGTCACCACTGACTTCAAAGACCGAGATGTCATTAGCTTGGTTGCCGACGATCGTCTATCCGTCTTTGCCATGTTGAGCGTGAGGGGAGGTTTTTTACTGGGAGGGCGGCAGTTTGTGTTTGATGCCGCCGTTGGGCATGAAAATGATCGCATGAGTCTGTTTTTGAGACAGCTCTACTCAGAAAAACAAGAGATTCCAGCACAAATACTCGTAAGTCATCTGCCCGACGACCATGAGCTGATAGAATCCTATCTGTCCGACAGCAGAGGGCTAAAAGTTAAATTGATCAAGCCCCAGCGGGGCGAAAAAACACGCTTAATCGAAATGGCCCGCCAGAATGCACAAAGGGGTTTAAAGGAGCAGGTCGCCTATCTGGCAGGCCACCAGGACTTGATGGAGAGAATTAAACATCGGCTACGGATGGATACAATGCCAAACCGGATCGAATGTTTTGACAATTCAAACCTGGCAGGTACCTTACCGGTATCTGCAATGGTGGTATTTGAAAAAGGCCATCCCCACCCAGAGGGCTATCGTCGTTATAAAATCGCTCAATCCGGCAAGCCGGATGATTATGCGTTTATGGCAGAGGTGCTGTCACGCCGGTACAAGGATCCTCAGAAACGACGGCCATTGCCTGAATTGTTGCTGGTGGATGGCGGTAAGGGACAGCTCAACATCGCCTTGGCCATATTGCACGACCTTGGTTTAGCCGGACAATTTGCGGTGGCCGGTATTGCCAAAAAAGACGAAAAGCGGGGTGAAGAGGACGATAAAATTTACCTTCCTCAAAGGTCCAATCCTGTTAATCTAAACAAAGATCCGGATGTCCTGCTGTTTCTGCAGCGCGTTCGCGATGAAGCACACCGGTTTGCCATTGCCTATCAGCGACGTCGCAGAGGAAAGTCCTCTGTGCAATCCGTGTTGGATGAAATCGACGGTGTCGGTCCCAAACGAAAGCGGTTATTGTTGAAACATTTTGGGAGTATTGACAAGATCCGTAAGGCAACCATCGATGAACTTGGACAATTACAGGGTATATCGCAGACACTTGCGCGTCAGATTGCAGCACAAATGAAAAGCCATGTCAGCGTAGATAAAAAAGAGGAGGGGACCAGCGGCCCCTCCTCTTAGGCATGTTTCAATGGGGGTGGGGTCTACAGCAGGTCGGCGATAGCACTCTTCTCTCCGATTAGCTCCTGCTCAGTGGCTTTCATTCTCTCTGCACTAAAATTGCTGATCTCAAGGCCGGGAATTTCTTTCCATTCTCCGTTTTCGCACACAATAGGAAAAGAGTAGATAATATCCTCGTCGATTCCGTATGAGTTCCCCGCGCTGTGAACTGCCATGCTGACCCAACGGCCCTCGGTTCCCAAGGCCCAGTCCCGCATATGGTCCACTGCTGCAGAAGCGGCAGAGGCTGCGCTGGACGCGCCACGTGCCTTAATGATCGCCGCCCCTCTCTGTTGTACAGTGGGGATGAAATCATTGACATACCAATCATCGTCGACCTTGGCTTTGGCAGCCTCTCCGCCGATGGTGGCATAGCTGATATCTGGATATTGCGTGGCGGAATGGTTGCCCCACACCACCATTTTCTCAACATTTGTCGTGTGACTACCGGTTTTTTCTGCCAGTTGAGAGATGGCGCGGTTGTGATCCAGACGCATCATGGCGGTGATATTCTTGGGACTGAGATCCGGTGCGTTTTTTAGGGTGATCAGCGCATTGGTGTTGGCCGGGTTGCCCACAACCAAAACCTTTACATTTCGATTGGCATTGTCATTGAGTGCCTTGCCCTGGACTGAGAAAATTTCAGCATTGGCTTTGAGCAGATCCGATCGCTCCATACCAGGTCCGCGGGGGCGGGCGCCAACGAGGACGGCGTAATCCGTATCTTTGAATGCGACATTGGGATCATCGGTGGGGATAACGCCTTCAACCAATGGAAAAGCGCAGTCATTGAGTTCCATCACTACGCCGTTAAGGGCTGCCATGGCCGGAGGAATTTCAAGAAGCTGCAGAATCACCGGCTGGTCCTTGCCAAGCATATCTCCACTGGCGATGCGGAAAATGATGGAATAACTGATTTGGCCAGCGGCTCCGGTGATTGCCACGCGTACAGGTGTTTTCATGGTTGTCTCCTCAATTGTTTGAAATTAATAAATATTTGATTGTCCCCTCAAATTAAAAAATTATGATATTATGGAAACTGATTTGAAACCGGCATCGAAAAAATAAAGGTTTTAAATTGCCATACATCCCTGATTGTGTCAACTATGAAGGCCAAGGTGCCAATCCTTGTCTGCCGGTGTAATTATCCTTGATGCATAGCCCCGGTTTCATCACGTCAGCTCAAGCAAATTGAATCTCTAAAATGAAGGGCCAATCTGGTAGATCATTTAAATAACTATTAAATATTGACTTGGTGCCAGGTTGCAATGTAAAAGAAACTTGATCAGTGGGAATTCGGATCTAATCATTTGGGATTGCCATGCCGATAGTTAAGAAGATTGTAAAATTTATCAGTGGGTCAGGCAGCTGAGTGCGGGACCCATGATCACGACTGACAACCTAACATATAAACATACGATAAGGCCATACATGGACATAAAACAGCGACTCAAAGCCATGTTGCAAGAAGCTGAAATATACCGGTCACAAGGACTCATCACAGAGGCCCATGGCAAATATCAAGACGCTGTTAAGCTCGTAAATTCAACAGAAAATATTAAAAATAAGGCTAGTTTGCTCAATGCGATAACCGTCAAGATAGAAGCCATCGACGACACCAAAGAGAAGGTTGATAAAGGTCCGACCTCGCCGGAATTGTCAAAAAAAGCCCAAGATCTAATTAAAAACCTGTTCTCTTTCTCGGAAAACACCGATGATGCCGCTGCAGGATTGGAAGGGGCTGTGGCATTGGCCAAGTTTGGGCAATTTGACCGCGCTATCAATGAACTGACCGCGCTTTTAAATGAGGAAAGTATAAAGGTTGAAGCGGCTAAGAACATTTTGCGCTGTTATATAACAACCAATGCAACCGAAGAGGCGGTCAATTTGTATCATCAGTGGCTCTCGGAAGATACTTTCCAGCCGAAACAGTTAGAGATGGTACGCGTTTACTTAAGTGATATCTTGCAGAAAAAAGGCATTGATGAGCCGCTTCCCTCACCACTGCTGGCTGGTGACGAGACGACAACCATGGATGCGGCTGAATTGAATGTCGAATCCACTGAGGAGAATGAAGAAGAGTTTCTCGACATCACCTCCATTGGCATTACCTTTGACAGGGGGCCCCGAAAGGGTAAGATGGTGGAATTCGATGTCAATTTTCAATCCGGAAATATGCTTAGTCTGATTATTTCAAAACAGGATGAGGAACTTATTGAGGGATTAAAAGCAGGTATGGAGCTTGCGGATATACAATTTTTTTCACCAATCGCTATTTTTAACGGCGCTGGCGTTGTTGCGTCCAAAACACAGATTAAATCCGGACCCAAACAGGGCGACCACTGCCTTGATATTCGCATCAAAAGCAGTTAGCGCCTTGTGTTTATTTTATTCCAAGTAGATTGAATCGTTGGCGTTGATACTTACATCGACGAGAAAAACAAGTCATGAGGATGGTCAACAAAACCCATTAGAGGAAGATAGCGGAGCCCCAGTTTATGGCGATATTTAATTTAAAGAAGCGACTGATTGAGTGCAAAATAGTCTACTATGGCCCGGGACGCTGCGGTAAAACGACTAATTTGGAATATATTTTCTCCCAGTATAAAAAGCAGGTAAAGGGTGAAATGGTTTCAATCAACACGGAAGGGGATCGCACCCTGTTCTTCGATTTCCTTCCGATGGGGTTGGGGCAGATTAGGGGCTGTGATGTTCGCGTCCAGCTATATACCGTTCCCGGGCAGGTGAAGTATAGTTCAACGCGAAAACTGGTCTTGCGCGGAGTAGACGGAATTGTTTTTGTTGCGGACTCATTGGAGGTTAGGCGGGAAAAAAATATGGGTTCGCTCAAGGACCTTCAAGCCAATCTTAAGGAGTACGGCAAGAGTATTTTTAAGGTCCCTTTGGTCATGCAATACAATAAGCGGGATTTGGCTGAACAGGGAATTCCTTTGATGCCGATAAAACTAATGGAAAGGGACCTCAATCGACAATTGAAAGTACCTTCATTCCAGGGGAGTGCCGTCACTGGAAAAGGCGTTGGCGTGACGCTTAAAGAATGCATTAAGCAAACTTTAAAGCAGCTTCAGAAAGAATTTAAATGGGCGCAATAGGTGCATGATGCGCGATAATGTCGTATTGGCAGGCAATCTGAAATTTCTCGCGCTCGGTGATATTATGCAGTTGTTGGGTGCCAACAGCAGCACGGGTGTTCTGAGGCTGATTAGCCGTTATGCCACCGAGCCCGGGTTTATCTATTTTGAAAACGGCAACCCGACGAATGCTTCTTGCGGAAAAATATTGGGCTTGGAAGCGATATACTCTTTGTTCGGATGGTCTGAGGGAGAATTTGAATTCTCAAAAGATAACATTTCGAGCGAGAGAGTCATTACCAAGAGTCGAATGGGAATTATACTAGAGGGCCTGAAAATGGTAGACGACGGTCAAGTCAAAAAAGTTGGTCCCAATGCCTTAAATCGTTCTGTTTCGAAGAAAAACGACATAGATGCGGTACCTGTAATAAAAGGGCCTTTGGTCGACTACATGTACGTTGCTGACGAAGAAGACTTTTTTGACGGAGAATATATAGTTGAAGAAGGCAAACACGGCAGTTGGATATGGGTAATCTTAGAGGGTGTCGTTGAGATTGTCCGAGAAACACCGGATGGTCCATTGCCCATTGTTCGTTTGGGAGACGGCTCATTTATTGGAAGCCTGTCTTCCTTCCTGATTCAAGGCCACATCCGGACAGCTACTGCTATTGCCATTGGAAATGTGCAGTTGGGAGTTCTTGATTCACAACGGCTTGCACAGGAATTTGCTCGTCTCACGCCGGAACTCAGGGGGTTCCTGTTGAGCGTCGACAAACGGCTTAAGCAACTCAATGAAAGAGCGACGGAATTCCGTCTTGGGAAGCATAAACCTGTAGAATTTGATGAGAATAAAAAACCTGCAATTGTACAAGGTGCAAAAGAAGAAAATATCTATGTGATAAAGGAAGGCGTCGCATCCGTGATTCGGCATGAAGAGCACGGAAAGGTTCCTCTTGTGCAGCTCTATAAGGGGGACTACTTTGGATATATACCCTTCTTGGATTTGGGTCACGAACCGGACTACGCATCTGTTATGGCACCTCATGATTTTAAGGTTCGGAAAGTTGATGCCGCGAGGATCAAAGAAGAGTATAACCAGCTATCGACAACTTTCAAAAACTTCGTTGACAATGTTGCCTCCTGTGTGAATGTGTCGACGAAAGTTGTGTGTAACTATGAGAAGAATTTAACACTTTAGGATAGTCCCTTCGTAGATAACTTAAATTAGGTGAACGCGCTATGACAAATGAAGAAAAAAGAAAGCATAACCGGATCGATTCCTTGCACCTTCTCAACTATGTCTACACTGATGAGTCGTCAGAAGGGGCCATGCAGGGGATGGGTCGAACGCTCAACGTCTCTGAATCTGGTATTTTGCTTGAAACACATACCCCTCCCATAAGTGTCGGCAGTATTGTGTCTCTGACCATTGGTTTTGAAGAAGACATGGTCGATATCAAAGGTCGTGTTATTTATACAAATGAAAGTACAAACGATATGTTTGAATCCGGTATCGAATTTTTCGACGTGGATGAAAACGCCAAAGAAACATTAGGACGTTATATCGCCGCTTTTAATGCTAAATAAAATTAATGTTAAATAAATGAACGAAAAGAGAGAATTGATGACCTCAGCTGTATTAGAAACCAAATTTGAGAATCTAAACCTTGTCCAGCGCGGAAAAGTACGTGACATCTATGATCTTGGCGAGACTTATTTGATGGTCGCCAGTGACCGAATTTCCGCATTTGACTCAATTATGCCGGAACCAGTTCCGGATAAAGGCAAAATACTCAATCAAATCTCGTTGTTTTGGTTCGACGTGATGGAATCCATCGTCCCCAATCACGTGATATCAGGCAAAGTAGATGACTTCCCCGAGGTCTGTCGTCCCTATTCAGAGACACTTCAGGGCCGATCCATGTTGGTCAAAAAGACAAAGCCGCTGCCCATTGAATGTGTCGTCAGGGGCTATATATCCGGATCCGGTTGGAAATCCTACCAAAAGACGCAACAGATCTGCGGTATAGGTTTGCCGGAAGGTTTGACCGAATCAGATCGATTGCCAGAACCTATATTTACCCCCTCTACCAAAGAGGAGGAGGGACACGACATCAATATCGATTTCGAGCAAGCCTGCCAAATCATTGGTGTTGAGCTAGCTGAGAAAGTTCGAGACCTCTCATTGGCCATCTATCAAAAGGGGACTCAGTTGGCCTTGGAAAAAGGGATCATTATCGCAGATACCAAATTTGAGTTCGGAATGTTGGATGATCAGATCATATTGATAGACGAGGTGCTGACCCCTGATTCCAGCCGATTTTGGCCCATGGATACCTATTCTCCAGGGGGAGCGCAGAAAAGTTTCGACAAACAATATCTCCGTGATTACCTCATATCTGTCAACTGGGATAAAAACCCGCCAGCTCCACACCTGCCTGAGGATGTCGTCGCCAACACGCGTCGCAAGTACCTGGAGGCTTTGCGCCTCCTAACCGGCCATACCGATGGAATTTAATAAGACACGATTCGATTCCATCAACATCGGCGAATTAGATCTGGAGGACCAACGGTACCGGATATCCACCGGCGGTCCTTCAGAGGCCATGGTAGCCTCCATCAAATTAGCGGGCGTTGTTTCGCCTCCCATCGTTTTTCCCCGCAAGCTCGAAGGCCCGACTTTCACCGTTGTCAGCGGCTTTAAGCGCTTGATTGCCTGTCGAGAGTTAGGGCTGAAAGAGGCAGTGGTGAAAATAGTTCCAGCCAAGACAACTCAGTCCCAGCTCGCTCGAATCGCCATCATCGACAATATGATGCACAGAGATCTAAACTTTGTTGAACAGGCACGTATGATTCGATTGTTAGATCCGCTGCACCATGATCCGGCGGAATTATGCAGGGAGGCAAATCAGTTGGGAATTGCAGTGAATGTAAAAATGCTGGAAAAACTGCGTTCCGTAAATAAGATGGGTGTTTTGCTCCAGGATGCATTGATACGTGGCGTCATCGCTTTACCTGTAGCGCTGCAAATCGCTGAAATGGATGATGGCGCAACAGCCGATAGGGTTACCACTCTGCTGGGGCGGCTTGGTTTAGGCCTCAATCGTCAAAGAGAGCTATTGGAATGGCTGGTGGGAATTTCACGGCGTGAAGCCATCTCCATCCCATCTCTGCTCAAAGAGGATGAAATCGAGGATATCCTCAGGGATGACGATATGGATCGCGGAGAGAGGGGGCGGCGTTTGCGCCAATGTCTCAAGCGCCGCCGGTATCCAGAACTCACAGAAGCTGAGAATCGCTTCCGACGTGCCGTCCGTGCATTCAAACTTGAGCCGGGAATACAACTCCATTGTCCACCGCATTTCGAAGGCCAAAACTATAGTTTGAAAATTGACTTTAAGCACCAACAGGACTTAATTTCTAAATATCGGAATCTGGAATCCGTTGTCACGTCCACCAAAATGGCGTCATTGTGGGACCCCATCCTATAAGACCATCCTTCCCTTTCTCAAACAACGGGTACCGTATACCAAATGTTAACCAGATGATTGTCCCCGACATCTCGAAAGGTTGATCGGTATAAAGCCAGCGGCACGCCTCCCTGTATAGAAATGCAAATCCTCTCCACATAAGTTTTTACCGGTGATAATGGCTGTATCGCCATACTTGATACATGTCAAAAATATATCCACATGTCATTTACTAAATAATAGTAACTTGACAAATAACAACGAAAGGAATATACAAGACTAAAAGAACTAAATGGGATTCAATTTATGGGGATCCAAGAGCGCAGAAAGAGGGAGAAGGAACGGCGCAGGCAGCAAATCATGGTTGCGGCTAAACGGGTTTTTGTAAAAAAAGGGTACAATAGAACGACAATGGAGAACATCGCGGAGGAGGCTGAGTTAAGCGCCGGTACCCTTTACCTCTATTTTAAAAGTAAAAGCGAACTCTGGGCGACCCTGTCCGTGCGTGTACTCCAATATCTGCTGATGCGACTCGAACATCTGCTGACGCACCAAAACTCGGAGGACATTGGCAACATCGCTGAACTCAAAGCCGTTCTTCTGGATGCATATGAATTTGATCCAATGATATTCAAGAATCTGTTCAACCTACAAACCAGTGATACGTTAATGGATCTCAGCCCCGAGCTTATCAATGAGATAAAATCCCTCGGGCAACAATCTCTCAATAAAATTGCTTTGATTTTTCAACAGGGAATTGATCAGGGGATATTCCTGGATCGCCATCCAAAGGCGATTGCGGATATCGTTTGGTCACTCTTTTCTGGCGTCGTTCTTTGGGAAGGCAGTAAGCATGTTGGCGATGAGCCATCCGAGAATTTGCAAACCACAATGGAGACGGCGTTTGAGATTTTGGAAAAGGGTATTTTGAATCAGAGAGAGCACGTGGCATAGGGAACAAGGTGGTTGCCATCCTCCTAAAGAGATTGGGGCGTTTGGCAACAACACCATCTTAGGAAAGAGGCGCCCCGTAGGGGGATATTCAGACAACCATTTTGACACAAAAGGAGGAATTAAAAACGAAGGAACACAATCTTAAAAGAGAAAGCGTCAGTGCTCTTGTAAGATAACTTTCAATCAATCTTAAAAGAAAGAGAGGTGGATATGGGCTCACATGTCTATTGGCTATTCTTTTTCGTCCTATGTTACTGGGCGTACTGTATTACCATAGGTGTAAAGGGGTATCTGGCCGCTAAATCCGGTACAGACTACTTTATTGCCGGAAGAAAGCTCAGTATCTGGGTCTTTGTATTAGCCGCCACAGCCACCTCATTCAGTGGCTGGACCTTTGTCGGGCATCCGGCACTCATATGGCGTGACGGTCTTCCCTACGGTTACGCCTCCTTTTACGTGCTGACCATTCCCTTCACCGGCGTTTTATTTCTAAAACGCCAATGGCTGATGGGAAAACGCTATGGGTTTGTTACCCCCGGCGAAATGTATAGCACCTATTTCAATTCCGAGGCTATGCGCATTCTAACAGTGATCGTGGCCATCTTCTTCAGTATCCCCTACCTGGGAATTCAACTTCGGGCGTCTGGTGTGTTGTTCAATATCCTCACCGATGGGCTGTTCTCGGTCAATGTGGGAATGTGGATGCTAGCAGTCGTCGTGCTGCTATACGTCGGACTCGGCGGACTTCGATCTGTGGCCTACGTGGATACGGTCCAGTGTGTCCTGCTCTGGGGCGGTATCATTTCCATTGGTTTAATTTCGATTAGCTATGCCGGTGGCTGGCAATCCATGACCTCCAAGTTCGGTGACATCGTAGCCTGGATACACAGCGGAGGTGCGAACATTCCTGCCTGGGCGGATGCAGAGGCGGTGAAAGTTTTCCTTGCCAACAAGAGCTCCATTATCAAGCTGACACCGGACGGCTACAGTCACCTGGTCGCCGTTCCCGGCGTGATTCAGTTTGTACCGGCCGGTGGCCAAGCTGTCGGCGGCGCCTGGACCGGCGTCATGATCCTGACCTACATGTTTGCTTTGATGGGTATTCATGCCTCTCCGGCATTCTCCATGTGGGCCTTTGCCAACAAGGATCCCAAGCCCTTCCCCATGCAACAAGTGTGGGCTTCTACCCTGGGCATTGGCTTCGCCCTGTTTATTTTTACCTCCATGCAAGGTATGGGAGGCTGGGTCCTGGCGTTGTTCCGTCCTGAAGGCGCCAGTGAAACGGTTCTGCCGTTGGCCAATCTGGTGGGCGGCAAGCAGGCCAACCTGGTGCCCTATTTCATCCACTTGATGAAGGACACCGCGCCTTTCCTCGTTGGACTATTGGCGATCTGTGCTTTGGCTGCCATGCAGTCTACGGGTGCTGCCTACATGTCCACTTGTTCCGGAATGCTGACCCGCGATATCATCAAGCGCTACTTTATAAAAGATATGACTGCAAATCAGCAAACCACTTATGGACGTATTACCGTATTGTTTATCGCCGTATCAGCCTTGATATTTGCCTCCTTGGTCCCCGGCGCCATCGTTATGCTGGGTGGATTGGCGGTCTCCTATGGCTTTATGATGTACCCGGCCCTGATCGCCTCACTCTACTGGCCCTGGTTGACCCGTCAAGGCGTTGTGGCCGGACTGGCCGCCGGTATTATCGCCGTGACGCTGACCTTCAAATTCAAATTCGGTCTGCCGTGGGGCGCTTATCCGCTGACCCTGCACTGTGCCGGATGGGGCATTCTGTTTAACCTGCCCGTTGCAATTCTGGTCAGTTTCTTCACCCAACCGAACGCCGAGGAGAAGGAACGCCGTATGTCCTTCCATACCTTTATCCGGCAGCATGCCAGCCTGCCGCCTGAAAAGCAGCATCTGGTTAAGATCGCTTGGGTGGTAACCGTTGGATGGTTCCTGTTTGCCATCGGCCCGGCCTGTGTTATCGGTAACACCATTTTCGGTGATCCCATGAAACCGGCCACCTGGATAAACGGCATGCCCTCCATCTGGATCTGGCAGATTCTATGGTGGGGCCTGGGTATCGCCATGATGTGGTTCTTGGCCTACAAGTGCGAGATGTCCACCAACATCAAGGGTGATTTCGAGGTATTGAAACACGATATTTACGACACCTAACCGAAACATGGTGCGCCGGGTAATGGCCGACCAGATGTCGACAACTTTATCCGAAGTACCATGCAGTTCCTAAATCAGGGGGGGCGTTGCAGCGCCCCCCCTTTTTTATGTTTTTTTTTGTTCGAAAAGCTGGTATGGATAGATCATGAGAATACCTAATATAATCATGGCTATAGTGATCCTCGGGATAGCTGGAGGATTAGTCGGATGCGGAGTCACGGTGGAGGGCTACGATAAGGCCATTATGGACGGCTTGGCAAAGCAAAATTTGAACAAGCCGGAAAAGGCCATCGAAGCATTTGAACGTGCCATCGAGATCGATCCTAAACGGGCCGACGGTTACTTAGGCCGGGCCAACAGCCTCAATACCATGGGACAATACGCGCGATCGATCGAGGATTATAATCGTGCGTTGGAACTCGATCCCAAGTTGGCCAATGCCTATGTCAACAGGGGAATTGCTCATGCCCAACTTGGAGAACGCGAAAAAGCCATTGCCGACTATGAGAAAGCCCTCGCCTTGGATCCAAAGATCGATGACGCACCCGGTTTTATCAAGCGTCTGTTCGACAATGTGCCCAACACCGATAAAGGCATTCGTCGGCATCTGGAGGCTTTAAAACAACAGCAGTCATAGCTTAGGGGCAACACTCCGCACTATTCGAATTCAAGTCACTCAATGGTCTATGGGGGGTTATGAAGATTCTACTCAGGCGCATGTTCAGAGTGATCAAACTGGATCAATCGATATTTGAGGAGATCGTCTCCGACCCCTCCACCCAGGGGCAATCCGTCTGGGCCATGGCCATATTCGCTATGGCGACAGCCTTCGGCTTTTTCAGCATAGTGGGTGGAACGGCCGTAAACATCGGCTTGATTACCACCATGTTGGCCTGGTATGTCTGGGCCTTCAGCCTTTTTTATGTCAGCACTCGTATTTTTCGTTCAGATAAGACGCTCGTCGATCGCAAGACGGTGTTGCGGGTCGTGGCATTTGCCTGTGCCCCTGGACTCATCCGCTTGTTGAGTCTCATCCCTTACAGCACGCTCATCATTCTGAGCATCAGTTCGATTTGGATCCTGGTTGCAGCTACGCTTGGTATGAAAAAAGTCTTTCCGAATACCGCAACGATTAATATCGCCCTCGTCACAATCGGAACATGGTGCGCTGCCTCTGTATTTCAGCTCCTTCTCATTGTAACTCTGCTCTCCGTATTCGGTGTCTCGAAAAGCACCCCCTGACCGTTCGTAAAGACTTTCTCCACGGCTTGATCACGAAGTTCGTAATGTCACTATCAACCTTTTTTGAATTCACGGTGTGACGCAGAAGCCCTCTAACGAAAAAATGCGGTACGGGTATTGCGCTGTTTAGAAGATCCTGAAAAATATACCAAATTTTCATAATGTGAATTAAAATAACTTGACTAACACGCGATAAAAGAATTATTATCAACTAAACAACTAAATTCAATTCATTAATTGGGTGTAGGGTGACAACTCCCGTTTAAACTCGGGTTTTTATGCCGATTCCGGATATAAAAGAAAAACAGTGGTATTAAAAAATCCGGATAACTCCCGGCAGCGATTTAGGCTTATACTTTCGTTTATATATGGGGGGACGGCCCCTGGCATTATGGTTCAGTCTTCACGGTTGAAAATTAGGCTATGTGCGTTCGCAGAGCATCATTTGCACATCATGACCGTTTTGCCGAGGCAGGGGATAATATTTGTAACCATTAACAAGGAGTGTTGAAATGGCAGAAAAAGAGATTGTCGCCACTTCCGAGGCGGAGATTGCCGTCCACTGGCAGGAGGAGGA
>JAAUYD010120000.1_pt1 | contig 14817 bp, 8 predicted proteins | sample 7278101 | NCBI WGS metagenome assembly JAAUYD01 (sample SAMN14350128, study PRJNA611818) | marine sediment metagenome | isolation source: surface marine sediment (0.6m) | place: French Polynesia: Moorea | collected 2018-08
AGAAATATAAGCGTTTGCAGCCTTAGCTTTCCGACTAGCAATTAAATTTAATTGAGCTAATTCATATTTTTCTGACTGTGGGGTATTAGATTCATAGCCAAGATTGAGTTGATTAACCAAATCAAATATTTTTTCTTCTATCTGTGTTGGGTTAGTTTGATTGAGTAGTAATTTACCAATTTCCCAATGTATTTTTTGCTTATCCTCATCTGGAATTAAGGAATATGCTGCTTGCTGTACTCGATCATGTAAAAATTTATATGTATATTGTTTTGATTTATGCTTATCATTCACTAATATTTTTTTATCTGTAGACACAGTATGATTGATAATTTTATCAATTTTTGTTTCGTTGTTTATGCATAAAATTAACCCAGTATTAACTGCTTCTAAAAGTTTGTACTTGGTACAATCAATATTATTATTGATTAGAGATAAAGTATCTAAATCAAATTTATTTCCAATACAAGAAGCTATTTTTAAAATGTTTTGTGTATCATTATTCAACTTTTTTATATTACTAACCATTAATTCAATCACATTATCACTAATCTCCATTTTTTGAATTTTGTCGATATTCCATTGCCAAACTCTATGATGGTAATCAAATGTCACTAACTGTGACTGATAAATGGCTTTTAGTAACTGAATTAAGAAAAAAGGGTTACCATTAGTTTTTTTATGTAAAATTTTCGCTAACAGATATGACGTTTCTGGTTTGCAATTATAAACATCACTCAGTAATTTATTAATATATTTTATATTCAGGGAAGACAAGATAATGGTATTTAATCTAGTTTTCTCATTTTGTGTTTTTGACAAGATATTAATTAAATTATTTGTTTGATTTATTTCATTATTTCGATATGTACCAATCAATAATAAATGATTAATATCAGAACTATTTATTAACAATTTAATTAATTCTATAGAGGCTGAATCTGCCCAATGCAAATCATCAATAAATATAACTAATGGGTGTTCTTTAGTAGCAAAAATATCAACAAATTTTTCAAATACTAAATTAAAGCGGTTTTGGGATTCAGTTGTTTGTAGACGAGGCACAGCACCCTGTTTACCAATGATTATTTCTAAATCGGGAACCAAATCTGTGATGATTCGAGCATTACTACCAAGATTATTGATGATTTTTTGCTGCCAATTATGGATTTCTGTATCATTTGTCGTTAATAATTGTTTAATTAATGCTTGAAAAGCTTCTATAAAAGCTATATAAGGAATATTTTGTTTGATTTCTGAGAATTTTCCAGAGATAAAATATCCATTATTTTCAATAATAGTTTTTTTGATTTCATTAATTAATTCTGTCTTCCCAACACCTGCAGAACCAGCTACAAAAATAATTTCTTTACCACCTTTACTGACCCTTGTAAAAGCAGATATTAGTTGCGTAATTTCTGCTTCTCTTCCATATAATTTGTGAGGAATATCAAAATGACTCGATATATCTTGTTGACCTAGAGAAAAATCGTCAATTTTATTGAATGTTTCTAGTTGCACTAGACAGGTTTTGAGATCGGCTATGAGTCCAAAAGTACTTTGATATCTATCTTCTGGATTCTTAGACATTAACTTCATTACAATCTCAGAAACCATTGGAGGAATTTCTGCTACTATCTGCTGTGGTGATGCTGGTTGTTTGGCAATATGACTATGAATTAATTCTATAGGGTCTTTAGTATCGAAAGGTAATTTACCTGTCAGAATTGCATAAAAAGTGACACCCAAAGAATAATAATCAGTGCGATAGTCAATTACCCTATTCATCCGACCAGTTCTTTCTGGCGAGATATAGGCAGGTGTTCCTAAAATTACATTAGAATCACTAATATTTTTTATTCCTTTAGTCAGACAATCAGAAATACCAAAATCAATGATTTTGATTTTTTTGGTTGTTTCATTAATAATGATATTATCTATTTTTATATCGTTATGAATAATATTAAATTTATGTATTTCTTCTAAAGCTTTAACAATTTTAATAAAAATTTTGAGATAATGTCTGCTGCTTATGTTATAATTTTCAAGATAATTTACTAGTGATATACAAGAACCACCTAGCATTATCAAGACATATAAATTTCCAATTTTTTCTAAGCCTTCACACTTTAAAGTACTTTTGATATCAAAGTTTTTTATTATCTCATATTCGTTTTTTAATTGAGCTATATATTCTCTATTTTCAGGAGAATCGATAATTGTTTTCAGAATAACTTTTTTTTGATCGACAACTCTAATGGCAGTATAAAAATTTCTTGCCCCGCGTTTAATAACGTTAGCTGTTATTTCGTATCCAGGAATCAATAACATAATTTTGATTAAGCTTTGACAAAAGATAAAAGGATGAATATAAATATTCATCCCCATCCTGTTATAAATAATAAACTGTATCTGTGAGTTAACCTGCAAAATGAGGATATATTTCTGTCTCAAACAGCTCTTGAACCTCTGCAGATTTCTGTTTGACTATATCTTGGTAATCTTGACGTACCCCAATATGGTAACTAGCATTGCGACGAGCAATTGTAGCTAACCAAGTGGTATGAATGGTAAATCCAAAATTAAGGGAAGAATGACTAAGTTTACATAATGCTCCACTGGCTAAATCTTGAGCATCAAAAATCCAAATTTCGTTACCAGTTCCAGACAAAACAGCACAAAAAATGTAACCATTAGTAGAATCTCCTCGATCGTCACCACGGGGGATAAACTGAGCTGAGTTCACCATATAACCCTGAGGAAATTCATAGCGATCGCTAATATTGAGAGATGCATCGGATGTATATATACGATACAAGTGTGCAGGTATGCCTATATCTGCCAAACGTAGTAATTCTTCCGTTGACACCGCTCGATATTTATAATCTTTGTAAAGCTGCAAAACTGAATCACTGATTAATTCTTTCCACAATCCCAAAGATGTCCAGTAAATATTTTCTAAACGTTGGGGAATTGTGGTTGTACTTAAGCCTCCATAGGCATAATATCCAATACCCCAGGTACACTGAGAATCATAAATTTTTTGAGCGTTAATTATCTTACCACTGTTTCCATCAACTTTATATCTCCCCATGCGGCTAATATCCAAGGCATTAGTTATCATCCCATGCAAGCGGGGTTCTACAGGATTATGAGGTGGATAGGGTGATTTATCATAATTACGAATCCATTGCGCTCCATCCCAAGCACAAATCTGAGCCAAGTGGAGAGTAATTTGGTTGTCAGGGTTGTCATAGTCAACTAAAAAGTGGACTGTTTCTAAGGGAATTACCACTTTCTGAGCTACCACTTCCACCTCTAAATCATTGCTCACAGGATATTGCCCTACCTTGAGTTGGCGGCGAGGGATAATATACAAGGTAGTGTTTGGTGACTGGGGACGACCTAAAATAGCTTGGATTGTTTTGTCCACAGCCTTGCTATTGGGGACGGGATTATTAATGACTTGCTCTAACCCAAATTGGAAGGCACTGTCCATTAATATGATGTAATCTTGAGACATACCAATCTGATGCATGGTTTGCTCAATTTTTACCGGAGTTTTATCTGGTAATACTACTCTCCACCGTTCTAAATCACCTGCACCATCCCAACGAATTAGATAAACAAAGTTATCAATATCCACCCCAGCAATATTTTCAAATATATTGCCATAAAACTGGAGTAAATTGTCTGAGAATTGAAAAAATATTTTCCACAAATCTTGGAGGTATTCTCCCCGTAAAAATCCCGATAATCCTTCCAGGAAGTCATCGATCTCTTCGGGGATTTGATCTAGCTCGTAAATCAAGGGTATGGCTTGGAGAATATTGCCCAAAGAGCGACCGTAATTAACTGTGAACATCTCCTTGGTATGGGGGTCAAAAACGGGATGAGCCGTACTCAGCACTGGTTCAAAGGTAAATTTAAAAGGAGTCTCTGCTTGGGCACGCCATTCTTGGTTAGACCCCACAGGTGTTACTGTCTCTAGGGTTTGGGGATCTATTTCGTAAGGACGACCTCCATCCAAATTGAGTAATAAGCGATCGCTTTCTTGCTCAGAGAATTTCATGGCGAGAAAGGCTGTACTCAACTGGTTTCGCAAACCCAAAGGTAGAGATACTCGTCCCATACCAAGATTCCGGAATCGATATTTTTCATATTTGCTTCCTTCTTGAGTGGCTAAATCTGCGTAATAGTCCGGAGTTTTTGCTATTTTTGTCGTAACTTTTACATCCTGTGAACTATTAAAATCAAAGCGATAAATCATCCCATCCCCATTAAAAATAGGAGTACCATCAGGATGTGGTAAGCCTCCAGAATCTACAGAACCAACTGGGGCGACAAGAAATACATGACCGCTAATATCCTGTGGTAACTGACCATCCACAATGTTTAATTTTACGTCATTGAGTTCGCTGCGACTAGCGGTCATTACAGACTCGGGAATTGAACGATAGTTATTAGTAGATATTGGGTGTTGTTCGTTCATGACAGTATTATTCACCATAACTTGAGTGCTTAAACAGATAAATACTCCCTTCGGTAGGTTCATTAAATCGGTATTTCTCTGGTAAGAAGGGAGTAATTTAATTAAAGGAACCGCGTTTCTTTTAGGGTAGATTTCTCAGATGAATATCAGAGAAGTTTTTTATGAATGTAGAGTGTCAATCAAGATAAAAATCAGGGAATGTCTATCATAACCCTCTACTTTTCGCCATCGCTTTTGTTGTCTATACAATCAAGAAAGTGGGGATAAATTTTTTCTGCAAATATCTTCTGAACTTCTTCAGGCTGCTGTTTGACTATTTCCTCATAATCCTCACGTATGGAAACACAATAAATCCCTTGTTGTCTGGGTGCAATTTTGGGTAACCAAGCGCAATGGGTCGTAAAGCCAAATTTAAACTGGGGATGACCGAGTCTGCATAGGGGTTTGGCTATTCCCCAGGTGGGATCTACTTCACCTTTGTGAAAATCCTGGGCATCAAAAATCCAAATCTCACTGGTGCCAATTTCTACATCACCTGCGCGATCGCCATTATCATAAACTACTGTGCAAATAATATAACCGTCCGTTGAGTCCCCACTACCATTAGCACGGGGTACGAATTGGGGGGAATTACCAAAATAACCAGCAGGAAACTGATAAATATCAGCAATTTCCATGGTTTCGGTATTGAGGCGACAGATATTAGATGGTTTACCTCCAGCTGTAGCTTGCTTAACTTCTGTTACGAATTCATCCCTATATTTATAGTCTTCATACAACTGAGAAATATATTTGGAGAGCAAATCAGCCCAAGCACCCCAAGCACCCCAATAAATATTGTCAAACTTTGCTGGAGGATACCAGGAGCCATCAGCCATTTTTTGATTGCTATAGGCCCAAATAGCGATCGCCCAGTTAGCATCAAAGTTAGTAACTATGGCTGATTCACACAGAGTGCCATTTTTCCCATCAATAAAGTAACGACCTAAATGGTTCACATCCATACCGGAAACTACCATCCCCACAGGGGGCTGGGGATTATCTGTCAGGGGTCTATGTATATCTGACTGTCGCAACCACTCAGCCACATCCCAAGCAGAAGCATGGGATGTATGTAGGGTAATGCGATCGCCAGGGTTATCATAATCTACCAAGAAGTGAAAAACTTCCATGGGGATAACTATTTTCTGGGCGGTAACTTCTTTTTTCTGATTATTTAAATCAGCACGAGGAATAATGTATATGGTAGTTTCTGGGGATTGGGAATAGTTAATGATCTGTCTGATTAATTGGTCTAGTTTTTTATTCTTGACCACAATTAACTGATTCAGTCCAATTTTTAAGGAGGTGTCCATCACCACTAAGTAATCTTGAGTAACTCCTATTTGGTGAATAGTTTGTTTAATCTTCACAGGACTACCATCAGGTAATACCAACTGCCAATTTTCAAAGTCATCTTTACCATTCCAACGGAGTAGATAGGTGGCATCTTCCATGTCCTTCACCCCTTCTAGGAAGGTCGATCCGATTTTAACTAGTTGTAATAACTCATCAAAAAAGTCCTTGACATCTGCTAAATCTTCCGCCTCGTCAATTTCCGACCAGAGAATTCCTGGTAATTCTCGCCAAAGTTCTTTTAATGGTCGGGGAATATCTTGATCGCTTATTTCCTCTTCTTCCCGTCGGAAAAAGCTAATGGCTTGCTCGAATAACTCCTTAATTTCTCTCACACCGGCTGTTCCCCATGCCATCAGCCTAGTTGTTTTGTGGCGATCGCTAAAATGATCGATATATTCTTCCAGTCTTTCTAATAAATCCTCGACTTTGCCCAAAAAAGAGCCAATACTCACCAAAATGTCATCCAATACGTCTGTCTGTCGTTTAAAATTGGGGGGAAGCAGACTCTCAAACGACTGGGTAAAATTAACAGTAAACATTTCCTGGGTACGGGGATCGAAATAAGGATGTGCCGTACTCATGATTAAGTTAAAGGGCAACCCCAATTTGAGCTGTTGTTGCCACTCCCTATTCCGACCAATGGGGGTAATTACCTCTAGGGATTGGGTATCAATTTCATAAGCCCGTCCTGCATCTAAAGTTACCAACAGGCGATCGCTATCTTCCCCTGTCAATTTGAATGGTAACCATGCCGTATTGACAACATTACGAACACCGAGAAATTCGGAAATTCTGGCAACACCAAAATTATGGAACTTATACTTGGTATATTCCTCCTCTACCGTAGCTATATCTGCCCAAAAAGAAGGGGTGCCAGCCAGCTTTGTTTTTAACCACACTTTCCCCGGTTGGGGTTCTTGACCCTTTTGGTGAAAATCTAGGCGGCATAACATCCCATCTCCGTTGATCACTGGCACACCGTCTTTGGGAGGAACCACAATGGATGTTCCAGGGATGGGGTGGGAATTGACGAAACCCGATACTGCTGTAATGAATACATGACCATGTAGATCTGCTGGTAATGTACCGTCGATAATTTCCATCTCCACCCCATCTAGCTCTTGCCGGGATAGGGATAAAATGGCTCCTGGGAAGTTAGGACTTGAATTTAATTTGCTCATCTTGCTTGCTTATCACTTGTAAAGATTTAGACGAATAATCAATACCTACATGACCGATGAAATGATTTCCATATCCATTCCATCTAGCTCTTGCCGAGATAGGGATAAAATGGCTCTTGGGAAGTTAGGACTTGAATTCAGTTGGCTCATTTTGTTATTACCTAAATTCAGTTCGCTTATATTTATTATTACCTTATGAATTATTTTTGATTGTAAATATTTAGACAAATAAACAAATAATGAATCTAGAAAAAATACTGGTACCAAATGATATATTGCGCCACAAAATAATGTATTTTTTTTAACTTGCAATTAGAGAGTAAAAACAACTAAATTATGGCTTGCAACAAAAAGTCTTGTGGTGGAGGTAGGCTTCGGCCGTGAGCTCAGCCGAACGGGAACAGGCTTCGACCGTGAGCTCAGTGGAACGGGGACAGTTTAGACCTGTTTTTTTCTATTGTTTTCATCATCAAAAACTCCATATGTAAGAATTTTAAACCTAAAATCCTAATTACCAAAATAGCCTAAAACCATTGATAAATCAGTGTTTTATAGCTATTCAGCTGCACCCTAATTACATTCGGGTAGATATTAACTGAGGCGATCGCGAAAATAATTCAAGTACAATTTACAGCTAATTGTTGCCTTATTTCCCTGTAGATTGACTAATCCCATGCTTTGTAATTTCAAAGCGGTAATTAGCTCGAATTCCACAGGAGTCTGACTATTAATCACTTGTGTCAATGCCACAAGCAATTCTGGCTCTCGCTCCAAACTCAATAGTTGTCCTTGTAAGTGATCGCTATAAATCCCAGGAGAAGAAAGGGATGTTTGCAATACTTGCTCTAGGGTGATATTCTCATGACGAATATAGTATAGTGCTAACCGAAGGAGGTATGGATTTCCTCCCACCAAATCCAGAAGTGATTCCAATTGTTGATTTGACAAATCTAATTCATGGCGTTGAGATAAGTCTTGCAACTGAGCTTGAGTAAATGGTTGTAACTCTATGGGTACACCAACATTAAATGGGGATCTATTAATATTCAGGGGAATATAAACTTCTACCGCATGTGCTACCACTAGCCGCAATTTTTGCCAAATATCCCGATTTTTTGCTTCTTCATGCCAGGTTCGTAATAATCCAAAAAATTCACCAGCCAAATCTGGGTATTGAAATAAATAATCCACATCATCCAAACCCAGAATTATAGGCTCTGCTATTTGCTCTAACAGATATTGTTCAAAATAAATTTTGCAGCTAATGTTACTACCAAAAAGTTCGTCCCAATAATCATCTAAGTGATTGGGTAATCCTAACTCGACGGTAATACTGGCACAAAACCATCGTAAAAATGTATCTAAGCTTTGGAAAACAGCTTGCTCTGCTATTTGTAGGCTTAAAAAAACAGTTTTATAATTTTGCGAACGACCTTGATGTAAAATTCTCGCCATTAGAGAACTTTTTCCCATTCGCCTGGGAGCCTTGATACGCAAAAGTACTCCTGGTTGCAAAATTAACTCATAGCATTCTGCTTCTATTAATGGTCTATCTACATAAAATGGGGAATTCAGAGATACTTGACCTTCAGGAAACTCTAATTGAGTTTTTGATTGTACCAAATCCGACTGCAAGTTTTCATCGACATGAGATTGGGGCCAATAATAATCGTTTTGTTCTAAATTTAAACCAAAAGTACGAAAAAAACGCTTGAGACTTTGTTTATCTACACCTAGCTCACATTTGATAATTTTCATCAGGGTATCTACTGATAAACTAGTGCGCTCACTCATGGCTTCCAAGGTGTAACGTTTGCCACTATTATCATCCATTTCTGCTTGAGACTTAGCTACTTGCAACTTTTGTAATCCTTGAGTAGTTAAAATTACGCCTCGTTTGCGCTTGTGTTTTTTCTGCTTGCGCCCAAAGTTATTCTGAGATGCCACATTCAATTTCGCTGTTTTAATTAGCCTCGTGAAATATACAAATTTATTTTTAGTCCTTCCTAATTAGTCCTTCCTAAAAAGTTGAATAAAAAAGCTATGCATTGTATTACAATAGCTTCTCATCAAAGGAATAATTTTATGTTACAATAATAGCCTAAAATTGACAAAAATTAATTAATATTATTAGTTCTTAACTACTGATAATATTTTTAAGTAAGTATAGTCAGCCTTGATATTATGCATTTGATACAGGGAAATATTTACTTACGTTTTTAAAACCCTAAACTTCTTATTTTTTTATTGTAAGCCATATATCTTATCTGTAAGACTCCCTACAAGCGCCTGAAAATAAAGAAATCGGTTATTACGCAAACTTCTTACTTAAAACCCTAAACTTCGGTTGCATATATGACTGTAAAAGTTGAAACTATACTCAGGCTATAAATTCTAAATGTATCACAAGTGAATATGTATTTTACGTATTTTGATACATTTGGCATTTGGTTTTTGATTTTTTGCAAAAATACCAGTTATATTTTGCATTCCACTTTTTTGTTCTCTGTTCCCCTTCCCAACCTTGACGAGTAATTAGACCCTAGCTGAATTTACGTAAACACATATACGAAAATTATATATGGATTACAAAAACTATATATAGATATATTGTTTGGCGCTGCTGGGGCATCAATGTTGAAAATTAGTTATTTGGGGACAAGCTTATGAAGTTTAGTTAGTAATTAATTGAAAGTTAACCTATTAATATTGGAATTGCCCAAATAATATGCGAGTTACCCTCAATCACATCTATTTTTGTTCCTGGAACAAAAAATTGACAAAACAAAAACAGTCAATTGATATTGGCGAGCAGATTCTGTTAATGCGCCTTGCTTGGGGGGATCGCACAGCATTTTGGCAGTTATGGATACAGTATCAACAACAGATTTATTATTGCTGCCATGCTCGAATGAGAAGTAATTATGATGATACAGAATATGCTTTTAATCAGGTAATGCTCAAAGTTTGGCATCGATTACCGGATGTAGCAGAAAAAATTACTAATCTTCAAGCGTGGTTGAGTCGCATAACGAATAACGTCTGTATGGAAGTGTATCAAGAACGTAAACAAATAGCCCAGTGTATTGAGAATTTTGATTTAGATAGAGATGCAAAATCATCAGCAGCAGCATTACAGTCACAATATTCTCACACCTGGCAACCTTCCCAAGCAGCGATTGCTTGTAGTGAATGGAAAAAGTACATTTATTTAACTCTGGATTGGCTTTCTTCTGGACGGTACTAAAAATTAGCTATAAAACTGTCGGCCATCAGCTGTTAAGACAATTTATGATCCACGAAAGACACTATGAAACCTTATTCTCGAGACTTACGACAGAAAATAATAGAAGCTTACTACAATCAAGAAGGGTCTCAAAGACAGATAGCCCAAAGGTTTTGTGTCAGTTTGAGCTTTATCCAAAATTTATTGAAGAGGTATCGTAATAGCGGTACATTAGACCCAAGACCTCATGGTGGTGGTCAGTCATCAAAATTGAATCCAGATCAGATGAGATTACTCGCCCAATTAGTACGAGAAAATCAAAATTTAACCTTGGAACAGTTATGTCACAAGCTAGAGTTGATGATAGGGGTGAGAATTAGTCGAGCAACTATGGGACGGATAATCAAAAAACTGGACTTGAGTAATAACCGAAACAATCATAGAACCAGTGCGATGCGGAGGAATAAATCAAAAGCCAATACAAATGTTTTAGGATTTTTCTCCATGAAAAACTACTAAACCCAGGAAATAGACGAGAATTACAATGTGTTCAATGTAGAAAACCCTTTCGTGAAAGCCCTGATGTCGTTATCGAGACAAGAAGTGATACAAAACGACTTGCACATCAGATAATACAAAGAATGCTAGAGAAAATATTGTTTTCGGGCACCCAAGGGTTGTTTTTCATATGGAATAATACTATTGTACTGTCTATAATTATTATGTTTTCCCTATTGGGTGAATATATAATATGAATAATTCCATGAAATTTGAACAAAACTAGATATTGTAAGATGTGTGAGAATGGAGTCAAGTAACACACTTTATTAAGGGTGTGGTGCGTTGCTCTATCCCTCACACACCCCAAGTATCTTTTGGCGGCAAATCAAACCGGATTCCGAGATTATTTGTTAATTTTTTTTAAAGCGTCTTGCGCTGCGGCTTTTTCAGCTTCCTTTTTGTTGCTTCCTCTACCTTCTCCAAACTTTTTACCATTTACCAAAACTTTAGCTAAAAAAACTGGACTATGGGATAAGCCACCTACCTGCAATGTGACATATTTTGGTGGTGTGGGGGAAATGTGGTGTTGTACCCACTCCTGGAATTGATTCTTGACATCCAAATTAGAGCGGGATGCAACAACGTTTTCAGATACGGAGTCAAATAGTGGATGAATAATCAGTTTCACTGCTTCAATATCTGAATTATTGTCAAGATAATAAGCTCCGATTAAGGCTTCAAAAGTACTACTGAGTAAATTGGGATTTTGATAGCCTCCTTCCAAAATTGCGCCTTTACCCAAAAGCATTTTTTGATGTACACCTACATCAACGGCAAACTGCGCTAATTGCACTTCATCTACTAGTGCAGAACGCCTCCTTGTGAGTTCATCTTCTTCTTTGTCTGGATAGCGATTGTAAAGATATTCTCCACTCAAAAAATTTAACAAGGCATCACCAAGAAATTCTAGGCGTTCATTGTGCTTATTTGCCTGGGAGTTTTCGTTAACATAGGAGCGATGTGTAAGGGCGCGGTTGAGCAGCTCTTGGTTACGGAATCTTAGAAGTTGGTGCATTCTTTAGACCCATTAACTTGCCGTATATAACTGTACCGCAAAAAATGCAATTACTTATGGTGCCAACGAGGGATTTATACACCAGGTTTTTTCATTGACGAATGCTTGGAACCAGCAAATATCGATAATGATGCCAGAATAACCGCTAAAGTTACCTACTTCGCTTTAATCTAGATAGAGTTAGTGATTGACAGGAAATACCAAAATGGTGGCAAATACTCCGCAAATTATTGCCTTGGATTTCGATGGTGTTATTTGTGATGGGTTGATTGAATATTTTGCTGTAGCTTGGCGTACTTATTGTCAGGTTTGGCAACCTGAAAATACAACTCCTGCAGAAGGATTAGCACAGCAATTTTACCCCTTGAGAGCAGTGATTGAAACTGGTTGGGAAATGCCTGTTTTAATCAAAGCTTTGGTGGAGGGAATTGCAGCTGATGAAATTTATCAAAATTGGGGAAACATTGTCCAAAATTTGGTACGAGTGGATAATCTTAAAGCTTCAGAAATTGGTATTGCATTAGATAAAAATAGGGATGAATGGATAGCAACAGATTTAGATGGTTGGTTAGATTTGCACCAATTTTATCCCGGTGTGGTGGCAAAAATTCAAGCTGCGATCGCTAATCAAATACAAGTATATATAATCACGACGAAAGAAGGACGTTTCGCTCAAAAATTATTACACAAGGCAGGTTTAGATTTAGAGAGGGAAGTCATTTTTGGTAAGGAAGTCAAGCGTCCTAAATATGAAACTCTCCGAGAATTAATTACAACCCATGCAATTGCTCCAGAGGCACTATGGTTTGTGGAGGATCGGCTGAAAACATTACAAATAGTTAACAAACAAGTAGACTTACAAGCGGTGCAACTCTATCTGGCTGATTGGGGATATAACACTCCCCAGGAACGAGAAACTGCTCACAATCATCCCCAAATTCAATTAATTTCTTTGTCTCAATTTACTCAGGATTTCTCTAACTGGCCAATCAATGATCGCGGATTATATTGATTACAATGATTACACTGATTACACTGATTACAATGATCTGTGTAATTCGGATATTTATGAGCTAAAAGTAGAAGGATGAGTATATTTTTGGGAATATCTAAATAATTAAAAATTTATTAATTTTTATCGAACAATTTGTCACATTAGTAGGGTAAATTGTATTGCTATTATGTATGGGTTTATGGATTTATTACTCTGTACTCCGGTGCTCCGGTGCTTCTTCATGGTATCTGAAAAATTAACATTCCATCATGCTTGACCTTACCAAACTCACGGGACAAATGCAGGGTTTGAGTCAACATTTGACACAAGAAGCTGCTGCTAGCCGTCAACGTCTCGAATTAGCCCAAAAATATTTCCGTGATGCTGGCAATCGTCAGGATGAGTTGGTGGAGCAGCAAAAAAACTGGCGGGATCGTATCCTGTTTGCTAATGCAACCCCCACAGAACCCCTCACCACCTGTATCGATATTCCCACTCCTGCCAAAGTTCATACCATCATTGCTACGGATGGTTCCCAAATTTCCCCCAGCCACCACGAAATCGCTTACTGTTATCTCCTCAATATTGGTCGGATAGTCATACATTACGGTCAAAATAAGCACCCTATTCTCGATAGTTTGCCGGAGATATTCTACCGCCAGGAAGATTTATATATGTCTCGCAAATGGGGAATTAGAACTGAGGAATGGATGGGTTATCGTCGCACTGCATCGGAAGCGGTAATCCTAGGTGAGTTAGCTATCAGTGTCAAAGAAGAAATACCTCTGTTGGCAATGGTAGATGGTTCCTTGATTTACTGGTTTTTGGAACAATTACCTAGTGATGCTAGGGAGCATATTCTACCTCCGATTTTAGAAGCTTGGCAACAAATGCAGGAGGCTAAGGTTCCATTGATGGGTTATTTAAGTGCTTCCCGTAGTATTGAAGGGATGAACTTTTTACGTCTGGCAGCTTGTCCCCATCCTTCTCCCGATTGTATGAGCTTTTGCCCCAACCAACAGGAAAAAGTTCCTTGTAAAGCTTTTGAATCCTTGCGGGATACCACCCTATGGACAACCCAACTCAAACCAGGGCAAAGGGGTCCTTTATGGCGTAGTAATGCCAGGATTCTGGATTTATATCACGATCAACAAATTTATTTTTGTTACGTCCATGTCGGTGCGGAAATTGCCCGAATAGAAGTGCCTGAATGGGTAGTTAAAGATAAACAATTGTTTGAGCAATCCTTGGGGATAATGCTAGCTCAGGTACAAAAAGGGTATGGTTATCCAGTGGCAATTGCAGAAGCACATAATCAAGCAGTGGTGCGTGGTGGCGACAAAACCCGCTTCTTTGCTCTCTTAGAAAGACAAATGATTAAAGCAGGTTTGAAAAATGTTGGTACCTCTTATAAAGAAGCACGTAAACGGGGAAGCATTGCATAAATCCTGCTCTACCGCTTTCATCCCCGACTTAAAAGATGTTCATTCCTCAAAACTTTTTTGGTTTTGAGGAATTCACTTTGGGGTTTTGCTGCATATTCCCTTATATAGCAATGGATATATTGGTTAGGACAGTATTGTTCGACTCAAGTACTCTCAACTGCCAACTGCCAACTGCCAACTGTCAACTGTCAACTGTCAACTGAAAAATCTCCTAATGCAGGCTGGCTATAGCTATAAATCCTCCTTAGTAGCAATAACTAATAAGGAGGATTGATACTGGTCCCAAGTACAAGCACCCTAAAATATTAATCTAGAAATCTTCCAGAAACTGACTAAGACGGCTGATTAATGGGTCAACATCTGTCGGAGGATTATTAACAGCATTGTTAGAAGTAGAAATTGGTACTGCTTCCACAGCAGGCGCTGAATGGTTGGCATACTGAATCACTGGTTGTTGATTAACCGCGATTGCCAATTGTGCAACTTGTTGGCTAAGTTGCAACAT
>JAAUYD010097181.1_pt1 | contig 14813 bp, 15 predicted proteins | sample 7278101 | NCBI WGS metagenome assembly JAAUYD01 (sample SAMN14350128, study PRJNA611818) | marine sediment metagenome | isolation source: surface marine sediment (0.6m) | place: French Polynesia: Moorea | collected 2018-08
ACCACCCGATCCCATTTCGAACTCGGAAGTGAAAACACTCAGCGCCGATGGTAGTGTGGGGTCTCCCCATGTGAGAGTAGGACACCGCCAGGATCTTATTGCGAAAAGCCGCATCTTCGGATGCGGCTTTTTTTTATTGGCGCGCGGCGACCTCGGGGCCAAGCGGGTCTTCTTCCTCGACCTGGATCGCGAATTCGCTGCCAATGAGTTCGAGCGCCGCATCAGCCTGGCTGTCCCCCTTGAAGCCGTCGCCGAGCACGTGTTCCTTGCCCGATCGATCGACAGCATAGATTGTGTAATAGACCGTATGCTTGCTGCCCGACTGGGACTGCATCGTCGATTTTTTCTTCAGCGCCGCGATGTTGCTTCTCGCGAGGTCGGTCGTGCGAATCGGAATCCCGAGTAAGCGCCGCACCGTTCGAAGTCCGGACGGTGTCTGCCGGACTTCCAGCGAGTTGAACATCATGTAAGCGAACCCCAGGGTGAGCAGTGCGCCGATTACGGCGAAGATGCTGCCAAAGATCCGTGCTTCTTCATGAGTGAACAGGAACCAGCCGGAGCCAACAAAGACGGCGCCGACGATAATACCGCCGAGTGCCCCGGCGAAAGACCTGCCCATCGGGAACAGGAGTCGTTTGCCGGTGGCCTCATGGCTCAGGTTGATGAGTTCGCGTACCTCCTGAATGTCGAAGGTGCTTTGGGCGGCTCTTGCCCTTTCGATCGCATAGCCTTTGAGAAAGCGTGATTCCTCGGCTGTTGCGTAAACCGGAAGTTCGTAATCTCGATCGAGATCAGTCCCGGGAAGATCGGCCGCGAGATTGAGACGCCAGAGGAAATAACTGTCGTCCGGCTCGGCATCTGACGGACGCAGGTCTTCCGGCACGTCGAAGCGAAATATCAGCCGCGTTCCCCTGCTGCCGCGTTCAGCGTGAGCAAGAATTGCATCCTGCCACCTGGCTTTTTCCCGCCTGCTGCGGTCGTCACCGCTACCCGACATGTAGCTGTGGATGTTGGTCAGCGTGAGTCGGAATTCGGCTTGCGGGTCGAATGGAAGGTTCAGGTCGATCGTCCCGCCGACATGGCCGCCAATCGATCCCGGAAACGGGTCGAGCAGCACCGGCGAAGGACCGAAGCGCCGCCACTCAAGCGTGCGCTTGATCGCCCAGGCGAGCAGCCCGATTCCGACGAGAGGGAACAGGAGGCCGATCAACGCAATGAAATTGCCGTCTTCAACTTCACCAGCAATGGCAAATGGAATGAATGACGAAATGGCGTTCCACAGAACAGCAAAGACCCACGCGCCCCACATGGTTGACTTCGAACCTGACTTGATTTCATTCGTCTGCCAGTTGTCGTTCGCGAGCCAGGGCTTGTCGGCGAATGCGGGATCTTCGTCGTCCTTCTCGGGTTCGGCCATGAACATGGCGATCAGCAAGCCAAACCCGATCCCGCCGAACACGACGACAAAGATCATCTTGAAGCCGAGCAGCCCCCAACGAACGTTCGGGTCGAGAATCGACTCCGCGGGGTTGTCCGGGTTCACATGGACGGTCATGGGCCGGTTGTTGTTGGCAGCGCGCTGCAATTCTCGTCCGGTGTCCTGCTGATAGTCGCCGATATTGTCGGCCCCGGACGATATACCCACACGGTTCCCACTGAAGCTCCGGCCATTCCAGGTATACGTGTACTCGGCGTAGGCCTCATAGGTATAGGAGTCCCCGGAGTGGGTCTCATAACCGCCGTTCGAGAGATAAGCCTCGGTCGTCGGCCACTCGCTCATCTGCCAAGCGTCATAGAGCGTCGTGCCCACGGACCACGTCATCCATGCGCCGACAGCGGCGAATGGCAAAGCGAACAGCGCCAGGAGGATGCGACCTTTCATGGTCCCAATCTAGCAAGGAGGCCTGCGCAGCGCTGTGACGCACATCCTGATCCCCCGGCCGAAACATTTACAAATCGTTACACCCTGAGGGATCTGGCGCGGCGCCGATTGGCTAGAATCAATCCACTATGACTCGATCCGAACAGCGAATTCCGAAGCTCCGATCGCGCGGCAAAGCCAACCGCCGCAAGCTGCTTGCGGAGGCCGAACGGCTTCTGCTCGAACAAAACGGGTCGCCGCTGAAATTCAGTGACGTCTTCGAGGCGGCGGGCGTATCGCGCGGATCGGCCTACCGCATCTATATCGGTATCGACGATCTGTTGCAGGATCTCGCGACCGAGTGGATCAATAACTTCGTCGATTTCCTCGACTCCAGCCATCCCGGCTTGCCGCCCGAAAACTGGGCCCAGTTGTCCGACTTCATCGTGCGGCAGGGTGCCACCTACTGGCGCGAAACCTCCGACACAATGCGGGTTCTGCCACGTGTCCGGTCAAATACGCCGACCAGCTACAATTCGGCCGTGCGCTCGATGAGCAACTGCCTGGCTGACATTTTCAACCGCTATTTCGTCATCCCCGAGATTGACGGCTGGCTCGGAAAGCTTGCGTTCTTCACGCAGATTTGCGATATGACGTTCGCCGATGCGGTCCGCCATGAAGGACATATCAGCGAACAACGCCTGACCGAGGCCGAGACGCTCTGCCGAACGTACCTGGCGTTGCACCTCCCGTCCTGGTTGCCCGCGCGCAGCCCGGCTGAGACGTGATACAACAATAAAGCTTAATCAACGCGGGATCTCTCCTGATGCTGAAACACACGTTTTCGGCAGCGCTCACAGTGAGTCTGCCCGTCGCGCTCCTGTTTTCGTCGCCGATTCTGGCTGACGATCACACTGGGGCAGACGACGAAATTACTGAAATCACCGTCAATGCACGCCGTGTCGCGAATACGCGGCCTGCAGGGACGTATGCGTCGCCGGCGACGGCACTGCGCTTCGATCCGCTGACCGAGCTGCAGTCGCGAGGCATTGCGGAAGGGCAGTCCGATGTCACGGTCCGTGGCGGGGTATTCGAGAATACGGGCTTCAAGGTGGGGGCCGTGACGATCATGGACCCGCAGACAGGCCACTACGTCGCGGAGTTGCCCATCGATCCGGCAATGCTCTCAACGCCCGCCATCTACAAGGGCATCGACAATGCCGTGGAAGGCTTCAATTCCGCGATTGCGACCGTGACCTACCGGATTCCCCGCATTGAGTCTGGTGCCAGCGCGAATCTTGGCTTTGGCACCGACAACCTCAACTTCCAGGCACTTCGATACGCGCGCGCGCCGGACAATGGTGTTGGCTTTCAGGTCGCGGCCGCCCGTTCCGACGGCGATGGCACGGTCAGTTTCGGTGACCACGAATTCGCGCGCTTCAATGTACAGGTGCAGGTAGAAAACGACGGCGTACAGACCGACGTCATCGCTGGCTACCAGGACAAGTTCTACGGCTGGCCCGGCGCCTACACCGGGTTTGCCACATTGCCGGAGACCGACGATACACAGACCACGTTCCTCGTTTTGAACCAGCGCCGCGAGACAGTGAATGGCTGGTTCGAATACGGCGGCTTTTATCGCGGCCTCGAGGACGATTACGATTTCAATCGCGCCGACTTCGAGACCGGCACATCAGGGTCCTTTGAGCATGAAACCCGCGTCATGGCGGTCGGATTCCAGGGGCTGCAACGCATGGGTCGCATCAACTGGCGTTACGGCGGCCAGTTGACGAGTGACGAACTCGTACGTTCCACCGACCTGACCAACGGACCCTTCGACGATCGTCGTTATGCGACGCTGACGATCGTGCCGTCCATCGATGTCGAGCTGGACGGTGGCAATGTAATGGTCTGGCGTCTTGGCGCAACAGTTGACTACAGCAATCGTGACAGCAACGAAGTGTCGCCGATGCTTGGTGTGAGTATCGACCGAACAGATGCATCCGGTACAACGAGCCTGTCGCTCGAGTACGCGCAAACTACGCAACTGCCCGGATACACTGCACTCAAATCCAATCCGACCGGGCTGTTCGGTGGTAACGAGGCGCTCGGTCGCGAGACGGCACAGCAGCTGTCAGCATCCATCGCTCGCGATACCGGGGACTGGCAGGCCAGGGCGGCCGTATTCACTCGCGAAGACGATGACCTGGTCGACTGGACCTATTCGACCGGCGCGCCATTTGCGCGCCAGGCGAATCCCGTCGATATCGATGTCATCGGGGTCGAAATGTTCGTCACCCGCCGGTGGGACAATGTCGATGTCGCGGCCGGCTACACCTGGCTCGATAAGGATGCGGACTATGGCAGTGCCCTGGTGGATGCGAGCTTCTACGCGCTGAATTTCGCGAAGCACCGTGCAACGCTTGCGCTGCGTTACCGCTTCGCCGAGCGCTTCGAAGTTCGCCTCGACAACGAGTATCGTCGCCAGGAGGAAAACCCGCTGCGAGTCGGCGACGATCAGACCTACCTGGCGTCCATGGCGCTGGTCTGGAGCGGCAATGCGCCGCAAGGATTCAGTGTCGCGCTCGTTGCTGATAACCTGACTGACAGCGAGTTTCAGCCGTTCCCGGGAACGCCGGCGGCCGGCCGGCAAATCAGTATCAACGCGGGCTATACCTGGTAACGACACGATGATCGACCTGTACTACTGGCCGACACCCAACGGGCACAAGATTTCAATCATGCTCGAGGAGTGCGGACTCGAGTACGAGGTCAAGCGAGTCAACATCGGCGCTGGCGATCAGTTTGCGCCGGAGTTTCTCGCGATCAGCCCCAACAATCGAATGCCGGCCATCGTTGACGAGGATACCGGGCAGTCGGTCTTCGAAGGCGGAGCGATCCTCCTGTACCTCGCCGAGAAATCGGGACAGTTCCTGCCCGCCGAGAAACGGGCGAAATACGAGGTGCTGCAGTGGTTGTTCTGGCAGTCTGCCGGGCTCGGTCCGATGGCAGGGCAGCTCAGTCACTTCGTCAATTACGCGCGTGGTGATCATGACTACTCGCTCAAGCGTTACGCCAACGAATACGATCGGCTTCTGGCTGTCATGGACGTACGTCTCCGCGATCGCGAATTCCTGGCGGGCGATCTTTCTATTGCCGATTTCGCAAGTTTCCCCTGGGTCCTGCCGTACCGTCGACTTGGAAACGATCTCGACAAGTTCCCCGAGGTGAGGCGATGGTTCGACACGCTGAAGCAACGTCCCGGTGTGCAGGCAGGCGTCAATCTTGGCAAGGACTGGCGGCGCGACGAAGCTCGAAACGAAGCGGCGAGAGCGCTGATGTTCGACCAGGACTCCGAGACCGTGTTTCGGGCGGCGAACGCGAGGAGCAGCAAATGAAGTTCTACGACTGCAAGACGGCACCGAGTCCGCGGCGGGTGAGAATCTTCCTGGCGGAAAAGGGCATCGACATCGAGACGATTCAGGTCGATCTCGCTAGTGGCGAGCAGTTCAGCGACGAGTTTCGGCAGATGAACCCCGATTGCGTCGTGCCAGTCCTGCAGCTCGATGACGGCTCCTGCCTGAGCGAGGTGACCGCGATCTGCCAGTACCTCGAAGCGTGTTACCCGGAGCCGCCGCTGTTAGGCACGACGGTCGAAGAGCGGGCTCGCGTCACGATGTGGAACACGAAGATCGAGCAGCAGGGCCTGCTGTCGATGGCCGACGCCTTTCGCAACTCGGCAAAAGGACTGTCGGGCCGCGCGGTCACGGGCAGCAGAGGCTACGAGCAGATCCCCGAACTTGCCGAACGTGGTCGGCAGCGCGTGCAACAGTTCTTTGCGCGACTCGACGGGCAGCTGGCCGACAGCACGTACATTGCCGGGGCGAATTTCTCGATGGCCGACATTTCGGCGCTTGTGGTGGTCGACTTTGCCGCGTGGATCAAGATAGGCGTGCCGGACAAAGCGGCCAACCTCGCGCGTTGGTACGGTGAGATCTCTGCGCGACCTGGCGCGGTTGCCTAGCCGCCGGGTTTCTCCGCGAGGCTGCGGAATCCGAGGAACAGCAATACGCCGATTTTGGTGAGCTCGAGCGTCGAGTAGATTGCATGCGCGTTTGACGGTGGCGGCGTGCCGCCCGCAATAATTACGTCTGTTCTCGCCGACAGCTCCGGTATCAACCAGGTACCCTGGGCCAGCACAATCAGGATCAGGAAACCGCACCACGCCCACCAAGTATTGCTGCGCCCTGACAGCCGCACGACGAGCAACAGCGCAACAAGCGCTGCGAGTTCGGCTTTGTTCAGCGCCGCGAACACGACCCGGCCAACGTCGAGCGCGACCGGCCGCGTAATCGACTCGGCAGTGAACCGTATCGGGGTCGCAAGCATTGAGACGCCGACCGTCAGGCCTGTCCACGTGAAACAAACCCATGCCGGATGCAGAAGCGCGTTTCGAATTCGTCGTTGCACGGACATATAATGCATGACCGAAGGTTCCGAGACACCCGGATGACAGAAAAAGAACCACAACTCGCGTCCACGGTGATGATGATCCGACCGATCCGTTTCGAGAGTAACCCGCTGACAGCCGCGTCGAATCGATTCCAGCGTAAGAACGAGGCGTCGGCTGCGGCGCAACAGGCGCGGGCGCTCGAGGAGTTCGAGGGCCTGGTCGCTGCGCTGCGCGAAGCCGGTATCGAGGTAATCGACATCGACGACACGCCGGAGCCGCACACGCCTGACGCGATCTTCCCCAACAACTGGATCAGCATGCATGCGGATGGCCGTGTGGTGTTGTACCCGATGGAAGCCGAAAACCGGCGGACCGAGCGACGCATGGATATTGTCGAGCTGCTCGACAAGGAAGCCGGGCGCGTCGTCAGTGAGGTCATCGATCTCAGCGGGCACGAAGCTCACGGGCACTTCCTCGAGGGCACGGGCAGCATGGTTCTCGACCGGAGCAATCGCATCGCCTATGCCTGCGTATCGTCGCGCACGCACCTCGATCCGCTCGGCGATTTCGCCCAGCGCATGGGCTACGAGGTCGTTGCATTCGAGGCCGTCGACAGCGATGGCGTGCCGATCTATCACACGAACGTCCTGATGAATGTTGGCGAAGTGCTGGCCGTGATTTGCGACGAGGCGATTCCGCGCGAGGATCAGCGCAACGCCGTCATGACACGGCTGAGAGAGACCGGCCATGAGATACTATCGCTGAGTTACGCTCAACTGGACGCATTCGCCGGCAATATGCTTGAGCTGCGTAACAACCGGGGAGAGCGGGTGCTCGCGATGTCGCGCCAGGCATTCGACGCCCTCGACAATGAACAACGTGCGGTGCTGGAGGCTAATGGCCGAATTGTCAGTGCTCCGATCGATAACATCGAGTCGTCAGCTGGGGGCAGCGTGCGCTGCATGCTTGCCGAGGTCCATCTGCCGACTGAAGAGGTCAGCGAACAATGAGCAAAGACAAGATCCTGATGTGTCCGCCGGACTACTTCACGGTCGACTACGTCATCAACCCATGGATGGCAGGGCACGAGGACTCGCTGAATATCGATCGCGCGAAGCAGCAGTGGGAGGCACTGCGCGACCAGATCGGCGAATTCGCAGAGGTCATTACGATCGAGCCGCAGCCGGAACTGCCGGATATGGTGTTTACGGCCAATGCGGGTGTGGTCTACGGCGACAAAGCGATTGCGAGTCACTTCATGCCGCACGAGCGCCGGCCCGAAGAGCAGTTCTTCAAGCGCTGGTTTCGCAACAACGGTTTCGACCTCCTCGATCTCGACGACAACATCGGCTTCGAAGGCGCGGGCGATTGCCTGCTCGACCGTCGCGGATCATGGCTGTGGACTGGTCACGGCTTTCGTACGGAAATCGAGGCGCACGCCGAGATACGCAGGTTTTTCGATATCGAAGTTGTTTCGATTCACCTGACCGACGCGCGTTTCTATCATATCGATACCTGTTTCTGTCCGTTGACGGATGGTTTCCTCATGTATCATCCGCCGGCGTTCGACTACGAATCCCGAATCGCGATCGAGAGCCGAATTCCGCCGCACAAGCGCGTCATTGTGGATACATTCGATGCCGGTAATTTCGCTTGCAACGCGGTGAATATCGGCGATCGCGTCATCCTCAACGAGGCCTCGGACCCATTGAAAGCGCGCCTGATGCTGGCGGGCTTCCGCGTCCACGAAGTCGAGCTGAGCGAATTCCTCAAAGCTGGCGGCTCGGCGAAGTGCCTGACGCTGAAGCTCACCGAGCCGGTTCGCTGAGACTGCTGCTGTGACTACCTCTCATCGTTACTCGATCTGGCCGAAAGATCCCGCCGCACATCTGTTTGAAGTTCGCCTGACCGTGGCGTCGCCGGACCCAGAGGGGCAGACGTTTGCGCTGCCTGCCTGGATTCCGGGCAGTTACATGATTCGCGACTACGCGAAGAACGTAGTGACTGCCAGGGCGGAGTCCGATGGACGGGATGTCCCGTTGCGCAAACTGGACAAGACCCGCTGGCGCGCGGCACCGATCGATCGTGAACTGACACTGGTTCTCGAGGTATATGCGCATGACGAGAGCGTCCGCGGCGCCCATCTCGACCTGACACACGCGTTTTTTAATGGCACATGCGTGTTCCCGCTCGTCGAAGGTCAGGACGACACTGCGTGCGAACTCGAAATTCGCCCACCGGAGAAGCCCGTGGGGAAGCGCTGGCGCGTCGCTACGTCGCTTCGGCGGGTCGATGGGGAGAAATACAGTTTCGGGAATTACGCGGCTGCTGACTATGCCGAACTGATCGATCACCCGGTCGAGATCGGAGAACTGTCGATTGGCGAGTTCGAGGTGCGAGGCATTCCGCACGCAATTGCGATTCGCGGCAATACGCGGGTCGACATGGCGCGTCTCTGCCACGACGTCGAGACGATCTGCGAACAGCACATGCGACTGCTTGGTGTGCCCGCGGACCTCGACCGATACCTGTTTCTGCTGAACGCACCCGGCAGTGGTTACGGTGGTCTCGAGCATCGCTGGTCGTCGGCTCTGATCTGCGGTCGCGACAACCTGCCGGCGCGCGGCGATGAAGGCGTGTCCGATGAGTATCGTACGTTCCTCGGCCTCGTGAGCCACGAGTACTTCCATCTCTGGAACGTCAAGCGCATGAAACCGGCAGTTTTCGTTCCTTACGACCTGTCGAAGGAAGTTCACACCGACCTGCTTTGGGTCTTCGAAGGTGTGACGTCCTACTACGACGACCTGGCACTGGTGCGCAGCGGCATGATCGACATGGACAGCTATCTTGAGCTTGTTGGCCAGACTATTACGCGCGTGCTGCGCAGTGGCGGTCGTCGCAAGCAGAGCGTTGCGGAGTCGAGCTTCGATGCGTGGACCAAGTTCTACAAGCAGGATGCCAACGCTGCCAACGCGATCGTCAGCTACTACGCCAAGGGATCGCTCGTGGCGCTAGCGCTCGACCTCAAGCTGCGCTCCGACACCGATGGTCGCGTCGGCCTCGACGACGTCATGCGTGTCGCCTGGGAGCGCTGGGGAGAAACGGGTGAGGGCATGCCCGAGGACGGCCTCGAAGTGCTGAGCGCCGAGGTGTCAGGCCTCGATCTCGAGGATTTCTTCGATGCGACGGTGCGCGGTACCGGAGAGCTGCCGCTGGACTCGCTCCTCAAGACGCACGGCATTCGCTTGCACATGAGGCGGTCAGCCGGCGGCAAGGATATGGGCGGCAAGGCAAAACAGGATGATGCCCTGCCAACAGTCTGGATGGGCGCAGCGCTTGGCAGCCACAATGGCAAGCCCGTTTTCCGCACGGTTCACAACGGTGGCCCCGCGGAACTCGCTGGCATCGCACCAGGCGACGAGCTGGTCGCACTGGATGGACTGCGCGTCAACCTGGCTGGAGCCGAGGCGCGGACACGCCGTTATCATGCCGGCGACAAATCGGACGTGACCGTGTTCCGTGGCGACGAGCTCATGACGCTGAGGCTTAAGTGGGCTGAGGCGCCGGCCGACACCTGCTTCCTGCTCGCGGACGACGACGCTGACGATGACGCCAACGCCCGTCGCGCGGAGTGGCTCGGGCAATAATGCAGTTTCTCGGAAATCCGACGCTGCGCCTCTTTATTGGTGCGGCGTTGATTAGTCTATCGCCCGTATGGGTGAAGCTGGTGGACGTGTCGCCGACAGCGAGCGCCTTCTGGCGGCTTGCGATCGGTGGCGTGGTAATCGCACTGTATCTGGTTATCACCAGGAAGCGCGTGTTGTTGTCCGCGAGCATCTGGCTGCTCCTGATATTGGCAGCCGCCTTTCTCGCGACGGATCTCTGGTTCTACCATCGCAGTATCCAGTACATCGGGCCCGGCCTGTCGACGCTGCTTGCCAACTTCCAGGTGTTCGTCATGGCGGCTGCAGGCTTCGTGATCCTTCGACAACCACCGACCACGCGTCAGCTGCTCGCCATTCCGCTGGCCCTTTTCGGTCTGGCGCTGATTGTGGGTGTCGACTGGGATGGCCTGCCCGAGGATTATCGACGCGGTATCGTCTTCGGCCTGGGCGCGGCTGTAACCTACGCCGGGTACCTGCTGTCCATGCGGCGTTCGCGGCGTGACTCGACAATCCCTGTGCCCACTCGCGAGATTGCGATTGTCTCGCTCGCCGGTGCCGCGATGCTCGGCGCGACCGCCATGGCAGAAGGTCATTCGCTTGTGATCGCGTCCGGGAGCGACGGGCTGTGGCTGATTTGTTATGGCGTCCTTTCGCATGGCATGGGGATGCTGTTCATCACGAGCAGTCTGCCCCATGTCACGACAACACAGGCGGGAATTGCGCTCCTGCTGCAGCCAACGCTGAGCTTCGTGTGGGACGTGCTGTTTTTCGCGCGACCGATGAGCGCGATGGAACTGCTTGGTGCCGGTATCGCGCTGTTCGCGATTTACCTTGGGTCACGTTCGCGATCAGAGCAGCGCGAGCGCCCCGCCTAACATTTCGATCTCGAAGCGCTGTTGCAAACGCTGGACTTCGCCATCGAGGTGCGAGGCCACCGGCTCGTCGCATTCGATCAGCAGGTCAGTGACCGGTTCGTGCACGATTTCCCGTTCGCCCATGTGTGTGCCGGCCATCAGTTTTGGCAGCAGGGTGCAGATTCGCAGCCGCGAAACCGGCGCGGCGAGCAGCAGGTCGAATTGGCCATCGTCGTTTTCCGCAACCGGCGCAATGTGGAACATACCGCCAATCCATGCGCCATTTGCGACGTTCGCGAGGGTCACCGGTCCATCCCAGATCACCCGGTCACCCGTGATGCGCATCTTCGGTGTCGCGATTCCGCCGGCCATGCCGCGGAAGATCGCGAGCAGGTACACAAGGTCGCCAATAGGAATGCGATAGCTGCGCGCGATACGCGTCACTTTGGCGTCGAAACCGACTCCCGCACCGTTGATGAAGTAGCGGTTATTCATGCGACCAACATCGACAGTGCGCGTGGTTTCATTGGCGGCGATGCGATCAGCCAGCAGGGCCGTCGCATGTTCCCACTCCAGGGTGATGCCAGCGGCTTTGGCAAAGTCGTTGCCGGTGCCCGTCGGGATGACGCCTAACGCCGCGCTATCCGGCGCGCGCATTATGCCGTTGGCGGCCTCATGCACGCTGCCGTCGCCGCCCGCGACGATCACTTTTCTTATGCCATCGCTGACGGCAGCGTAGACTTTCTCCTCGAGATCGCCAACGGCCTCGCTACGATGCACTGCCAGGGTTACGCCACCGCGGTTGAGTATTTCTACGATGCGCGCCTCGCGCTTGCCTGCGCGACCACGGCCCGCCGTCGGATTCAGGAACAGGTGAACGGCGTCGGCACACATGTGCCGATGCTACAATGCGCCAACCTCTTCTCGCAAAACGGATAGCGTGATGCTCGAGCTCGGCGTCAAGTTTCTTATCAGCTACTTCATCGGCTCCCTGATGGGCGCGATGATCGTTGGCAAGCTGCGCGGTGGCGTCGACATACGGACGATGGGAAGCGGCAACGCGGGTGGTACAAACGCATTTCGCACACAGGGTATCGCCTTCGCGCTCGGTGTCGTCATCATCGACGTAGGCAAAGGCGTCGTCGGTGCGGGCGTCGTGCCCGGACTCGAACTGCCGTTCGTGCCGCAGGATCCGGAAATTTCCCGAACCTGGTTGACGATTGCCTGTTCCGCGGCCGCCGTATTCGGACACGTCTGGCCGGTCTACCATGGATTCCAGGGGGGCAAAGGTGCGGCGACCTTCATCGGTACGCTGGTCATCATCGCGCCAATGCTGATCATTGGCGTCCTGCTGGTCTGGGCTTCGATCGTCGCGCTCACTGGCTACGTCGGTCTCGCGACGATGACGGCAGCGACGTCGTTGCCGATATGGATTGCGGCAACCCGTCTACCTGACGACCAGCCGTTGTTTATCTACCTTGTGGTCATAGCGGGGTGCATCATTTACTGGCACCGTGCGAACATCGCGCGCATGCGCGCGGGCAACGAACTTCGCAATCCGCAACTCATGCTGTTCAAGCCGAAGGCTTCTACGGACGCCAATGAGCACGATTGATGCGGACCTGGTTCGCGAGGAGCTGGGTCCCAGCGCGCTGAAACGCCTGGCAGATCTCGAGTCCTTCGCCGCAATTGGCTCGACCAACACTTACCTGATGCAACAGCAAGCGCCGGAACCGGGCATGTTGCGCGTGGCATTGACGGCGAACCAGACAGCGGGACGTGGCAGGCACGGCAAGACCTGGCAGTCGCCACCCGGCAGCGGCCTGGCATTGTCGGTGGCGTACACGTTCGCCGACCAGCCTGGCAATCTGCCCGCACTGACGCTAGTGATCGGTAATGCTGCCATCGATGCGCTCGAGGAACTCGGTGTCGCTGGCATCCAGTTGAAGTGGCCTAACGACCTGATCGCCGGGAATGCCAAGCTCGGCGGCATCCTGACGGAAGCACAGAGTCAGGGTTCAACGGCCGTGACCATCGTTACGGGAATCGGCATCAACCTGGCTCTGGGTCCTGACTTCCGGCTCGCGACCGACGAAGGGCCGGTGAGGCCAGCGACGGATCTGGGTGCCCTGTTGCCAACGCGACCGCGAACCGAGTCAATCGCAGCAGCACTCATCAATCGCATCCATGATGCGCTCACGCGATTTGAGTCGACCGGGTTCGCCGATTTCGTGTTGCAGTGGGCTGACCGCGATTGGCTCCTCGGCCGAAACGTCATCGTCGAGACGGCACAATCGAGGCTTGCGGGAGTCTGTGCCGGTATCGCAGAAGATGGCGCTTTGCTTCTGAAGGCAGATGGGGCCGTGCAGCGTGTCACCTCAGGCACGGTCACGATGACAGAGGACTGGACATCGTGAAAGCGCTGCTTATGGACGTAGGCAATTCCCGCATCAAGTGGGGCGTGCTCGACGAAGGTCAGATTCGCCGGACCGGCCATATTTCGCAGCAGCGCATACGCGAGAACGGGCTGCAGGTCCTCACGACAAAGATCCCGCGACGGGTCGACGAAGTCTTCGTCAGCAATGTTGCCGGGACAAGTTTCGCGACGCGCCTGTCTGGCGTTGTCGGCATGCATTGCGAATGCGATGTGAAATTCGCGCGTAGCGAGCGCAGTGGCTGGGGATTGACGTCTGGTTACACGCAACCCAGGCGCATGGGCGTTGATCGCTGGGTTGCAATGGTCGGCGCCTGGGCGGAAGTGCAGTCTGCCTGCCTCGTTGTCGACGCTGGCACGGCACTGACTATCGACGCGATTGACGCCGACGGTAAACACCTTGGCGGCCAGATCGTCGCCGGCGTTGCGACCATGGCCAACGCCCTGGCGGCCGCGACCAGTGACATTCCAAGCGTCAAGCCGGCGCCAGGACGCGAAGCGTCTGATCTCGGCATGTTCGCGCGCAATACCGCGGCGGCAGTTCGCGAAGGCGCGCACGGGGCCGTCGCGGGCGCGATTGATCGTGCCATACGTGCTTTGCAATCAAACGCTTATGAACCCGCGGTTTTCTTGACCGGCGGTGACGCGTCGCGCATTCTTAATGCGCTTTGCGACACCCCGGTGCATCGACCGCACCTCGTGTTGCAGGGGCTCGCGCACATGCTGGAAAACGCTCGATGAAAAACCTGCTGTTGTTGTTGATCCTCGCTAACATTCTGTACTTCATGTGGGGCATGTTTGGCACCGAGGAGCCAACCCCGGGAGTGGCAGTTGTGGACGAGGGCGAGCTGGGTCCACCGCTACAGGTCACCGCCCGGCAGGACGCGGATGCAATTACGAGTGTCGGCGCCGTGCTTGGCTCGGGAGAGCCGTCAGATCTCGAAGCGGTGGTGGGTCGGACCTGTGTTTCGATCGGTCCGTTTACGGTGAAGACCGATGCTGACTCAGGCGTGCTCGAGTACAACGCGGACGGGATGAAGGCGGCGATTCGGCAGGAACGGGGCCAGATCTTCATCGGTCATTCGGTGCAGGTGCAGAGCGTAGCGAGCCGCGAGGCGGGTCGCGAAATGCTCGCGACCCTGGCAGAAGAGGGACTGAGTGACGCCTTCATCGTGGGGAGCGATGAGGCCGGCTACGCGATTGCCCTCGGTATATTCGGTAACCTGGCGAATGCCGAACGGGTCGAGCTGCAGGCTGAGTCCGCCGGTTTCGATGTCGAGATCACACCGATGACGCGGGACGACGACGTTTACTTCGTTGATATTGGCCTGCCGCCCGGTAGAGGTGCCGGGGCGATCATCGATCGCTATGGCGAGGAACAGGTGGCGCTGCGTGACGCGGCGACCTGTCCGCCCTGATTTCGCGGCCCAGGCCCTTGCCAGGCAGGCGCTAAAGGCCAATAATTCGCCACCTTCAGCCGGAATAGCTCAGTTGGTAGAGCAGTTGATTTGTAATCATCAGGTCGCGGGTTCGACTCCTGCTTCCG
>JAAUYD010079446.1_pt1 | contig 14811 bp, 11 predicted proteins | sample 7278101 | NCBI WGS metagenome assembly JAAUYD01 (sample SAMN14350128, study PRJNA611818) | marine sediment metagenome | isolation source: surface marine sediment (0.6m) | place: French Polynesia: Moorea | collected 2018-08
GCCACCGGTGGATCCCCGCCGTCGTTTACCCCCGTGAAGACGGGGGCCAGGATGACGGGTCTGTTTTGGAAGACGGTTCATATCCGCATTTATTAGTAAATCTTCAATAATAAATCAAGGAATCAATCCCACTAATTCCCTCAGGACTTTCAACTTAGGACTCAGGACTCAGAACTTTCTACTGTTTTTGTTTGACGTGATCCACAAACGCCTGAAAATCTTTGGGGGTCAATTCAATGCCTTCTTCCCACCGATGGCGTTCTGCCAGCCAATATTTGCCCTCATCTGAGACAATGAGGCTCGCAGGGATCTCCGGCCGTTTGCCGGGCATGCGCCAGCTGCGGACGCGTGATCCGATACTGGTGTCGTATATTTTGTCCATATTAATTTCGGTAAATCCGGTGGTTTGGACCGTGCGGCCTACTTTTGTGGGGGAAACGTACGCATAAACCACCATGCGCTCTTCATCTTGCTGAATTTCTACACCCAGGCAAAAATCCCCCTTGCGAATTTGTCGCTCCCGGCCAAATCGAGGATAGCCGGTCATTTTAAACATCCAGAACAAAGCGGTATGGTCCTGGTTTAAATTAATCGCGCTGCCATCCGCCTTTGGCCTCTCACAGGCGACCGCTGAGTCATTGAGAAAAACCGCATACCCGCTGGGCCAGGCCCGCTTTAACAATGGATCGACCAAAGCCACAAAGCCAACCGCCAAAAAAAGAGCCAGGAAAGCGGCAATCAAAACATAATCACCGGACGTGCCGCCAAAAATAGACGGCAGGGTTCTAAACAGCACTATATAAAATATCACCACGGTCACAACCATCGTTAACAAAATGATGAGGCCGACGCCAGAGTGTTCTTGATTTCCGTAAATTTTGGTGGGCATGGTCATGAATTATATTGTAATCTGCTTTAAGCAATTTGGCATCAGGTCGATCCGAGTGCAGCCGTCAGGGGATCCAGCTAGGGCGGCTGCCCGGTTTGATTATTAACCGTTCGGTGCCGTTTTCAAGATCCAGAAGCCAGATTTCCGGCTCCGCATAAGGTTCAGTGATTTGAAAACGCTGTACCGCAAGAAAACGGCCGTCCGGAGACCATTGAGGCAGCCCATTGTGAATCTCGATATCATCGGTGATAGAAACCGGATTTTGCCCGTCGTCATCGACGAGCCAAACCTGCTTCCCGGCGGCCGTGCGGGCCGGTTTGCGGGTAAATACCAGCCGGTTTGACTGTGCATGCCACTGGATGGAGCCATCGTTAAAAAGCGTGTCCTCCCCAGTTAAATCCTTTACCTCGCCGGTTTGTAAGTCAGCTTGAAACAAGTGAACGGCCAGGACTTCTCCCCGCAGGTCAATTTCCGTAAAAAACAGGGTGTTATCCGGTCCCCAAACCGGCGATTCACCGGTGCTGCTGTCCAGAGTTACAGCTGAACCAGTGCGCAGGTTGATACTCATAATCTCTTCCCGGAGGGGAACAACCATTGCCAGCCACTCACCATCAGATGAGAAAGATGCGCCAAAACCCAGCTGCTGGGAATCATCAAAAACCGGCGCGGTTTCTCGACTGTCTAATTCCAGCCACCAGAGGCGAGGAGGGCCTGGTGGGGCCTGGGGAGCAGGCAGATTGCGCCGTTCATAAACGAGCCGCTCGCCATTCGGAGACCATACGGGCTGGGTACAGGACGCATCGACGCATTCGACCACCAGGCGGGTGTTTCTGCGGGTCAAATCGAGCAGATACAGGTCATGGGAACCATCCGAATCGGAGAGGGAAAAGGCGATTTGATCGCCCGCCGGGGCGATATCATAATCAATGACATCGCGGGTACCATCGGTCAGGTATTCGGTTTGCGCCTGCTGCGGATCAACTGTGTTCAGCTGAAAAATACCCTGCTCATCCTCGCTGATAAACACAATCTGGGGCGGCCGGTTGGCTGCCAATACTCGCCGCAGCCGGTCGTGAACCAACACCGCACCATTTAGGGCAATCAGGGAAATGATGCAGCCAATAACCAGGCGATCAAATGAAGTCATGATGGATTTAGGGATACAGATAAGGCTGAGCGGGTGCCTCAACAGCCACCATTTCATCCGCCATCAGGAGCGGGAGGGTCAGGCCGTTAAACTCACCCAACTCAATCGTGCCTCTAATTTCAAGCCACTGATCATCTGTCCAGACGGACGCATCGTCGGCGCGAACGATTAAACCAATTGGTTGCCCATCAGCCGCGCAGCAGCTGACGACAAAGCGGCTAATCATTAGTTCATCGCTTCCAAAGCGTTCATCACGATAGACAAAGCCAACCACGTCTACTTCTTCCCCGACAAACCCGGACCACTCCTGCGTGTTCTGAAAAAGATTAATCCAATCGAGTATATTACGCTCGGTACTGGGCCTGGCCATGGTGAGATCCTCACTGCCGCTGGCCGAAATCGAAGAGAGCCCAACCACCGACACCTCACGGGTGTTCATCGCTGTGGCGCCCAGCGGTCGGGCGGGAACCATCCACCCCAACACAACCGGCACCGCGATGATCAGCAGGCCCCACCAGGCGACCGACCGATGTTCGTGGGCCAGGTCGCCATCGGCGCGAAAATAGCTAACCCCTACCAGAAAAAGACCGAGGGCGGCGACCAGAGTCAGATAGGAGAACCGAGGATGGATATAGGTTTCCAGCGTGCCGTTATAAATCAACAGGTAAAGAAACGCGCCGGTGGCTAAAAACAGGGTTAATTTTATGGATTTCTCAATCATCACAAGCCTGTATACATATTTATCAATAAGGCAATCAGTAAGTTCAGCAGGAGAGGCAGCACGATCAAATATGCCACAACCCGTCGCCTAAAAACTCCCAAGAACATCAGGGAGCTCTTGATATCCACCATAGGCCCAAAGGTCAGAAACGAAAGGACCGCGCCAGTGGTAAAGGTGTTGACAAAGGAAAGGGCCAGAAAGGCATCGACGGTCGAACATATCGACAGGACAAAGGCGAGGACCATCAGGGTAGCTACCGATGAAAACTCGCCGCCTCCGAGGGCCAGCAGGGTCGATTGGGGCACAATGGTTTGCATCAGGGCGGCTAACATCGAACCGATGATCAAATAACGGGCCATATCAATAAAATCATTGCCGGCCACCTGTATGGCCGCCCACAGCCTCTCCCGAAAGTGAATCCCTGAGGTGTCATGATCGTGACGGTGGTGGTCATGGCTTACGTCGGTAACCGGCCGCAATATGTCTTGCGGTTTGGCCCAGGTAAACAGCAGGCCGATTAAAAACGCTACCGCGATGGTAATGATAAAACGGCCGCTCAAGATCGGCCCCCAGCCAAATGCGGCATAGGTCGAGGCCACCACAATGGGGTTGACGACGGGGGCGGCCAGCAAAAACGAGATGCCAACCGAAAGCGGCATTCCTTTTTGATAGAGCCGGCGGGTGACTGGCACCACCCCACATTCGCAAACCGGAAAGGCAAAACCCATAATCGCCCCGACAAAAGCGCCGGCCAGAGGGCTATCGGGTATCACCCGTTCGACCAGCCGGTCGTCCAAAAATATGTCGATAAGACCGGAAACTATCGATCCAGCCAACAAGAAGGGGGCAGCCTCGACAAAAATGCCGAGGAAAATGGTCACGAAGACCTGAAAACGGGCGTAAACACTCTCTTGGGCGACAAGTCCGATCAGCCATACAAATAGCACCAGCACCAAAACGCTTACCAGAAAATACACCGCTTGTCGCCGTGGTTCTTCGCTTAATCCAGCCCTAATTTCACGAATTGTGTTTTGCATAGCTACTTCCTATGGCAATTTGCCAGGCAGCGACTATTATAGCTTTTGAGAATTTGTACGCTAAAGTTGTTCAGTGGCTTTAAGAATTCGAACAAACTTGGACTTTTGACCTGTTTGCCGGTTCAAAGCGTAAAGAGAAAACAGCTTTCCCTCAGAGAGAAACGATCTTCTTTACACTTTTTACTTTAAACTCTTAGCTGTGAGTAAATCATTCGTTACAGAAAACGAAGCTAAATTGATAGTCAAACAGAAATTGTGCTAAAATAGCACCTTGATTCGAAAATCAAGCGAGGACTTATATGGTAGAAGTTGTCATTGACAGCATCCGCGTTAGTTTAATTTCGCAACATCGCATCGTCATGCTGCGCGATGTTGACGGAGAACGTCAGCTGCCGATATGGATCGGCCCCTGTGAAGCGGAATCGATTACCCTGGAGCTGCAGGATACGGAGATGGCCCGCCCATTAACTCATGACCTGCTCAAAAATGTGATTGAAGCCCAAAGCGGCAATGTGTCTCACATCTTGATCAATGAGTTACGTGACCAGGTGTTTTATGCCCGGCTGTTTATTGACACCGATGGCAAAGTGATCGATATCGACTGCCGGCCGTCGGACGCTATCGCCGTGGCGGTCCGAGCCAAAGTGCCGATCTTTATCGAAGAGGCGGTCATGGAAGAAGTGGGCATTTTGCCGGAGCCGGATATTTCTGATCAGGCGGAAGAAGAAGCTGAAACCGAAGAGGCCGCTGAAGGTGAGGATGTTGGATCCCTCGACGCCTTTGCAGATTTTGTCGATACCCTCGACTTTGACGATTTTGAAGAAGACGAATAAACCGTCCTTCACCCAATTAACATGCGCGTGAAACGGTCTAACAAATCGTTTCACGTTTTTTGTCTCTAAATAATGAGCTCATCTGAACGCCTTCCACCTCAAAATCGCGAAGCAGAAGAAGCGATTTTGGGTTCCCTCCTCATTGACCCAGATGCCATTTTTGACGTTCACACATTTTTAAAAGCGGACGCCTTCTACAGCATTACCCATCGCTGGATATACGAAGCTATTTTGTCGCTTTACGATCGCGGCGAAGCGATTGACTCCCTGACCGTCATCGAAGAGCTGCGACGGCGCGACCAGCTGGAAGACGTTGGGGGGGAAGCATACATCGTGGGCCTGGTCAGCGTTGTTCCCACGTCGATTAACGCCGCCAGCTACGGCCGCATTGTTGAAGCAGCCGCCGTTCGCCGCGATCTTCTCGAAGCGGCCAGCAACATCGCCCAACTTGCCTTTGAAGAAGAAGAAGATATCAATATCGTGCTCGATCGAGCGGAGCAGAAGCTGTTCTCGATCAGCGAGCAGCGCACCACGCGCGACCTCGTGCCGGTGCGGCAAATCGCCGAAGATTACCTGGCCCGCATCGAAGAACTGCACGCCCAGGAGCAGGATATCGTCGGGGTGCCGACCGGCTTTACCGATCTCGACCGCCTGCTGGGCGGGCTTAATAAATCCGATCTGGTGATTTTGGCAGCACGGCCGGGTATGGGGAAATGCGTAACGGCCGATACGCGCCTTGTTGACCCTCATACTGGGGCATTAACCGACATTGAAACCCTTGTGCAGCGGCAAAACGCCCCCCTCGTGACCCTCAACAAACAGTTAAAGTTGGTGCCTGGTGAAGCCAGCCACTTTGTCGATAGCGGGATCAAGCCGGTTTACCGCGTGACCACCGCCCTCGGCCGGGAAATTAAAACGACCCTGTCTCACCCATTTCTCACAATCGAAGGTTGGAAACCGCTCCACGACATTGGCGTGGGTGAACGGGTGGCCGTTCCCAGACAATTACCGGTCTTCGGGCATTATGATGCGCCAGAATACGAAGCCAAGGTCCTCGGTTACCTGCTTGGAGATGGATGCCTGACCGGCAGCTCCCCTCAATTTACCAATACTGATCCCGTCCTGCGCGAAGATTTTACTCAGGCGGCTCTGACTTTCTGTGGCAACAAAGCCCGAATAGAAACAAGCAACAATCAACGCACACCAACTGTATACATCACTCAAGATCGTTTTTACAAGAGCGATCAGCGCTCACTTTTTGCCGGCCGTCTCAAAACGGTCATGGCCAAGAAAAACACGACGACCGTTTCAGTGGCCAAAACATTGGGGGTGGCCTATGGAACGGTTGAGCAGTGGCGATCTGGCCGAAATTTCCCCTCAGCTAAAAACTTCTCCAATCTCTGCCGCACGTTAGCTATCGAAGAGAACGAACTACTACCTAAAGGCCATGCCGAAGCCAGCCAAACAAATAATTCGCTGGTTTGCTGGCTGAAAGAAATCGGGATCTGGGGGAAGTCAGCGGCCGAAAAAGCGGTGCCGGACGTCGTTTTTACCTATACCAGGTCCAAAATCGCTCTCTTTCTGAATCGACTCTTCGCCTGTGACGGCAGTATTTATCTACAGGGTCAAAAACAGCCGGTTGTATCCTATACCACCGCGTCCAAGCGCCTGGCCGCCGACGTGCGTCATTTGCTGCTGCGCTTTGGCATCATCGCCAAGCTCAGAAGGCGGCAAATAAACTATCGCGACGGCCATCGAATTGCCTACCAGCTGCGCATCACCGATGCAAACAGCATGCGCTCATTTGCAAGCGAAATTGGTGCCCTGGGAAAAGAGGATGCCCTGACGGCCGTTTGTCAACGCCTGGAAGAAACATCTCAAAACGTCAATCGAGATACCGTTCCGATCAAGGTGTGGGACCAAATCGCCCTGGTCAAAGGAACACGCAGTTGGGCCAGCATCAGCCGGGCCCTTGGATTTGGGGATTCCCACAATCTACACGTTGGCCAGCGCTCTGTCAGCCGAGAACGCCTGGCGGCGATAGGGTCGGCCCTCGAGAGCCAACCTTTGCTCGGGCTGGCCAACAGCGACGTATATTGGGACGAAGTGGTCTCCATTGAACCGCTGGGCAAGCAGCAGGTTTACGATCTGTGCGTGCCAAAAACCCACAACTTCGTGGCCGACGACATGATCGTGCACAATACTTCTCTGCAAAACGGCATCGCCCTCACGGCCGCGCGGACGTTTGGCCAGCGGGTAGCCATCTTCAATTTGGAAATGTCCGGTGAGCAGCTGGTACAGCGCATGTTGGCCAGCGAAACCCGCATCGACATCCAGCGGCTGCGGCGCGGCAACCTGCAGGATCATGAGTGGCCGATTTTTTACGAAGCGGTCCAGCGGCTGAGCGCCACCCGCATCTTTATCGATGATACCCCTTCGATTACCCCGCTGCAGCTGCGCACCAAATGCCGCCGGCTGTACGCCGAGCACGGCATCGATCTGGTTATGATCGACTACCTGCAGCTTATGCAGGCCGATCGCTCGATTGGCAACCGGGTGCAGGAAATCGGCGATATTTCGCGCGGTCTCAAACAGCTGGCCCGCGAAATCGACGTGCCGGTCCTGGCTGCAGCACAGCTCAGTCGTGGGGTGGAAAGTCGCCAGGACAAGCGGCCGCTTCTATCCGATTTGCGCGATTCCGGCAGTATTGAGCAAGACGCGGATATCGTCATGTTTATCTACCGAGATGAATATTACAATCCGGAAACCACAGATCGGCCGAATATCGCCGAAATCAACGTGGCCAAACACCGCAACGGCCCCACGGCCACGGTCGATCTCTACTGGAATGGTGAACTGGCCAGCTTTGCCAATTTACAGCGGCAGGAAGTAAATTTGTAGCGCTTCTCACGGTAAATGGTCGCAAATTTACCGGTCGAGCAAGGGGAAAAACGACATGGAGGGGTTTTCCGGCTTCCCGGACGGCAAATTGGGGGTGACCTTTGTGCCCAACCTGTTTTTTACGGAACTGCTGCCGATCATTGATCACCAGCCCGAACTCAAGGTTACCCTCTACGCCTTTTACGCGCTTTCAAACCAGGAAGGTCAGGTGCGCTACCTGCGGCTGGCCGACTTTTTAACCGATACCCGCTTTATGCGCGGTCTGGGCGGCACCCCGACCGAAGCGGCCGAAGCGCTGCTCGACGCCCTCGAACGGGCGGTGGCCCGCGGTTCGCTGCTGCACGTGGTAATTGGCACCGCCGATGGCAACATCGACCTCTACTTTAGCAACACGGAAAAAGGGCGGGCGGCCGTGGAAGGGATTTCCAAAGGGGAGTGGCGGCCGGATCTCGAAACTGAAGAAATCGTCAATATTTTGGTCGATCGCCCCAATATTTTTGTATTATATGAACAGAACATCGGTCCCCTGACCCCCCTGATCGCTGATGAGCTGAAAGATGCTGAAAAAAGCTATCCGGTGCGCTGGATCGAAGAAGCGATAAAATTGGCCGTCGAAAACAACGTCCGCAAATGGCGCTATGTCCTCGGCATTTTGCGCCGCTGGCAGCAAGAAGGAAAACAAGATGGAATCAGTGAACGAGATTCTGAAGCGAAATTACGCCGACAAATCCCCAAAGAATACGAAGACCTCATCAAACACTGAGGCCGAAAATCGCAGCGGACTGCTCAATCACGATCTTTTAAGCGGTGCGCAAGGGGGGTCGGCCGACTGCCCGCACTGCCGCGGCACCGGTTTTGTCATTCCCGATGTCCCCCCGCACGATCCGCGGTTTGGTCGAGCGGTGACGTGCGTCTGCCGCCAGCAAACGCTCGAACAGCAGCGGGTTGATAATCTCGGCCGGCTGAGCCAGCTCGGCCTGCTCACTGAATGCACCTTTGATAACTTTATGCCGGATGGCGTGGGGTTAACGCCGGTCAAACAGCGCAACCTGAAACTGGCTTACCAAATGGTGCGCGACTACGCGGACAATCCCGCCGGATGGCTAATTTTGCGCGGGGGATACGGGTGCGGGAAAACCCATCTGGCCGCGGCCGTGGCCAACCACCGCATCGCGCTCGGTCACCCCTCCCTATTTGTCAACACCCCCGATTTACTCGACCATCTGCGGGCCGCCTACGCGCCCAATTCCGGCCAGGGATATGATGAGCGATTTGAACAGGTGCGCAACAGCCCCCTGCTGGTTTTGGATGACCTGGGCACCCAGAGCAACACCGAGTGGGCGCAGGAAAAACTGTACCAAATATTTAACTATCGCTACACCGCCAAGCTGCCAACGATCATTACCACCAATGAAGAGCTCGAAGAAATTGACATTCGCATCCGCTCTCGCATGGTTGATCCCGGCATCTCCCAGGTGATTACAATCTTGGCTCCTGATTTCCGCCGGGCCGGGGTTGACCAGGATCAATCGGATCTTTCCAGCCTGAATCTGCATCACGACAAGCGGTTTGAAACCTTTGATCTGCGAGATGATGAGCTGCCGCGCAGTCAGGCTGATAATCTCAGGCGGGCGTTTGAGACCGCCCACGAGTTTGCCAACACTCCGGAAGGATGGCTGGTTTTGCAAAGCATCGCCTTCGCCAACGGCAAAACCCATATGGCCGCGGCCATCGCCAATCACGTAACCCGCAACGGGGAGCCAGCCTTATTCATCGTCGTTCCCGATTTACTCGATCACCTGCGCGCCACATTTAATCCGCAAAGCAGCACGTCACTAGACAAACGTTTTCAGGAAGTCAAAGCAGCTCCCCTGCTCATATTAGATGATCTGGGCACGGAAAGCGCGACCCCCTGGGTTCGGGAAAAACTGTATCAGCTCTTTAATTATCGGTATAATGCCCGCCTGCCCACGGTCATCACCACCACAACACCAATCGATGAAATTGACCCACGCCTGGCTTCTCGTCTGCTTGACGGGGAACGCTGTACCTTTTTTGTCATCGAAGCCCCAAGCTACAGGGGAGGCCATCGGGCCAAACCAAAACGACCTGGCGGTCGAAGGCGTCGATAAATTAAAAATACCCGGTGTGACCGGGTATTTCTGTGTTCCCACCAGGAATCGAACCTGGATCTTTGGCTTCGGAGACCAACACTCTATCCATTGAGCTATGGGAACATCGGCTGAAAATTTTCTCACAGAGATAAATTCTCGTCAAGTTTACATGAAATCTGTTGTTAAACCGCTTATAATCGGTTCTAAATATCAAAAATAGCCGCGGATTGCTCAGATTTAAGTGCGGCCGTATCCGCAAAGGAGTTCCCTCGATGGAATTTGTACTACCGGTTCTTTGTTTTCTTTTGATTGTGGTCATCGCCATTGGGGCCGCCTCGATCCGTATCGTTCAGGAGTATGAGCGCGGGGTGATTTTTCGCCTCGGCCGGGTTGTGGGGGCCAAAGGGCCAGGTCTATTCCTGATCGTTCCCATTGTTGACCGGATGTTCAAGGTCGATTTACGGACCATTACGCTAGACGTGCCCACCCAGGAAGCGATTTCTGAAGATAACGTCACCGTGCGGGTCAACGCTGTGGTTTATTTTCAGGTGATGGACCCGGTAGCGGCCGTGGTCAATATCGAAAATTACACCCGCGCCACCTCCCAAATTTCCCAGACCAGTATGCGCAACGTCATCGGTCAATCTTCTCTGGACCAGCTGCTCTCTGATCGAGAAATGATTAACAATCGTCTCCAGCACATTATCGATGAAGCCACCGAGCCGTGGGGGGTTAAGGTATCGATTGTCGAAATCAAGGATGTTGAGCTAAATTCACAAATGATTCGAGCCATGGCCCGCCAGGCGGAAGCGGAACGGGAGCGTCGAGCAAAAGTCATTCATGCGGAAGGTGAACTGCAAGCCTCTCAAACCCTGGCGACCGCCGCTCGTCAAATGTCTGCTGAACCGGGCGCCATGACCCTGCGTTATCTACAGACGCTGGTCGAAATCGGTGTCGAGCAAAATACAACGACCATTTTCCCGATTCCCATTGATTTGGTCAGTGCCTTCATGTCCGGAAACGGCCAGCCTCAAATCCAGCCGGAACAACCTGAAGGAAATGAGTAGATATTAGGTGCTGGGAAATAGGTTATGGGTGTTGGGAATTGGGTGATAGAGAAGCGTTACCTATCACCCAACACCTATCACCTAGCACCCATCACCCATCACCCAACCCGCATTCATGAGTAAACGCCGCAAACCGCTCTTAAAATTCTCCCCTATCCTGTTGATGATTTTTGGCACCCTGGGCTGCGTGCTATTTTCACCACCGTCACTGGTTATTCCGACCCCCATTCCAACCGCTCCCCCGCTGGAGGAGGCGCTTCTAAGCGTTCCCGGTGAGGTGGTGACCGATCCGATCAGCGACATCGTTCCGGATATTGATCCCGATATTGAAACGCTGGTTAATGCCGTTTCGCAGCAGCAGCTGACGGCGTATGTGCAGCAGCTGGAAAGTTTTGGCACGCGCAATGCGTTTAGCGTCATAGACCAGCCGGCATATGGAATCGGTGCGGCCCGCGAATGGATTTTTGGAGAGTTTATTCGCGTGGGTCAATCGAGCAACGGCCGTCTCGACGTCCGTTACGAAGAGTTCCCCCTAAATTACAACGGCTTTACGGCCGATCAGCGCAACATCATCGCCGAGCTGCCGGGAACCTCGGGGTCAAATGACGTCATAATCGTCATGGCTCACTACGATACCCGGCCGGGCGATGTCACCGATGGCTTTTCTCGAGCGCCAGGAGCCAACGACAACGGGTCGGGTGTTGCCCTTTTGCTGGAAACCGCCCGTCTTCTAAGCGCCCGAACCTGGAATACGACAATTATTTTTGCCGCCCTGGCGGCCGAAGAACAGGGCACCTACGGATCAAAAAATCTGGTGCAGCGGATGCTGCAGCAGGGTCGCAACGTCCAGGCCGCCATCAATTATGATACGGTCGGTGGCCGCATCGATATTCCGCGCTCAATTCGCCTTTTTGCTCCCAACTTAAATCAATCTCCGTCTGGTGAAGTGGCCCGCTACTACAGCTATATGGCCAGCCTGTACGTCCCAACCTTTCCCATAACCGTCATTGACGCCCTCGACCGGGAAAATCGCTGGGGGGACCAGCGAGAATTTATCTATGCCGGGATGCCGGCCGTGCGGCTGACCGAATCAATTGAGGATCCAGACCTCGTAAATTCATCCAGAGACACCTGGAGCGTAATTGATTTCAATTATTTGCAGTCGGTAACCCGCCTCAATGTGGCCATCATTGCCAACATGGCCGGTGCACCCGCACGCTCGGCTCCGCCAACGATCGTTAACATGGCCAACCCGGGATCGTTCTTGCTGACCTGGCCGGTTGACCCGGAGGCGGCCGGGTATGCGATCTCATTCCGGCCGGTTGAATCTCCAAGTTATCCGATTTTCCGCTTTGTGAATCGCAATGACGCCGGCAAAATTGTTCTAACTGGTTATGATGCCACGCGCACCTACGCCATCAGCATTGCCCCCATTGGCCCAACCGGTCGGATGAGCATGTTTTCACCCGAGGTCGTCGTCGGACCGGCCAATGAACAGCAGACGAATTAGCTCGGCCTGTGGCCTTGCAGCGCGGGGCTGTGCCCCTCTTAGCCTTCAGCTCGGTGCTGCGCACCTCTCAGCTATTAGCTTGGGGCTTCGCCCCTCTTAGCTGACGGCTGAAAGGGACGAAGTCCCGTGCTGAAAGCTAAAAGGGCCATAGGCCCGCGCTATTCACCTAAAAAGGACTTTTTATATGAACCGTCTGGCTCAAGAAACCAGCCCCTATCTTCTCCAGCATGCCGAAAACCCGGTTGACTGGTATCCCTGGGGGGATGAAGCATTTGAAATCGCCCGCTCTCAAGACAAGCCGATCTTGCTCAGCATCGGCTACGCGGCGTGTCACTGGTGTCACGTCATGGCCCACGAAAGCTTTGAAGATGAGCAGACAGCCTCTCTCATGAACCAATATTTTGTCAACGTCAAGGTAGACCGGGAAGAGCGGCCGGATGTAGATCAAATTTACATGAGTGCGGTGGTGGCCATGACCCGCCAGGGGGGGTGGCCGATGACGGTGGCCATGACCCCAGAAGGCAAACCGTTTTTTGGCGGCACCTATTTCCCCGATTCGCCCCGCCACGGCATGCCCAGCTTTCAACAGGTGCTGATGAGTATCGCCCAGGCGTGGCAAAACGATCGGGCAAAAATTGAGGAAAGTGCGGATGGGATCACCAACCATATTTCACAGGCGTTTGGCCTGCTTGAAGGTGGGGAAACGATCACCAACGCCTCACTTGAACGGGCCGCGGCCGGGTTGGCCCAGCAGTTTGACCGTCAATACGGCGGGTTTAGCGACGCGCCAAAATTTCCCCAGCCAATGAATCTCGAATTTCTCCTGCGCCGCTATCTAGACAGCAAGGATGAAGCGATAATGGGCATGATTGACTTCACCCTGACGCAAATGGCCCAGGGGGGGATGTACGATCAAATTGGCGGAGGGTTCGCCCGCTACTCGGTCGACGCCAGATGGCTGGTGCCTCATTTTGAGAAGATGCTGTACGACAACAGCCAGCTTGCCCGCCTTTATCTCCACGCCTGGCAGGTTACCGGCAACCCCCTTTATAAACGCATCACTGAGGAAATTCTCGATTACGTTTTGCGCGAAATGACCCATGAGGATGGCGGGTTCTACAGCAGCCTGGACGCCGACAGCGAAGGGGAAGAGGGGAAATTTTACGTCTGGACCCTCAACGAATGGATCGAAGCATTGGGTGAGGATCATCTCCCGATGGCGGTTTATTTTGATATTACCGCCCACGGCAACTGGGAAGGGAAGAATATTCCCAACATGCCGCGCAGCCATGAGGAAGCGGCCGCTGCCCTCAAAACAGACCCGGACGAATTGGCGAAACTGGTCAAAGCAAGCAAATTAAAGCTGTATGAAGTGCGCAGTCAGCGCGTCTGGCCTGGATTAGACGACAAAGTTTTGACCGCCTGGAACGGCCTGATGCTGGCCGCCTTTGCTGAAGCCGGTCGGGTTCTCGAGCGGCCGGATTACACCGCTGCAGCGGTAAAAAACGGAGAATTTTTGTATCGCACGATGCGCACCGACAGCGGCCGGCTGCTGCGCACCTGGAAAGCCGGCCACCCCGCCAAATACAACGCATATCTCGAAGATTACGCATTTTTGGCAGATGGGCTTCTGGCGCTGTATCAAACCACCTTTGACGAGCGGTGGTTTGTCTGGGCGCGCACGCTGGCCGATCAAATCATCGACCATTTTCACGATGCGGAAAAAGGAGGATTTTTTGATACCTCAGATGACCATGAGGGGTTAATTTTCCGGCCAAAAGACACGCAAGATAACGCCATTCCATCCGGTAACGCGGCCGCGGTGACGATCCTGCTGCAGCTCTCTCTTTACACTGGCGAGGGTCGCTATTGGGATATCGCCCAGGCAGCAATCGAGAGCATGTACGGGGCCATGGTGCAATATCCAAGCGGGTTTGGGCAATGGCTGACGGCCGCCGCGCTCATGATCGGCAATCAGCAGGAGATTGCCATCATGGGGAAAACCGAAGATGCAGCCACGGCAGAACTGCTTGAGGTCGTCCAGTCGTCTTTTCAACCGTATCACGTTGTGGCGGTTGGCTCAGCTAAAAGCGACATTCCCTTATTGCAAAACCGGCCGCAGATCGACGGCCGGCCAACGGCGTATGTTTGCCAAAATTTCGCCTGTCAAACCCCCACGACGGACCCCGCAGAACTGCAACAGCAAATGAAAAATTAGACCAGAGACAGGAGACCAGAGACGAGAGAGGGTTGATCATTCATGGTACAAATATGGTCTTCTTTCTCGGGTCTCTGGTCTCCAGTCTCTTGTCTTCCAAGTTTGACCTCATCTTTTGCCAAAATCACCCTCCAGGGCAGTCCAATATGTTATGATGGAAGTGCCAGGATGGGTGTAGTCTGTGGTCTGAAGTCTGAAGTCTCCCAGGAGGGTAATCATGCAATACGATCTAGTTTTTGAAGGGGGAGGGGCAAAAGGAATGGTCTTTGTAGGGGCCATGGAAGTATTTGAACAGCGAGGGCATACCGCCGGCCGGGTGCTCGGCACCTCCGCTGGGGCCATTACGGCCGCTTTGCTGGCGGCCGGTTATACCC
>JAAUYD010076027.1_pt1 | contig 14810 bp, 9 predicted proteins | sample 7278101 | NCBI WGS metagenome assembly JAAUYD01 (sample SAMN14350128, study PRJNA611818) | marine sediment metagenome | isolation source: surface marine sediment (0.6m) | place: French Polynesia: Moorea | collected 2018-08
GTCCTGTGATTTTGTTGATCACTACCGTGGCGCCGATAAAAAATACGATTATGTGTGGGAAGAACGCTGGACCCGTGATGCCGGCTATGGGGAGATCATTCCCCATGTCGTCAATGGGCTCTTTGGCAAATTGGGTATTACCATGGAGGATGTCGACAAATTCGTTTACCCCTGTTTTTTTAAACGCGATCATCGCAACATCGCCCAGGGGCTGGGCGCTACGCCAGAGAAACTGGTGGACAACATGCATGAGGTCTGCGGTGAAACGGGTGCCGCCCATTCGTTTATGATGTTCATCTCGGCCCTTGAAGAAGCCAAACCTGGAGATCGTATCCTCGTGTGCGGTTTCGGCCAGGGTGCCAATGCCCTTTACTTCGAGGTGACGGAAAATATTACCAAACTGGCTGCTAGAAACGGTGTCGCCGGCTCATTGGCCAATAAGAAGAGCACTGACAACTATCTTAAGTGGCTAAAATTCAGAGATCTGATCCAGACTGAAATGGGCATTCGGGCAGAGGCGCCGACCCAGACGGCCACTTCGGTACTATGGCGCAAGAACAAAATGATCCTTGGGCTGGTGGGAGGTCAGTGCCGTGAGTGCGGAACCCCCCAGTTTCCCAAAGCCGATATCTGTGTCAACCCCGAATGCGGTGCCGTTCACAGTCAGGATGATTATGAATTTGCCGATATTCCCGCCAAGGTGAAGACATTTACCGGCGATTTGTTGTCGGTATCGGTCGATCCCCCGGCGATCTACGGCATGGTCCAATTTGAGGGCGGGGGACGGGTTGTGGCGGATTTTACTGACTGTGAACTTGATGATATCAAGGTCGGCCTTCCGGTGCATATGGCATTTAAACGCAAGGGCGTAGACAAAGAACGTGGGTTTGTCAACTACTTCTGGAAAGCAGTCCCGGCGCCAGGGGCATTGGAGGAAGCCAGTCAGTTGCGATTTGATAAACGTGTTGCCATCGTTACCGGTGCCGGCGCCGGCCTCGGTCGAGCCTATGCCCTGGAACTGGCACGACGCGGTGCCAGGGTAGTGGTCAACGATCTGGGCGGGGCTCGGGACGGCAGCGGCGAAGGGGCATCCACACCAGCCGACGCGGTGGTTGAAGAAATTATGGCGCTTGGCGGTGAAGCGGTGGCCAACTACGATAACGTGGCCACCCCTCAAGGCGGTGAGAACATCGTCAAAACCGCCGTGGACGCTTTCGGAAGGGTTGATATCCTGATTAACAACGCCGGCATTTTGAGGGACAAAAGCTTTTTAAAAATGGAGCCCGACAACTGGAAAGCCGTCATGGATGTGCATTTGAACGGTGCCTACCATGTGACCCGGCCTGCCATGGCCTGGATGAAAGATAGCGGGTACGGCCGGATCGTCATGACGACGTCTGCAGCAGGCCTTTATGGCAACTTCGGTCAGACCAATTATTCGGCCGCCAAGATGGGGCTGGTGGGACTGATGAACACCCTGAAACAAGAGGGGAAAAAATACAACATCAAGGTAAATACCGTGGCGCCCATTGCCGCATCCAGGCTAACCGAAGACGTGATGCCGCCGGATCTGTTTGAGCGATCCAAACCGGAGTTTGTCGCACCCATGGTGATGTACTTATGCAGCGAAGAGTGCCGCGAATCCGGCGCCATCTTTAACTCCGGTATGGGCTATTTTAACCGTGCGGCCATATTGACCGGACCGACGGTTCAACTGGGAGATCCCGAAAATCCCTCCACACCCGAGCAGATTCAGGAAAATTGGGCGAAAATTAATTCCATGGACGGGGCCAAAGAAATGGCGGATGCCAACGCCGCTATTATGGCCCTCATCACGCCTCCCGACGAAGACGGGGGCGTCGAAGCAGCAGGGAGCGGCAGCCAGAGCGATGTCCAGGGCATATTCGACAATATGGCCAACAACTTCAAAGCCGATGCCGCCGTCGGTGTGGATGTGATCTTCCAGTTCAACATTGCAGGAAGCAACGGCGGGGACTGGTACTGCGTCATCAAAGACGCCTCCTGCACCATCGATGTGGGAATTCATGATAACCCGGTCTGCACGATTAAAATGGCGGATGTAGATTTTCTTGCCATGATGGGCGGCAAACTTCCGCCGATGCAGGCATATACCTCCGGCAAGTTGAAGATCGAGGGCGATGTGATGAAAAGTCAGCTGCTGGAGAAGCTCTTTGTGATCGGATAATCAAGCAAAGCGCATAGCGCATAGAGCAAAGCGTGTATAGCGCAAAAGAAAGGGGATAAACTTGAAACGCTATGCACCATGCCCTATGCTCTATGCCTCTCACGGGAGGAAATTATGGCTACAGGGATAAAAGACAAAGTGGCAATTATTGGTATGGGCTGTACCCGTTTTGGTGAACGCTGGGATATGGGCGCTGAAGAATTAATGGTGGAAGCTTTTGAAGAGTGTTTGGCGGATGCGGGGATTGAAAAGAAGGAGATCGGTGCCGCCTGGCTGGGAACCTGTTTTGACAACATCAATGTGGGCAAAAGTGCGCTGCCGCTGTCGATGACCCTCCGTCTTCCCAATATTCCCGTAACCCGGGTTGAAAACTTCTGCGCTACCGGCACTGAGGCCTTTCGCGGTGCGTGTTATGCCGTGGCTTCGGGCGCCTATGATTTCGCCCTGGCATTGGGTGTGGAAAAGCTCAAAGACACCGGCTATGGTGGCCTGCCCAGTTTTACGGGTTCCGATTCGGGCAGTCTGACCTGGCAGTGGTTTCCGAATATGACGGCCCCCGGCGCATTTGCCCAGCTTGCGAGTGCCTATAGCGCCAAGTACAATATTCCGGATCAGGACCTTAAACGTGCCATGGCACATGTGTCCGCCAAAAGTCATGCCAATGGCGCTTTGAATCCCAAAGCCCATTTACGCAAGGCGGTTTCAGAGGATCAGATCATGGCTGCGCCCATTATTGCTCATCCTCTCGGGCTATTTGATTGCTGCGGTGTTAGCGACGGTGCCGCCTGTGCCATCGTTACCACACCGGAGTTGGCCAAACAGCTGGGGAAAAAAGATATTATCACTGTCAAGGGACTGCAGCTGGCGCTCAGCAGTGGCGAGGAAATGGGCTATAATGATTGGGACGGAGACCATTTTGTAACTACCAGCAAGTGCAGTATGAAGGCATACCAGGAGGCGGGGATTACCAACCCGAAAGAAGAGATCAGCATGATGGAAGTACATGACTGCTTTTCCATCACAGAGTTGGTTACCATGGAAGATCTGCATATTTCCGAGCGCGGCCGGGCCTGGCGCGATGTGATGGACGGGGTTTTCGATCGTGACGGCAATGTGCCCTGCCAGGTCGACGGCGGGCTGAAGTGTTTCGGCCATCCAATTGGCGCCTCGGGCCTGAGAATGATCTATGAGATGTATTTGCAATTTCACGGAAAGGCCGGTGATCGGCAGATTGAAGACCCTAGATTCGGGCTTACCCATAATCTGGGCGGCTTCCCGGCGATGAATGTCTGCAGTATATCGGTTGTGGGCAAACTTTAGGAACAACGAGAGACGAAGGACGATTGACGAATGTGACAAAGATACGCTGAGAAGTTAGGAAGCTATGAGGCTGGGAAGATAAGAAGTTGAGGTGATGAAGGGTCAAGGCTGAAGGCTTAAAGGAAAAATTTACCGCAGAGTTCTCAGAGAACGCAAAACAAAAGATTTTTTAATATCTTGTCAGAACAACCTGAACAGAGCTGGAGTTCTACCATTTTACCATCTAGGCTCTGGTTCACGAAAAAATTGAGCAAAAAATATGGAAATACTTAATTACTCCGAAGAACATAAAAAATTCCGTGAGCGTCTACGGGGATTTCTGGCGAAGGAAATAACTCCTTATGCAGACCAATGGGAACGGGAAAAGATCGTTCCCAAAAGCGCATGGAAAAAAATGGGTCAGGGCGGCTATTTATGCACGGATGTTGCCCCGGAATACGGTGGAATGGGGGGGGATTTTCTTTATTCCCTGATTGTGGCCGAGGAAATGACACGAACGCGGCAAACCGGTCTGGCGACGCCCTTGCACAGTGATATTGTGGTTCCTTATATTAGCTCTTTTGGATCGGAGGAACTCAAAAATAAATATTTGCCGGGTTGTGTTTGCGGAGATATCGTGACAGCCCTGGCCATGACAGAGCCGGGAGCCGGCAGTGATCTTGCCGGCATTCAAACAGCTGCCGAGGAAGAGGATGAGGAAGTCGTCATCGATGGATCCAAAACCTTTATTTCCAATGGTCTCAATGCGGATCTGGTGGTTGTGGCAGCCAAGGACCCGACGGTGAAAAACCCATATGAGGCCCTGTCGTTATACGTTGTTGAATCCGGAACTCCCGGATTTACTACGGGACGTCACCTTGAAAAAATGGGCATGTGGAGCCAGGATACCGCCGAGCTTTTTTTTTCTAAATGTCGCATTCCCAAAAAAAATCGGCTGGGCGACAAGGGTATGGGGTTTTCAATGCTGATGCAAAAGCTTCAACAAGAACGTCTGATCTGCGCTATCATGGGTGTCTCCGGCGCAGAGTACATTCTGGAATGGACAATAAACTACTGCAAACAGACTTTTGTTTCAGGGAAGCCGATTTCAAAATCCCAGGCAGTGCAGTTTGCCCTGGTGGAAATGGCCACAGACGTGAAACTCGGCCGGACTTTCCTTGATAAACTGGTTGCAGATCACATGGAGAATGAAAACATCATCGTTGAAACTTCCATGGCCAAATATTGGACCACCGAGATGCTGAATCGTATTGCCAACCGTTCCCTGGACCTGTGCGGCGACTTCGCTATGTCCGAAAAATGTCCAATCGTCAGGGCCTGGCGGGATGCCAAAATCATGACAATCTTTGCCGGAACCAACGAAATCATGAAGAATATTGCGGCCAAGTTTATGGGGCTGTAGAATTCGGAAGTAGGAATGGAGAATGCGGAATGGGCAAAAAAGACAGTTGACAGATGACAGAGGATAGGTGTCAGGTATCAACGAATGGATGGACATATTGGGCATAGCGCATGACGCATAGGGCATAGTGTGACGGGAAGCTAGTAGCTGAAATCTGAAAGCATGATAGTCCTACGCTGAAAGGAAAAAGAATTAAGGGATTTAGCAAGAATAAACCGGCAAGCGGGCAAACAGGTTCAACCGGACAGATTCAAACGAACATAACCATCTTAACAGGCTTTGAGCCTTGGGCTTTCAGCTATACTGAGGAGACACCATGGGAGACTATGATGCCGTTGTTATCGGTGCCGGAAATGGGGGTCTGACGGCGGCGGCCACCATGGCCCAAAAAGGTTTGAATGTACTGTTGCTCGAGCGGCACAATATTCCTGGTGGCGCCGCCACCAGTTTTTGCCGCGGCCGATTTGAATTCGAGGTGGCACTGCACCAATTGAGTGGATTGGGAACACCGGAAAAGCCAGGACTATTACGGCTGCAATTGGATAAGCTAGGTGTGATGGAAGATTTGGAGTTTGTCGAGATTTCAGATCTTTACCATGTTGCCACAGGTGATGGTGTTCGGATTACCCTCAAAACCAATCGTGAAGAAACGATCGCGGTGCTCAAGGACAGATTTTCCCATGAGCAGGACGCCATTCAGCGATATTTTGATTTTATGGCAAGCTATGCCAATGATATGATCGGTGCCTTCATATTCAGAGATCCCGAACCGTCGCGAGCAAAATATCCCAACCTCTATCAATATGCCTTACGAAATTCCAAAGAAATTCTGGATGACTATTTTTCAGATCCACTTTTAAAAGCCATTCTCTCTGTTTATTGGGGCTACATCGGCGTACCTCCAACCCGCCTGGCATTTGCATATCTCGCGATGGTCTTCTTCCAATATATGGAATTTAAACCGTATCACGTAAAGGGTGGTTCTCAGGCCCTGTCGAATGCCATTCTAAACAAGTTCATCAGCAATGGTGGAACCGCTCGATTTAATTGCGGTGCCAAAAAGATTATGGTTCGTGACGGGCAGATTGAAGGCGTAATTACCGAAGATAAAGATCAGATTAAAACCAAAAATATCGTTTCGAATATATCTCCGATAGCCACCTACAACCACTTGATGGACCCTGAACATCTGCCCCAAGATGTGTCGGTTGAGATAAAAAGTCGTAATCTGAGCACATCAGCGCTTACCCTGTTTATTGGCTTCGACTGTGAGCCCGACCAACTGGGGATTTCAGAATCGACCAACTTTTTAATGAGCTCCACAGATATTTCGGACGGCCTGCTCGACAGAATGAACCGGCTGGATGTTAAAGACGAACTTATGGTTTTAAGCTGCTATGATGTTGCGGATCCCGAATTCTCTCCGGCCGGAACATGCCAGGCGAATGTGGTGACCTTAAAATATGGTGAGCCCTGGTTGCGAATTCCACCGCGGCAATATCATGATGTGAAATTTCGCTGCGCGGATGCGATGCTCCAGCGAATTTATGAAATTTACCCGGAGGCTAAAAATCATGTTGAAGAAGTTGAAGTGGGTACGCCGCTGACCCATATGCGCTATCTCGGACACCCTCTGGGCGCCATCTATGGTTATGAAATGCTAACTAAGGACTCTCTTTTCTTCCAACTGGGGCGCTACTCTCCGATCAACGGACTAAGTTTTGTCGGGGGATGGGCGGGCGACAACTGTTTTGAGCCAACCCTGCGATCGGGAATCTCGGCGGCGAAATCAGTAATAAGAAGAATTGGAACTAAATAGGCTTCGTTTGAGTGCAACGGCTGATTTTGGAACAAAGCCCCCAAAGTTTCTATATCGATTTGACTGACTGTTTTTTCAAGCAAGTGGCAGTGCCCACATAAAAAAAACAACGGACAACTGACCACCGGCAACTTACATCCGATAGGAGATCACCATGAGAAAAGGCATCTGGCAGGAGTTTGACGGATACCAGGATATCGTTGAGGAAATCAAGGTTAGCCGGAGGCTGGGCGGCACCGCCTTTTCGGCAGTGACGGCCGCAGAGGAATACATTCGTCAATTACACCCCCAACGCCTGGAGCTTAGTGTATCGGAAATCATCGAGGAGACACCGTCCACTAAAACCTTGCGCCTGGTTTCAAAGGATAACTACCTGCCGCCATTTCTGGCCGGTCAATACATTGCTCTCTTTCTTGAAATCGGAGGTATTCGAACGAGCCGCCCCTATAGTATTTCCTCCCAGCCCAATCAAGTCGGTTATTATGATATCACCATCCGGCGGATTGAAAATGGACTGGTTTCCAATTATCTGCTCGATGAAGTCAAACGCGGCGATACGTTAATCAGTTCCGGGCCGGCCGGCAACTTCTATTTCAATCCGCTTATCCATAAAGAAACCATGGTCTGCATTGCCGGCGGAAGCGGGATTACGCCGTTTATGAGCATGATTCGCGAAATTGTTGAATGCGGTTTGAATCGTACAGTATATCTTTTCTACGGAAGTAAAACAACAGATGATGTCATATTCAGAGACGAGATATTCCACCTTGCCCAACGGTTTGAAAATCTTCATTACACGCCGGTCATTGAAGAGCCCGCCGATGCATTTACCGGCGCCTGCGGGTTTATCACCCGTGACGTATTACGTGATGTGCTGGTAAATATTGACGACAAATCTTTTTTTATTTGTGGTCCCCAGGGCCTCTATGATTTTTGTCTGCCCGAGGTGGAAGATCTCGGGGTTCCAAGACGAAAGATCAAGCAGGAGATGTACGGTGCACCGCCCAATATCTGGGACTATCCCGGCTGGCCCGGGGAAGTTCGACCCGATGATGCTTTCTCCGTTCACGTCCAACCTAAAAAGCAAATAACTGCCAAAGCAAGTGAGTCGCTGCTGTCCACTTTGGAGAAAAATGACATTCTGGTCCCCTCCTTATGCCGTTCCGGCGAATGCAGTATGTGCCGGGTGAAGATCCTGTCTGGTAAAGTATACCAGCCAGCAGGCATCCCGGTCCGAAAATCAGACAGACAGTTCGGCTATGTGCATTCGTGTATGGCATTTCCGGTTAGCGATTTGGAAATACTCTTGTAGAGCTTAGAGCAGAGAGCTAAGGGCATGAGGCCTAAGCATGGGATTTCGGAAATCGGAATGCGGAATTTGGAAAACAAAGAATGTGGGATGCAGCAGTTGGAATAGCGAAAACACAACGCTCAAAGATGGAAGGAAAAAGGATTGTGGGTTTAACCTATAGGTCAGGGTGGGAGCGAAGCGAGTTCTCTGGCAACCCATTTTGGCGAGCAGGCTAAACGGACAAACCGGCTCAACCGGACTGATCTCTACGGTCCCAACGAAATAAAATTTCCAACAAAAGCGAGACGTATATGGATGATAATTATCTGACCAGTGAAAAAAGCAAAAATATTTGCACGATCACCCTTAACCGTCCTGAAAAGCGCAATGCCATCAATGTTGAAATGTTGACAGGACTTTGCAAAATGGTAGAGCATCAAGCTTCCGACCCCACAATCAGGGCCATCATTCTCAAGGGGGAAGGAAAGATCTTTTCGGCCGGGGTCGATTTTAATTCACTCGGAGCTGAAGTTGGCGCATGCCTGGGAGAAGCCGGGACTGGCGACGTCGGTCTGCGGGCGCTGATCTATAAATTTCAGCAATACCTGAATCGCCTGGAAGCGGCGGAAGTGCCGATTATATGTGCCATGCATGGCCGGGCCCTGGGTCTTGCCGTCGAACTGGCCCTGGCTTGTGACATTCGTTTGATGAGCGAGGATTGTATCTGGAGCATGCCGGAGTTGAAAATGGGGGTTATTGCGGATGTGGGTGGAACATCCAGGCTTTCAAGGCTTATGGGGCCCTCCCGGGCGATGGAAATACTGATGACCGGCAGGGATTACACGGCAAACCAGGCACTCGATTGGGGCCTGATCAATTATCATTATGCCGTGGATATTCTTGTCGCAGAGGCAGAAAAATTGGCTCGGGACATTGCCTTGACTGCCCCTTTGGCCGTTGGTGCCGTCAAAAAAATTATCAAGCGCGGTGATGGGGTCGATCTGATGACCCAGCAGGATATGGAGGCCAATCACAACAGCATTTTACTGCGAACTGAGGACTTCCAGGAGGGTATCACCGCAATGATGGAGAAGCGGGAGCCCGAGTGGAAGCGGAGGTAAAGAACAAAGCTTGACTCTATTTTTATGTACTAAATATTTTACCTGATATATCAGTAATTGATATATAAAAATGGAAACTATATGGTTCCAGATATTGTTCTTAAAAAATGGCTGCAAAATACATTATTTTGAAAATTCCGTCATTAAAAGGAGCTAGCATATCGTGGCACAGGTAATTAGCGATCGGCGCGACATTGATTTTGTTCTCTATGAGCAGTTTAAGGCCGACGCCTTGACGGAACATAAAAAATTTGCCGACTTCAACAAAAAAACATTTGATCTGATTATTAAAGAAGCGCGCAATCTGGCCGTCAAGGAAATATTGCCGACCTTTGCCGAAGGAGATCGTGAAGGTGTTCGACTGGAAAACGGGCAGGTGAAGGTTCCGGCATGTTACCATCGTCCCTATCGGCTTTTCAGGGAAGGCGAATGGACTGCCATGGTAGCGGATCCGGAGGTCGGCGGCCAGGGGCTACCTTACTGCGTTTCCCAGGCCGCCGCCGAGTATCTGGTCGGTGCCAACTATGCTTTTACGCTATATGGCGTTGTGGGTCATGCGGCCGGGGAACTGATTGAAGTCTACGGCACCGAGAAACAGAAAAGGCTTTTCTTAAAAAAGATGTATACGGGCCAATGGAGCGGTACCATGCAGCTCACCGAGCCCCAGGCAGGATCTGATGTGGGTGCCCTGACCACTTCGGCTGTAAAAAATCCGGATGGAACTTATTCCATTACAGGCAATAAAATTTTTATCACCGCCGGCGACCAGGACCTGACCGAAAATATCATTCACCCCGTTTTGGCCCGTATCGAGGGGGCTCCCAACGGCACCAAAGGGATTTCGCTGTTTATCATTCCTAAAATATGGGTCAACGAAGACGGCAGTCTGGGCGAACCCAACGATATTGTCTGCACCGGTCTGGAGGAAAAGATGGGCATCCACGGCAGCTCGACCTGCTCCATGGCTTTGGGCAGCAACGGACAATGTCGAGGATACCTGCTGGGCCAGGAGAACAAGGGAATGCAGGCCATGTTTTACATGATGAACGCGGCTCGCCTGGCGGTCGGATTTATTGGTTTTATCAGCGGATCCGCTGCCTACATGTATGCGTTGAACTATGCGCGGGAACGTCTGCAGGGCAGGGCGCTTGAGACCATGCGGGATTCAAATGCTCCCCAGGTACCTATTATCAGCCATCCGGACGTGCGCCGCATGCTGCTGTGGATGAAAGCCCATGTCGAGGGGATGCGCAGTTTTATTTATTATGTTAGTTCACTGTTCGATCGGCAGACTTGTACCAACGATCCGGAAAAGATCGAATATTACCAGGGTCTGATCGATCTACTGACGCCGATTGTTAAATCCTATTGTTCGGATCGCGGCTTTGAGGTCTGCACCGAGGCCCTTCAGGTTCATGGCGGATACGGCTACACCCGTGATTATCCGGTGGAACAGCTTCTCAGGGACTGTAAAATTGCATCTATTTATGAAGGAACCAATGGAATTCAGGCCATGGACCTTTTGGGTCGCAAGCTGGGGATGAAAGGTGGCACGGTGTTTATGAATTACCTGGCGGAGATCCAGAAAACCACTGCTTGTGCCAAGAGTATTGATGGGCTGGAAAATTTGGCCGCCAGGGTTGATACGGCCGTCAACCGACTAGGCGAGATTGCCATGCACCTGGGCAAAACGGCATTGTCGGAAGATTTCAAGGTGGCCTTCGCGTTTGCCAAACCATTTTTGGATGTTATGGGGGATGTCTGCATGGGCTGGATGCTCCTGTGGCGAGCGACCCTCGCTGTTCCGGTACTGGTAAACCTGGTTGGCAGTCTCGATTCTAAGGCCAGACAGGAAAAATCCGCTAAAAACAAAGAGATTGCCTTCTATGAAGGTCAATTGCAATCCGCCAACTATTTCATAAACTCGGTTCTTCCGATTACCATGGGAAAAATGAATGCTATCAAGGCCGGTGATGCTGCTACAATCGACATCCCGGAAGCCTCGTTCGGAGGATAAAAGGGTGTTAAAAAAACCGATTTAGGATGAACCGGAGTCGCGAAAGGGATCGGCCTTGATACCGTAACGTCGCATGATTTGTTGTAAGGCCTGACGCTCAAGCCCACAAAGTTTGGCCGCCCGGGTGACGTTGCCGCTGCTCCTTGTCAGGAGATTTTTAATATAGCTGGCGTTAAAATTCACCAGGACCTGCTCCTTGGCTCTTTTATATGGCAAATCCTGAAAGGCGCTGTCGATCACCTTTGTGCTCCCGGCATCCATGGGCAAACCCATGTCCATCGGCCGAATCTGGTCTGCAGTGGAAAATAAAATGCCCTGAATAATGTAGTTTTCCATTTCCCGGACATTGCCCTCCCAGGTTCTGTGCATAAATACTTCCAGAAGCTCAGGTGACAGTTTTTTCAAGGGTTTGTTTAATTTGGCACAATGCTTTTCAAGCAAGTGATTGGCGATCAGTGGAATATCTTCCCGATGCTCCCTCAAAGCCGGCAGGTGAATGGGCAATACATTTAATCGATAGAAAAAATCCTGTCTAAATTCCTTTTTTTTAATTTTATTTTTTAAATTGCGGTTGGTGGATGCAACGATGCGGACATCGATTGCGATTGATTTGGTGTCCCCCAGTGGTTTTATCTCCTTTTCCTGCAGCACCCGCAGCAGTTTTGTCTGGATGGTGGGGCTGATGTCCCCAATTTCATCTAGGAAAATGGTGCCGTTTTGGGCTTCCTCGAACAACCCGATTTTATTTTGGGAGGCGTGGGTGAAGGCGCCTTTTTTATAGCCGAACAGCTCGCTTTCCAGAATATTTTCGGGTACCGTGGGACAATTTACGGCCACAAAGGATCTCCGACCTCGTGGGCTCAGAGCATGAATCGTTCGGGCGGTCAAATCCTTTCCCGTTCCCGATTCCCCGGTAATCAAAACCGTCAGGTCCGTTTTGGCGACCATTTGAATTGTTTCATAAACCCGCTGCATTTTTGCGCTTTTTCCGACCAAATCATGGAATGCGTTTTCATCCCGGCATACCCTTTGAAGCCTTAAATTCTCTTTGAGAAGGTCGGCCCTCTCCAGGGCTTTTTCCAATCGAAGCAGCAAGGCGTCATGATCAAAGGGCTTGGTAATGAAATCATAGGCACCGCTTTTCATGGCTTTTACGGCCGTCTCGATATCGCCGTGGGCGGTCATCATGACCACCGTAAGATCCGGGGTGTCATTCTTGATGTTTTCCAGCAACTGAAGTCCGTTCATTCCCGGCATTTTAATATCCGCCAGAACCAAATCGAAGTTTTCTGCACCGAGATATTTTAATGCTGCAGTTCCATTGGAGGCGGTCTCAACTCTGCAGTTCAGATCGGGCTCGAGACTTCGCTTTAAAAGCTGAAGCAGATCATGCTCGTCATCCACGATTAAAATGGAGCGTTTCATTATGTGATCCCTTCGGGTTCGGAAGCAGCCGGCAGCACTACTGTAAAAGTGGAACCCCCATGCGGCCGGCTTTCCACTAAAATATCGCCGCCGTGGTTTTTGATGATACCGTAGCTGACCGAAAGGCCCAGACCCGTTCCTTCTCCAATAGGCTTGGTGGTAAAAAAAGGATCGAATATGCGGGACAAATGCTCTTTTTTGATACCGTGACCTGTGTCCGTTACCTTGACGCTTAACCGGCTGCCGGAGGCATCAAATTCGGAACTCAGTTTAATGGTGCCTGATTGGTCGACGGCATGTCTGGCGTTCATTATCAGATTGATGAAGACTTGTTTTATTTTTTTCTCATCGAGAACGACGGCGGGAAGATTTTGATCGTACTCTTTAATAATTTCTATACCATCCATACTAGAATGCTGTTGAATGAACGTGATGACGTCATCGATGACTTGATGAATATTTTTAATTTCTTTCTCGGGTTTGGAACTGCGGGAAAAACTCAGCAGGTCGGCAACAATGGACTGGCAGTTCTTAGCATGTTTTTCAATGATTTTTAGATCTTTATAGTGCTCATTATTCTGGACATCATTTCTCATCAGCAATTGGGTATAGCCTAAGATGATGCCCAGGGGATTATTGATTTCATGGGCGACGCCGGCGGAGAGCTGACCAATCGAAGCCAGTTTGTCGGCCTGGGCGATCTGTTCCTCCATCATTCGCCTTTGCTCTATGTCTTTGACCAGCAGATGAATGAAGCCCTCATCGTATGACGACCCTTTGTCCAGACTGCCGCTTACCAGCGATCGAATCGCGGCGCCATCCGAGCGCTTCAGCGTAACCTCGGCGTTTGATATAAAGCCTTGTGTTACAAGGGTGTCTTTTAACCTATGCCAATCCTTTTGATCGGTAAAATATGACTGAAAACGGTTTTCATCCATTCCCGGATTGGCCTGATCATGTCCCAGCATTTTAAGGCCCTGGGGATTCAGATCGACAATGCTGCTATCCGTTTTCAAAACCACAATCATATCCTGTGAGACTTCGAAAATGTGGCGGTATTTGTGTTCGGAAAGAGCTAACTCCTGGGTTCTCTCGGACACCAATTGCTCGAGGTTTTGATTCAGATAAACGAGTTCCTTGTGAGCGGACTGCAGTGCTCGTTTATCTCTGAGAACCTGCTGATAAAAACCCCATATTCGTTCAAAAAAAAGGATCACCGAGGCGACGGCGATAAACAGCATTGTATTGATGCCGCCGCTGAAAGGTCTCATGGCTTCCCAGAGGGAATCCTGGTTGAAAAACAGCACCACTTGCTTGAGGATGTGGCCAACCGACCGGGATATGGCGAAGAGGGCAAACCCATAGCAAATCCACATCAAGAATTCCCACATGATGTTGGTGGGATCCTGCTGCTTCAGCCGACGGACATCGTTAAGGCAGCGAAACGATAAAAAAATCATTATGATGGCGCCGCCAATATCGATTAGTCGGATGGGTATATCGTTCACGATCATAATGGGGTTTCTCCCTCGATTGAGGAATCGGATGTCGGAGAAGGTGTGTCCTTTAACAATCGGCGGATACCAGCGGAGAAAAATATGAGGGCGGGAACACACAGCAGATGATCGAGTTTGACCAGATAATACAGAACAACTGTAAATAGGGTGTTGTCGGTGGAGGTAATCTTGATATGCCATGTTCCGACCCGCTCCACCTCGATAATTTTTAGCTGTTCATCGAGCATATGAGCAATGGCGGCATCCGCATTCCAGAGAATTAAAAACAAGGCGGCATATTGGATATAGCGCCAACCTGTCTCCTTGACGAGGTCTCTGAATCGCAGCCAGTAGATGAAAATTGCCAGACTGATGATAAAAAAAGCATGAGCAAACTGGTGCACGTAAAGCCCTTCTGGATCGCCATGGGCCTGGGTGGCCATTACCGGATCCGGCAGAAGGAGCGTCGCTCCAAGAATAAGACAGGCTAGCAAAATCAGGTTTGTCTTCTTAATCATGGGGATACCTTAATATGACTATTGAAGTTTGATATACTCGCAAAAAGACCGAAATTGAGTCATGCCTACAAGGCAGGCATCCAATTCTAGTTGGCAACACTGGATTCCACACCTTCGCGGGAATGATATCATAGGAGATTTTAAGACTTTTTACGAAACCAGCAAGATTGACACTTTGAGAATGAAACCCATCAA
>JAAUYD010081244.1_pt1 | contig 14805 bp, 12 predicted proteins | sample 7278101 | NCBI WGS metagenome assembly JAAUYD01 (sample SAMN14350128, study PRJNA611818) | marine sediment metagenome | isolation source: surface marine sediment (0.6m) | place: French Polynesia: Moorea | collected 2018-08
CGAACAGGCACGCATGATCCGCCGCTACATCCGCTGGCGCAACACCAACGCCCGCAACCGTCAACTCACCGAACTCATCAACCGCGCAAACGTTGCTTGACGCGCCACTAGTTGCTGCTGAGGTCGTCGGGGGCGGTGGCGAGCCATGCGAGGCGGCCGCCCTGTCGCTGCAGCACGTCGCGCCACAGCTCGTCGGGGCGGTCGGCGAAGACGTCGCCGGGCTCGGCGTCGACCACCAGCCAGGCGCCGGCGTCGATCTCGCCCTCGAGCTGGCCCGGGCCCCAGCCCGCATAGCCGCGGAAGATCCGCACCGCATTGACGCGACCCGCCACGAACGCAGGGTCGGCGGTGAGGTCGGCCGACGCGACCTGTCCCGAGACCGGCGACAGCTCGTCGCTGCTCTCGGTCACGGGCTCCTTCGCGAACGCCAGTGCGATGAGGGCGTCCGGCTCGACGGGGCCGCCGCTGAACACCGAGCCCGGCTCGGCCTGCAGGTCGTCCCATCGATCGAGCGGCTCGTCGAGCTCTTCGGGCGTCGGTCGGTTGATGACGACGCCGAGCGCACCTTCGTCGTGGTGCTCGAGCATGTAGACGACGGTGCGGTCGAAGTTGGGGTCCTCGAGCGGCGGTGTCGCGAGCAACAGCCGGCCCTTCGTCAGCCCACTTCCCGGTAGCACGACACCAGTCTGCCGGATCGGATCGTCGAACGGTCGTTGCATGACAATACGACAGTCTGTATTGTCATGCGCCTATGGTTCAGGTCGGCATCGTCGGCGCGTCCGGGTTCACCGGTGCGGAGTTCCTCCGCTTGATCGCGCAACACCCCGAGTTCGAGTTGGCGTTCGCCACCGGGGACACGCAGGCCGGCGTGCGCGCCGCCGACCTGTACCCGCAACTCGCGGGCGCGTTTCCCGATCTCGTGTTCGAGCGCTTCGACGTCGAGCGGGCCACGGGCCTCGACGTGGTCGTGCTCGGTCTGCCGCACCAGGCGTCGATGGCGCTGGCGCCCGATCTGGTCGGGCGCGTCGGATGTGTCGTCGACCTGTCTGCCGCGTACCGGCTGAAGGACTCGTCCCACTATCCGACCTACTACGGCTTCGATCACGATCAGGCCGGACTGCTCGCCGATGCCGTGTACGGGCTGCCCGAGCTGCACCGGGCCCGTCTCAAGGGCGCCGAACTGATCGCGACCCCCGGTTGCCACGTCACCACCGCCGTGCTCGCGCTCGCTCCGCTGCTCGATGCCGGCCTCGTCGATCGTCGGGGCATCGTCGTCAACACGATGACCGGCATCACCGGCGCCGGCCGCACCCCGACCGACACGAACGTCTTCTCCAACATCGACTCGAACGTCGAGGCCTACGGCCTGCTGCACCACCGTCACACGCCCGAGATCGAACAGGAGCTCGGTGCGCAGGTGCTCTTCACCCCCCATCTCGTGCCGATGAGCCGCGGGTTGCTCGCAACGTGCCACGCCAAGCCGCTGCCGGGGAGTGACCTGTCCAGCGAACGGTTGCTCGCCGTGCTGCGCGAGCGGTGGGAGGGCGAACCGTTCATGGTCGTGACGGAGGGCTCGCCGTCGACCAAGGCGACGCTCGGCTCGAACGCCGTCCACGTCACGGCGCGCTACGACGAGCGGACCGACACCGTCGTCGCGATCGCCGCCCTCGACAACCTCGCCAAGGGCGCATCGGGCGGGGCAGTGCAGGCCGTCAACGTGGCGCTCGGCATCGACGAGACGGCCGGCCTGGCCACAGTCGGCTTGGCCCCATGAGCTCCGCCGACGAGCTGATGGACTCGGCGGGCCTCAAGGCGTCGGTGCTGGTCGAGGCCCTGCCCTACATCCGTCGCTTCGCCGGCAAGACCGTGGTCGTGAAGTACGGGGGCAACGCGCTCGCGGGCACGTCCGAGCACGATGCGCTGACGGTCTTCGCCGAGGACATCGTCCTGATGCGCCTCGTCGGCATGCGGCCGGTCGTCGTCCACGGCGGCGGGCCGCAGATCAGCTCGTTGATGTCGCGCCTCGGCAAGGAGGCGTCGTTCGTCGACGGCCTCCGGGTGACCGACGCCGAGACCGTCGAGATCGCCCGCATGGTCCTGAAGGGGCAGGTCAATCCACAGCTCGTCGCGGCGATCAACGTGCACGGCAACTACGCCGTCGGCGTCAGCGGCGTCGACGCCGGACTGATCCGCGCGACCGCCCGTGACCCCGAGCTCGGCTACGTCGGCGACGTCACGCAGATCAACCCCGAGGTGCTGAGCGGCCTGCTCGAAGACGAGTTCATCCCCGTGATCGCCACCATCGGCTCCGACGAGACGGGCCAGGCGTACAACATCAACGCCGACACCGTGGCCGGCGAGATCGCCGAGGCGCTCGGCGCCGAGAAGCTGGTCTACCTCACCGACATCGAAGGTCTGCGGCGCACGGTCGACGACCCCGACAGCCTGATCCGCCAGACCAGCGCCGACGAGCTCGATGCGCTCGTCGCCGACGGAACGGTCGCGGGCGGCATGATCCCGAAGGTCACGAGCTGCACGCGCGCCGTGCGCAACGGCGTCCACAACGCACACATCCTCGACGGTCGGATCGCGCACGTCCTGCTGCTCGAGATCTTCACCGACTCGGGCATCGGCACGATGATCCGAGGCGACCAGGAGGAGACGACGAGCTCATGAGCGCACACCCGTTCGAGACCGCCGACCACGAGCGCTGCCCGTTCATGCCGGTCTTCGGCCCACCGGCGATCAGCATCGAGCGCGGCGCCGGCACCGAGGTGTGGGATACCGACGGGAAGCGCTACCTGGACTTCCTCTCGGGACTGGCGGTCACCTCGCTCGGCCACGCCAACCCCGCGGTGGCCGACGCGATCAGCCGCCAGGCATCGACCCTGCTCCACGTGAGCAACTTCTTCGCGAACCCGCAGGCGACCTCGGCAGCGGTGCGCATCAACGAGTTGCTGCTCGGCGCGACCGGGCATCACGGCCAGATCTTCTTCACCAACTCCGGCGCGGAGTCGAACGAATGCGCGCTCAAGCTCGCCCGCAAGTGGGGCGGTCGCGGCAAGCACACCGTGGTCAGCGCCTTCGCGAGCTTCCACGGTCGGACGCTGGCCACGCTCGCAGCGACGGGACAGCCGGCGAAGCACGAACCGTTCGCGCCGATGCCCGAGGGCTTCCGCCACGTCGCGTGGGGTGACCTCGACGCGATGCGCGACGCCGTCGACGGGTCGGTCGCCGCCGTCATCATCGAGCCGATCCAGGGCGAGGGCGGCGTCAACCCCGCACCGGCCGGCTACCTGCAGGGCATTCGCGAGCTGTGCGACGACGTCGGTGCGCTGATGATCGTCGACGAGATCCAGACCGGCTTCGCCCGAACGGGCGCGTGGTTCGGATTCGAGCACGCCGGCGTCAGCCCCGACGTCGTGACGATGGCCAAGGCCATGGGCAACGGCATGCCGGTCGGTGCGTGCTGGGCGCGCACCGAGGTGGCGGCGGTGTTCCAGCCCGGCGACCACGGCAGCACCTACAGCGGCACGGCGCTCGCCACCGCCGCGGTCAACGCGGTGATCGCCGAGATGCGCCGCATCGACGCGCCGGCCATGGCAGCCGAGCGCGGCGCGATGCTGAGCCGGCTGCTCGAAGCGGTGCCGCAGGTCTCGTCGGTGCGCGGCGCAGGCCTGCTTCTGGGCGCGGCACTGGCCGAGGGCATCGATGCGCCCACGGTGTACCGGAGCCTGCTGGACAAGGGGCTGATCTGCAATGCCGTGAACGCATCCACACTGCGCTTCGCGCCGCCGATCACCGTGTCCGAGGACGAGATCCGCGAAGCGGTCGGCCTGGTCGCCGATGCACTCGCCGAGGCGTCGGCATGAGGGGCTCGCTGCTCGACATCGCGGATTGCTCGGTCGACGACGTGCGTCTGGTGCTCGACCTCGCGCAGCGTCCGATCGCGTCGCTCGGTCGCCCACTCGACGGGCAAGGCGTCGCGCTGATCTTCGAGAAGCCGTCGAACCGGACACGCCACTCGATGGAGATGGCCGTCGTGCAGCTCGGCGGGCATCCCGCCTACACCAGGGGTGACGAGATCGGCTTCGACACCCGCGAGCCGGTCGAAGACATCGGCCGCATCATGTCGGGCTACCACGCGATCCTCGGTGCCCGGGTCTACTCGCACTCGATCGTCGAGCGGCTCGCCGCCGTCTCCGACGTTCCGGTGTTGAACATGCTGAGCGACTGGTCGCACCCGCTGCAGGGGTTCGCCGACGCGCTGACCATGGTCCAGACCTTCGGCGATCTCGCGGGTCGGACGGTCGCCTACGTCGGCGACTACAACAACGTCTCGCGCTCGTTGGGCGAGGTGTCGGCGCTGCTCGGCATGCACGTCCGCTTCGCCTGCCCGCCCGGCTACGCCGCCGACGACGCCGAGCTCGAGCGCCTCCTCGTCCTGGGCGCAGCATCGGTCGAGCAGTCGAGCCGGCCGACCGAGGCGGTCGCCGGTGCCCACGCAGTCCACACCGACACCTGGATCTCGATGGGCCAGGAGGACGACGAGCAGACCCGCCTCCTGGCGATGGAGGGCTTCACCGTCGACGACCACATGATGTCGAAGGCGGATCCGTCGGCGGTGTTCATGCACTGCCTCCCGGCCCATCGTGGCCTCGAGGTCACGGCCGACGTGATCGACGGGCCGCGCAGCGTCGTCATCCAGCAGGGCCACAACCGGCTGCACTCCGCCCGTGGCGTGCTGGCGTTCATGGTGGGTGTCCGATGAGCAAGGTGCAGCGCCAGCAGGCGATCTCCCGTCTGATCGAGCAGCACGAGGTCACGAACCAGCCCCAACTGGTCGACCTGCTCGCCGGTGAGGGCATCACGGCGACACAGGCCACCGTCTCGCGCGACCTCGACGATCTCGGCGCCGTGAAGGTGCGGGTGCCCGGAGGCGCCACGGTGTACGCCGTGCCGGAGTTCGCGCCCGAGCGGGTCGCGCCGCTCGATCAGCTGCGACGCGTGATGGGTGAGTGGGTCGCCGACGTCTCGCACTCCGCGAACCTCGTCGTCGTGCGGACGCCACCGGGCTGCGCCCACGTCGTCGCCTCGGCACTCGACCGCAGCGGGCTCGACGGATTGCTCGGTACGGTGGCCGGAGATGACACGATGATGTGCATCGCAGTCGAGTCAGTCGGCGGTGCCACACTCGCCGAGTCGATTCGCGAGCTGGCCGGTATCGAAGGAGCGAGTTGATGGATGCGAGCGGGTCGACACTCTGGCACGGCAGGTTCGAAGGCGGTCCCGATCAGGCACTGATGGCCTACACGGCGAGCCTGCCGTTCGATCAGCGCCTGTGGCACGACGACATCACCGGGTCGCGCGCTCACGTCCGGGGCCTGGCGCGGGTCGGCCTGCTGACGGGGGCGGAGGCAGACCAGGTGCTCGACGCCCTCGCCCGGGTCCACGAGGAGATGGCCGAGGGTCGCTTCGAGTACCTGGCCTCCGACGAGGACATCCACACCGCCGTCGAGCGCCGGGTCACCGAGCTCGCCGGGGCGGCCGGCGCGAAGCTCCACACCGCGCGCAGCCGCAACGATCAGGTGGCCACCGATCTGCGGCTGTGGTGCAAGCGCGAGCTGGTCGAGGTCGCACGAGGTCTGTACGACCTGCAACAGGTCCTGCTGACGCGGGCGATCGAGTCGCACGACACCTACCTCCCCGGCTACACGCACCTCCAGCGGGCGCAGCCGGTGCTGCTCGCACATCACCTGCTGGCGCACGGCTGGGCGCTCGGTCGCGATGTCGATCGGCTCCTCGCGACCGTCGACCGGCTCGACGTCTCGCCGCTCGGGGCTGGTGCGCTCGCCGGCACCTCCCTGCCGATCGATCCGGCCGGCACCGCCGCAGACCTCGGCTTCGGCAGGGCGTTCGAGAACTCGCTCGACGCGGTCGGTGACCGTGACTTCGTCGCCGAGGCGCTGTTCGACCTGTCGCTCGTCGGCGTCCACCTCTCACGGATGGGCGAGGAGTGGGTCCTGTGGACGAGCGAGGAGTTCGGCTTCGCGACGCTCGACGACGGGTTCGCGACCGGCTCGTCCATGCTGCCGCAGAAGAAGAACCCCGACATCGCCGAGCTCGCGCGTGGCAAGGCCGGGCGGCTGATCGGCAACCTGACCGCGCTGCTCGCCACGCTCAAGGGCCTGCCGCTCGCCTACAACCGCGATCTGCAGGAGGACAAGGAGGGCCTGTTCGACTCGGTCGACCAGATCAACCTCGCGGTCGCGGCCCTCACCGGCATGATCGCCACCGCGAGCTTCCACGAGGACGCCATGCGCTCGGCGGCAGATGCCGATGTCACCGCGGCGACCGATCTCGCCGAGTACCTCGTGCGGAACGGCACACCGTTCCGCGACGCCCACGCGATCGTCGGGCAACTCGTTCGCCGCCACCTCGCCGGCGAGGGTCCGCTCGGCGATCTGGCAGCCGCTGAGATCGACGCCGACGCAGCCGCGCTGGTCGGCGATGGGGTCGGGGTCCGCCACCGCACATCCGCAGGGGCAGGCGGGCCGGCGGCACTCCAGGCACAGATGGCGGCGTATCGCGCCATGCTCGACGACGAGCACGACCAGTTCGTCGCCCGCGAGTGACGGCGCGCCCGCGGCGCTTGCCGCGCTCGTTCTTCGCGCGCGACTCGCCTGACGTGGCGCCCGCGCTCCTCAACAAGCTGCTCGTCGTCGACGACTGCGTCGGCCGCATCGTGGAGGTGGAGGCGTACCGGGAGGACGACCCAGCCAGCCACACGTACCGGGGCCGGACCGACCGCAACGCGGTGATGTTCGGGCCCGCCGGCCACCTGTACGTCTACTTCACCTACGGGATGCACCACTGCGCCAACGTCGTGACGGGCTCGCCCGGCGACGGGGCGGCGGTGCTGCTCCGAGCGGTCGAGCCGGTGGGCGGAGTCGACGTGATGCTCGAGCGGCGCCGCGGTCGCGCTCAGGTCGCTGACGGTCCGGCCAAGCTCTGCCAGGCGTTCGCGATCGGCCCCGAGCACAACGGGATCGACCTGTGTGCGGCGACCGGGCCCGGCATCTTCGATGACGGTGTCGCGCCACCTACCGATCCGGTGGTCGGTCCGCGCGTCGGCATCAGCCGGGGGGTCGAGACACCGTGGCGTTGGCGCGTCCCGTAGCCCGGCGCGTCGATCGCCCTCGTATCCCGGGCACACGGTTTGCCGCGATTTGTGACAATTTGAGCGGAGCTGTCTGGTGTCGCCGCGAGTGGGCTGACTAACGTCCGCCGCAGCGCTGGAACGTTTGTGCCAGCGCACTGTCAGACTCGACAAGGGGGATCCGCCCGTGACCCGCAAGCTTCCTGCTGCACTCTCCGTGTTCGCGCTCGTCCTGTCGGTGGTGCCGGCCGCGGCCAGCGCCGACGAAGGCGTCGGTCGGCGTGCCGACCTGCAACCGGAGACGGCCGAGCGTGTCGACGCCGGCACCGACCGCAACGCCACGCTCGCCAAGCAGCTGCTCGCCGAGGCGGACACGCCGGGTCTGTACCTGATCCGGCTCGAGGACGCACCGGTCGCCTCCTACGAGGGCGAGACGCCCGGCCTCGCCGCGACGAGCCCGACGGTCACCGACGCAGCGCTCAGCGACAACGCTGCCGCCGTCTCGGCCTACACCGATCACCTGGAGTCGCAGCAGGACAAACTGCTGACCAAGATGCGCAAGGCGTTCGGTCGCTCGATCGACGTCCAGTTCACGTACACGAACGGCAACAACGGGTTCGCCGCCTGGCTGAGCCCCGAGGAGGCCGCCGAGGCCGTCCAGATGGCGGGCGTCACCTTCGTCCAGCGCGACGTCGAGCGGGTGCTGCAGACCGACAACGGCCCCGACTGGATCGGTGCGCCCGGCCTGTGGGGGAACAACTCCGACTGCACCGACAACTGCGGTGAAGGCGTCGTCGTCGGCATCATCGACAGTGGCATCAACCCGCTCAACCCGTCGTTCGCCGACATCGGCGGCGACGGCTACGACCACACCAACCCGCGCGGCAGGTTCTACGGCGTGTGCGACCCGACCAACCTCACGCCTGCGAGCCCCGATGCGTCGCCGTACGACGGCGGCGTCTTCCCGTGCAACGACAAGCTGATCGGTGCCTGGGGATACGGCTCGGTCAACAACTTCGACCCGACCGACAACGACGGTCACGGCTCCCACACCGCCGGTACGGCGGCCGGCAACAAGGTGTTCGGCGTCACGGTGACCGGCAACGACACCGGCGCAGCCGGCGGCCCGCAGACGCTGACCCGGGACATCTCGGGCGTCGCCCCGCACGCCAACATCATCGCCTACGCCGCGTGCTGCACCCTGTCTGCGCTGTCCGCGGCCATCGACCAGGCGATCGTCGACGAGGTCGACGTCATCAACTACTCGATCGGCTCGTCGGGCGCGTCCAACCTGTGGGACGACTTCGACACCGTCGGCTTCCTGGCCGCCCGCGACGCGGGCATCTTCGTCGCCACGTCGGCCGGGAACGACGGCCCCGGTGCCGCCACCGTCGGCTCGCCTGCTGACGCGCCCTGGATCATCACCGTCGGCGCCAGCACCCACGACCGGGCGCTGCCCAACACGTTGCAGGCGATGACCGGCGGTGACACCCCACCCCCGGCCGACATCGTCGGCAAGGGCTTCACGGTGGGCTACGGTCCGGCCCCGATCGTCTGGGCGGGCGACTTCGGCGACGCGCTCTGCGCCAATCCGTTCCCGGCCGGCACGTTCAGCGGCGAGATCGTCGTCTGCGACCGCGGTGAGGTCGCTCGCGTCGACAAGGGAGCGAACGCCCTGGCAGGCGGCGCCGGCGGGTTCGTCCTCGCCAACGACGCGGCGAGCGGCGACGAGCAGATCGGCGATCAGCACTTCCTGCCCGGGATCCACATCACGTTCGACGACGGCGTCGTCCTCAAGGCCTGGCTCGCCAGCGGCACCGGTCACATGGCGACGATCTCGGGTGCGACGCTCGACATCGACCCCGCCAACGGCGACATCATGGCGGCGTTCAGCTCGCGGGGGCCCAACCGGGCCGTCGACGTGATCGTGCCCGACGTCACGGCGCCGGGCGTCGACATCATCGCCGCCGACGGCATCGGCGGCGTCGTCTCGCACGGGTTCAACAGCGGCACGTCGATGTCCAGCCCGCACGTGGCGGGCCTCGGCGCCCTGCTGATGAACGAGCAGCCGACCTGGACGCCGGCCGAGATCCAGTCGGCGATGATGTCGACGGCTCGCCAGGACGTCCTCAAGGACGACGGCGTCACGCCGACCGACCCGTTCGACGTCGGCGGTGGCCACGTCGATGCGGTCGCCGCGGCCTCCGCCGGTCTCGTGCTGGACGAGTCCACGGCGAACTACCTCGCGGCCAACCCCGCCGACGGCGGTGACCCGAAGACGATCAACATCGCCTCGATGGCCAACAGCCAGTGCCTCTCGTCGTGCACGTGGACGAGGACGGTTCGCAACGTCACCGGCGCCGCCGAGACCTGGTCCGCCTCGACCTCGGGGGTCCCGCTGACCGTCACGCCGGCCACCTTCGCACTGGCCGACGGCGAGACACAGGAGCTGACGATCACGGCCACGTCGGCCGGCCTCCCGAACGGCGACTGGCTGTTCGGCGAGGTGCTGCTCACGCCGGCCGGGGCCGGCCCGGCCGCCCACCTGCCCGTCGCCATCGTGCCGTCGACCGGTGTCTTCGACACCAGCGCCGACATCGCGACCCGCCGCGACGTCGGGTCGCACACGTTGTCGCCGATCCAGGCCATCGAGATCACCGATCTGACGATCGAGGTGAACGGTCTCGCCGAGGCGACCCAGCAGGTGTTCAGCCTGAGCCAGGACGCCACCAACGGCGACCCGTACGACAACATCGGCGACGGCACCGTCGAGTTCATCACGACCACCGTGCCGCCCGGGGCGACCCGGTTCGTGATCGAGACGTTCGACTCCGAGGCCCCCGACATCGACCTCTACGTCGGTACCGGCACGACGCCCAGCGAGGCCACCAACGTGTGCATCGGCGGCACCGGCGGGGCCAACGAGTACTGCAACCTCAGCGACCCGGCACCGGGCGACTACTGGATCCTGGTGCAGAACTGGGAGGGCTCGGCCGATCAGCCCGACGATGTGACCCTCGCCTACGGCGCCGTCACCGGCGACGTCGGCAACATGACGGTCCAGGGCCCCGCAGCGGTGCCCGAGCTCGAGCCGTTCGAGCTCACCGTGTTCTGGGACGACCCGACGATGGAGGCGGGCGACCGCTTCTACGGCAGCTTCTCGATGGGCACCGACCCTGCGAACCCGGGCAACATCGGCACGGTCGAGATCGACTTCGACCGCGAGGCGGACGACGTCACCAAGACCGCCAGCGCGGCGACGGCGATCACCGGCGACACGGTGTCGTACGAGATCGTCGTCGAGCCGAACGTGACGAACGAGGACCTGACGTACACCATCACGGACACGATCCCCGACGGGCTCGAGCTCGTGCCGGGTTCGGCCACCGGCGATCCGGTCGTCGACGGGAACACGCTCACGTGGACCGTCGAGATGCCGTCGCCGTTCCTCGCCGAGGGCTCGTACGTGATGTCGACGCCCGCCACCAACCCGGCCTGCGGCACCGGCTTCGGCGGGTACATCGACCTGGAGACCCTGATCGGCGCGACGACCGACCCGGGGATCACCGGGGACACGGCGGTGTTCAACGCCTTCACGTCGGGCGCGCCGTTCGAGTTCTTCGGCGGCGAGTACCAGGGGCTGTCGTTCACCGACGACGGATTCGTGATCTTCGACGCCGGCTCGAACTACGGCGGCGCTCCATGGATTCCACAGGTGCTGCCGACCCCCGACGCCCCGAACAACGTGGCGGCGATGCTCTGGCAGGACTTCGAGTTCTTCTACGACGCCGCGGCCAACGGGGGTGTCACGCTGGCGAGCACGGGTGACGGACCGGGCGATCTGGCGATCGTCGAGTATGACAACGTGCAGTTCTTCGGAGGCAGCCCAGCGGTGCTCGACATGGAGATCGTGATGGCCCGATCGGTCGATCCCGACTTCCCCGAGATCGTGTTCGCGTACGACAACGTCGACCAGACCATCATCGATGCGTTCGGTGCCAGCACGATCGGCGTCGAGAACGCGTTCGGCACGTCGGCCACCGCCTTCGCCAACCTCGAGCCGCTGAGCGGCGTGCTGAGCGACGGCGCCGAGATCTGCTTCGACTGGGAAGGCCCCGATCTCGGCGCGGTGTCGCTGTCGTACGACGTGACCGTCGGCCGTGACGCGGACGGCCCGCAGACCAACGTGGCCGTGCACGACACCACCAACGCCGGCAGCGTGCCGGTCTCGGTCGAGGCGACGGTCGACGTCGTCACGCCGGCAGGCCTCAAGCGCGATGCGATCGAGTGGTTGGAGTCGTTCCTGCCCGACGACGACAGCAGCGACGACGACGACAGCAGCGACGACGACGACAGCAGCGACGACGACAGCAGCGACGACGACGACAGCAGCGATCGCCGCGGATGGCGCTACTGGTTCGGGTGGCGCTACGGCGACCACGCGCACGAGCGCTTCGAGGATGCGATCGAGCACATCGAGCGGAGCCTGCGGCCGAGCTGGTGGGACGGCCCGAGTCACGTCACCACGAAGCGCGTGTTCCACGAGGAGCGCGCCGCCGTCAAGGACCTGCGGAGGGTTCGCGGCGAGCTCGCCGACGAGGCGCAGGCGGCGATCGACCTGCTCGTGCAGGCCGACTTCCTCCTGGTCGACATCGCGATCGCCGAGGCGGGCGATTCGCACTGGGCCGACTGGGCCGTCCTCTTGCGAGAACGCGCGGAATACCACTACGCGAACGACCGACCCGGTCGCGCGATCAGGTATCTGGCGATCGCGTGGTGGTTCGCGACCAGATCGTGGGGTCGACGCTGACCGAGGCGGTCGGCAGCGGCCCCGCCTGATCGCTCAGATCGACACGAGCTCAGACACCGCCGGGTGTGGTGGCGTCCTCGGCTGGACGCGCACAGAGGAACGGGGGTGCGCCGCGCCCGCTGTGGTAGGCGTACTCCCGTCCCTCGGCCTCGAGCACGATGCGGAAGCCGTCGACCAGCGCCTGGGTGTAGCTCATGCCCGGCTCCGGGCAGCCGAGGCTGCCGTTGCGCCAGGTGACGTCCTCCGAGAGCATGACCGTGATCGATGCGGGGTCGACACCGAGCCGGTCGGCGAGGTCCGCCACCGCCAGATCGGTGAGCGACGTGCCCGCCGCCGTGGGTCGGGTCGGCGGAGTGTCCGTCGAGGGCGGCGGCCCGAGCGTCGGCTCTGGCACCAATGGGTTCGTCGGCCGGCTCGTCGCCGGCGTCGGTGCGGGGCGGTTCTCGTCGGGATCTGGCACGGTTTGCTCCGGAACGGTGCTGCCGACGTCGACCGGGGTCGCTGTCGGTGGGATGGTCGTCTCGGCCGGGTCGGTCGTCGGTGGCGGACCGGTCGTCGTCGGCGCCTCGTCGGTCGGTCCGCTGGTCCCGTCGCCGTCGGGCGCCCCGATTGGCTCGTCGTCGCCGCAGGCGGCGATCAGGACGCAGCAGGCGAACGCGAGCACGACAGACCGCTTCATGTTCGTCTGACGCTACTGCCCGCCGTGTCGGTTCCCCGGTCGCCCTCGTCGCCGCGGACGGGCTCGCGTTCGGCTGGACCGGCGTGATGCGGCGAGTGTCGGTGGTCGGACCGTCTGGCAGCGGCACGTCGACGCTCGCGCGGCGTCTCGCACGTCTCGTCGACGTGCCGTTCACCGAGCTCGACGCCGTGTTCCACCGACCGGGCTGGCAGCTGCTCGACCCCGACGAGTTCCGTGCCACCGTCGAGGGGGTCGCGGCGGCCGAGGCGTGGGCGATCGACGGCAACTCTGGCGCCCTGCCCGGCGCCTGAGGCGGGTGAGGAGTGGCCGCGCCCCGTCGGAATCGATCTACGGGTCGGCGCCATCCGCATGCCATCATCTGAGGCCGTATGGACCTGATCACCGATCTCGACGCACGTGGCCTCATCCACGACTCGACCGACCGGGACGTCCTCCGGTCGCGTCTCGACGAGCGATCGATCGGCGTCTACGTCGGATTCGACCCCACGGCCGACTCTCTGCACGCCGGCCACCTGATGGGGCAGCTCGGGCTCCGGCGCTTCCAGGAGGCCGGGCACCGCCCGTTCCCGTTGGCCGGTGGCGCCACGGGCATGATCGGCGACCCCGGTGGGCGGTCCGAGGAGCGCAACTTGCTGTCGCGCGAGGAGCTCCAGCACAACGTCGAGTGCATCAAGCGCCAGCTCGAGCGGATCCTCGACTTCGAGCCCGGACCGTACCGTGCGCAGCTCGTCGACAATGCCGACTGGACCGCCGGTACCAGCACACTCGACTTCCTGCGCGACGTCGGCAAGCACATCACCGTCAATCAGATGATGGCGAAGGAGTCCGTCAAGAACCGGCTGGCGAGCGACGCCGGCATCTCCTACACGGAATTCAGCTACATGCTGCTGCAGGCGAACGACTTCCGTCACCTGTACGTCGACCACGGCGTCGAGTTGCAGATGGGTGGTTCGGACCAGTGGGGCAACATCACGGCCGGCATCGATCTCATCCGGAAGACGACCGGCGGCGTGGCACACGGCCTGACCTGGCCGCTCCTCCTCAACACCGACGGGACGAAGTTCGGCAAGTCGACCGGTGGGGCGGTGTGGCTCGACCCCGAGCGCACGAGCCCGTACCAGTTCCGGCAGTTCTGGATCCAGGCCGACGACGAAGCGATCGTCGATCATCTCCTGCGGTTCTCGACCCGACCGCTCGACGACGTGCGGCAGGTGATCGCCGAGCACACCGAGGCGCCCCACAAGCGCCTGGGGCAACGTTCGCTCGCCAGGGAGCTCACCGCCCTGGTGCACGGCGAGTCGGCGGCCGCCGCCGCCGACGAAGCTGCCGACGTGCTGTTCGGCGGCGACCCCACCGAGGCGTCCGAGGCGGCGCTCGAGGCCGTCGCCCGGGAGGTGCCGTCGTCGCGGCGTCCGGACACGTCGTTGGGGGACCTCGTCGAGGTGTTGGTCGATGTCGATCTGGCCCGCTCGAAGAGCGACGCGCGGCGCACGCTCGAGGGTGCGGGGTACCGCTGCAACGGGGTGCCGATCGACGCGAACTCCCTGCTCAGCGACCATGCACCACTGCACGGCCGGTACCTCCTCCTGCAGCGCGGGAAGAAGTCTCACCACCTGGTCGAAATTTGTGGTTGACTGGGTTGTAGACCCCATGCGGGAGAGCTAGTGTTCCTCTCCGCCCCACGGAAGGCCGCAAGCCTCCCGCCGGGTCACCGGCACCGAGCCAAGCCGGCAGAGTCTGCCGCCAAGATGTGCCCGAGCTTCGGCTCCTTGAAAACGGAAGAGAAGACAGAACGCCAGTGCGGGCAGTTCGTCGGGGCGGGCACTCCTCGGAGGGCCCGTGAGACGCGACTGTCTGTCAATTCATGTCGCCGGGTTCCCTCCCGGTGACGGCGCCGTCGGGTCCGCCCGACGGCAACACAATCAAGTCAGATCGCAGGGCTGCCGGAACATTCCACCGGTCCTGCGCTCGTCTAACCAGTCGATCGACCGACGAGGCAACCGCCGAGCTGGTCGACAGGCTTTCGTTGGAGAGTTTGATCCTGGCTCAGGACGAACGCTGGCGGCGTGCTTAACACATGCAAGTCGAACGAGGTCCATGGAGCTTGCTCCGGAAGACCTAGTGGCGAACGGGTGC
>JAAUYD010027376.1_pt1 | contig 14802 bp, 11 predicted proteins | sample 7278101 | NCBI WGS metagenome assembly JAAUYD01 (sample SAMN14350128, study PRJNA611818) | marine sediment metagenome | isolation source: surface marine sediment (0.6m) | place: French Polynesia: Moorea | collected 2018-08
CCTCCTTGCCCCACCTCGCCGCCACGACGTGAACCGCCGCCGAACCCTCCTGGGAGTGGTCTTCGCGACCATTCTGATCGACTTCATCGGCTTCAGCGTGTTGATCCCCGTACTGCCGCTCTTCGCGGAGCGCCTCGGGGCGACGCCCGTCCAGATCGGGCTCATGCTCGCGGTCTACGCGCTCGCGCAGCTCGTGTTCCTGCCCGTGTGGGGCTGGATCTCGGACCGCATCGGGCGCCGCCCGGTGCTGCTCGTCTCGCTGTTCGGAACCACGGCCTCCTTCGTGCTGCTCGCGGTCGCCGAGGACATCCCGACGGTGTACCTGGCGCGGGCGCTCGCGGGCTTCTTCGCGGCCAGCGTGGGCACGGCGCAGGCCGTCGTCACCGACGTCACGCCGCCCTCGGAACGCGCGAGCGGCATGGGCCTGATCGGCGCCGCGCTCGGCGCGGGCATGATCCTGGGCCCGATGCTCGGCGGCCTGCTCGCGGTCTGGGACGAGAAGGCCCCCTTCTACGCCATCGCCGTGCTCGCGGGCGCGAACGGCCTGATCGCGCTCTGGGCCCTGACCGAATCGCGCCCTCCCGAGCTCGAGCGCCCCCCCTGGCGGGACCTCGCGACGAGCCTGATCCCGACGCCGCTGCGGCTCATCGTGGCGGGCTACGAGCCGCGCATCGGCATGTTCCTGGGTCTGTTCTTCGTGTTCTTCACGGCCTTCGCGGTGCTCGAAGCGATGATCACGCTCTACCTCGGCCGGCGCTTCGGCGCCGACGAGCTCGACGCGGCGATGATCTTCGGCTGGATCGGAGCCTTCCTCGCGGCGACCCAGGTGGTCGCCCTCCCCTGGCTCGTGCGCCGCGTGACCGAAATCCGGCTCGTCGAGGCGGGCCTCGCGCTGATGGCCATCGGCTTCTTCGGCATCGCCGTGGCACCGACCTACGCGTGGTTCTTCGTCGTGGGCCCGATCATCGCGGTCGGCAACGGCATCGCCTTCCCTGCGTTCACGAGCCTGTTCACGAAGGCCTGCCGCGCCGAGGAGGCGGGCGAGCTGCTGGGCCAGAGCAACGCGATGGGCACCGCGGGGCGCATCGTCGGTGCCTGGGGCGGCGGGTGGCTCATGGCCGACATGGGTCTCACGGCGCCCTTCTGGGTCGGCGGCGCCGTGATGGCGGGCGGCCTCGTCGCCTTCGTGGCGCTGCGCTCTCGGCTGACCGGGCCGACCCCTACTGGCGGAACCGCGAGGTCTCCGGCGACAGGCTGAATCCGTCCGCCTTGTCCGGGTGGATCTCCTTGGCCCGGGCGAAGAGCGCCTCCTCCTCCTCCGGGTTGTTGGGATCCGGGACGCAGCAGTCGACCGGGCAGACCTCGGCGCACTGCTCGGTCTCGTGGAAGGCCACGCACTCGGTGCAGAGCCGCGGGTCGATCACGAAGGTCTCTTCGCCCTCACTGATCGCGTCGTTGGGGCACTCGGGCTCACAAACCCCACAGTTGATGCACTCCTCGGTGATCATCGTCGACATCCGGGCTTCTCCTGCTGCGCGCGGGGCGGGACCTTACGGAAGGCGTTCTGGGGGGTCAACGCCGCGGGGCCATTGAGGAATTGGCGCCGGGGACCGTTCGGCTCCCCTCGGGATTCGCTTGAAAACGGGGTCCTCTCGCCTATCGTCGGCGCATCGTGGGCCTTCAGAGGATCCACCCTCCCCGAGGGACCCGCGGCGTACGAAGGAGCCCCCGATGGAACGCGAGGAAATGGAGGTCGACGTCCTGTTCGTCGGCGCCGGACCGGCCACCCTGGCCTCCGCCTACCACCTGATGAAGACCTGCGAGGCCCGTGGCGTCGAGCCGCCGGCCGTCCTCGTGATCGAGAAGGGCGCCGAGGTCGGCGACCACAGGCTCTCCGGGGCCTGCATCAATCCGCGCGGCTTCCGCGAGCTCATGCCCGACTTCCTGGATCAGGGCTTCCCGCTCGAGTACGTCTGCGACAAGGCGCAGACCCACGTGTTCTTCAAGGAGAACCACATCCAGCTGCCGCTGAACCTGCCCGAGTTCGCGAAGAACGACTACATGGTCGCGTCGCTGAACAAGGTCGCGAAGTGGCTCGCCGCCAAGTGCGAAGAGGCCGGCGTCGAGATCTACTCCGGCTTCGCGGGCGACGAGATCCTCGTCGAGGGCGACCAGGTGGTGGGCGTGCGCCTCGGCGACATGGGCGTCGACAAGGAGGGCAAGCCCAAGGGCACCTTCCAGCCCGGCATGGACATCAAGGCCAGCGTGACCGTGCTCGGCGAAGGCGTGCGCGGCTCGCTCTCGAAGCAGCTCATCTCGCGCTTCGGCCTCGAGGGCGAGAACCCGCAGGTCTACGAGACCGGCATCAAGGAGATCTGGCGCGTGAAGCCGGAGAACCACGTGCCCGGCCGCGTGATCCACGGACTCATCCCGCACTACCTCACGAACGCGTTCGGCGGCATGTGGCTCTACGACATGCAGGACAACCTCGTGTCCTTCGGCGTCGTGACGGCGCTCGAGTCGCACAACCCGCACAACGACCCGCACCTGCAGGCGCAGAAGCTCAAGACGAACAAGTTCTTCCGCAAGCTCTTCGAGGGCGCGGAGCTCGTGCGCTACGGCGCCAAGGCCATCCCGATGGGCGGACTCTCCTCGATGCCGAAGCTCTACACGAACGGCGCGCTGCTCGTCGGCGATTCGGCGGGCTTCTGCAACGCCGAGAAGCTCGCGGGCGTCCACATGGCCGTGAAGTCGGGCATGATGGCCGCGGAGACCATCTGCGACGCCGTCGCCAAGCAGGACTTCACGTCGGTGACCCTGGGCGGCTACGCCGAGCGCTACCGCGCGAGCTGGGCCTACGAGGAGCACTACAAGGCGCGCACCCAGCACGCCTCGTTCGCCGCGGGCCTGCCCTTCTTCTTCCTCAACGAGCCCGTGCGCCGCTTCCTGACCGACGGCGGCGGCCTGATCGGCGATCCCGAGTTCCACGCCGGACACCAGGCCTACGAGAAGCTCAAGGACCTCCCCGCGCACAAGCGCGAGAAGGAGGAGTTCGAGTTCGACGGCGTGCTGACCTTCTCGAAGGAGCACCTCGTCGGCTTCTCGGGCACCGCCCACGAAGCGGACCAGCCCTCGCACCTCGTCGTGGCCGACGTCGACCACTGCGCGACCGTCTGCCGCGAGGAGTACGGCAACCCCTGCGAGAGCTTCTGCCCCGCCGCCGTCTACGAGATGGTCGACGACACGGACAACCCGGGCCAGAAGAAGCTCTTCATCCACCACGAGAACTGCGTCCACTGCAAGACCTGCGACATCGCAGATCCCTACCAAGTCATCACCTGGACCCCCCCTGAGGGAGGCGAGGGCCCCGACTACACCCTGATGTAGCTGGGCGGGCAAAGGGGGGCGGTCGGCGGCTTTTCGCCGCTGGCTGCGTTCCGCTCCCCTCGACGTATGCGCGATACGCCTTCGGCTCGCCCGCGGGTACGACCGTCCGCTAGCAGGTCTGCGTTCTTCGGGTGCCGGTGGACTCGAACGACCCGACCTCGTGCTGGCAGCAGGAGGCGGACCTTGGAGAGCAGTGCGGCTACGCGCCCGCATGCCCGCCGGGCAGCGCGCCCTAGGGCGACCCTTCGAGAGCAGCGCGGCTAGCTGCCCGTATGCCCGCCGGCGAGTGGATTTGGGCCGCTGGCAAGGCGCGCGGGGCGACAGCGTACTCGCGTACGTCGAGCCCCGCGGAACGCAGCCAGCGGCCCAAAGACGCCGCCGGCCCTACGTACCTTTGGCCGCAGAGAGAAGATCCTGGATTTCCACCTCCAGGTCCTCCACCAAAGAGTGGAGGTCGGGGGTGGCGTCCCAGTCGGCGTTCAGGCCCCAGGAGAGCTGGCCGTTGTAGCTGAACAGGGCGATGCCGACGCCCTGGTTGTTGAAGAGCGGGACGACGGGGAAGATGTCCGTCATCGGCGCGGTGAGCAGATGGAGGGCGCGCGGAGGGCCGGGCACGTTCGTGACGACGATGTTGTAGGCCCGCGCGTTGGCCGCGAGCCGCACGAACTGCACGACGACGTTCGTGAACCCGTGGTCTGCGAACTCCTCGATCACCTCGGCGCCGCGGGCGAGACGTGACTCCTTGAGCTCCTGCAAGGTCTCCGAGGTGCGGTCGAGACGCCGCACGGGATCCCGCTCGTCGACGTGGAGCGGTGCCAGGAAGTTGACCACGCGATTCCCGGGCTTGCCGCGTTCGTTCTCGGTGCGCAGGCTCACGGGAACCATGGCCCGGAAGACCATGTCCGCATCGACGCGCTCGCCGCGGCGCTCCAGGAAGCGCGCGACGGCTCCCGCGACGACCGAGAGCACGACGTCGTTGAGCGTGCCGCCCAGGTGCTTGCGGATCTCGCGGATCTCCTCGATGGAGGTCTTCGTCCAGTCGAAACGCCGGTAGGGACCGATCTCGGGGTTGAGCGCCGTTTCCGACGAGGGCGCCAGCCCGGCGCTGATCGTGTCGCCGACGGCAGCCACGGATTCGCGGACCTCCTGCAGCGTGTCGAGCGGATGGGAGAGCGTGTCGCGGGCGGCCCCGAGCGCGGACCACGGCATCGCGGCGCGGCGCCCGAGCTCGTCGGTCACGAGCTGCGTCGCGCTCGGTGCGGGCCGCGGCAGCCAGCGTTCGGGTTCCGGAAAGCTCGCGGTGGGCTCGAGCCGGAGCAGCGAGGCGAACAGGTCCATGCCTCCGATGCCGTCGACCATCGCGTGGTGGGCCTTCACGATGAGGGCGAAGCGGTCCCCTTCGACGGCTTCGACCAGCCAGAGCTCCCAGAGCGGCTTGTGCTCGTCGAGCTTCTGGCTCAGGATGCGGCCGGCCAGGCGCTTGAGCTGCCGGATGTCGGAGGGCGGAGGCAGCGCCGTGTGCCGCACGTGGTAGTCGAGGTTGAAGCGCTCGTCGTCGACCCAGACGCGCTCGTCGACGAGCGGCACCTGGACGACCTTCTGGCGGAAGCGCGGCATCGTGCGCAGCGCCGATTCGACGAAGCGGTGCAGGGTCTCCACATCCAGCGAGCCGTCGTCGCGCGCAAGCGTCGCGCGCTCGAAGAGCGCGACCGCACCGACGTGCATGTGCACGTTCTCGTCCTCGATCGCGAGAAAGGTCGCATCCGTCGCACTGAGCCGGTCGTAGTACGTGTACGCCATGGTCGCTCCTCGAGATCCGCAAGCCTCCCCAGTCTACTCCCCCGCCGGCCATTCCCGATGGGGCACAAGACCCCATCCCTCGGGCCGCCAACCCGACCGCACAGAACCACGCGTTCGCGAACCCGCCGGCGAGTGGATTTTCGCCGCTGGCAAGGCGCGCGACCCGACAGCGTACTCGCGTACGTCGAGGGTCGCGGAACGCAGCCAGCGGCGAAAAGCCGCCGCCGGCCCCCCTAGCTGGCAATGAGCAGCCGGAGGCGGTTGCCTACGCGCTCCGCATAGTCGGCGATGTTGGCGATCCACTGGATGATGTTGTGCCAGTAGACGGTGGCGACGCCGAGCTCGTCTTCGAGCGCGAAGAGCTTGCGGCAGGCCTGGTCCTGCAGGTCGTCGGTCTCGGTCTCGAGGCTGCCGAGCTGCGTGATCATCTCCTCGACTCGCGCGGCCTCACGGCCCGCGAATCCCGTTTCGAGCAGCTCGTCGAGCTCCGCGACGATGCGCTCGGCCTGGTCGCAGGCGGCCACGACCCGCGCCGCGAGCGCGGTGATGGCCTCCGCGAGGCTCGGAGGCAGGTGCATCTTCCGCTGGTCGACCAGCTCGGCGATGTCCTGCGTCATGTCGGCCATCGAGTCCTGACAGTCCAGGATGTCGAGCATGTCGCGACGCTCCATGGGGAGCATGAGCCGGCGCGGGAGATGGGAGCGGATGTCGTTCTTGATCGTGTCGGCTTCGTTCTCGAGCTCGTCGATCTTCGCGCGATGCGTCTCGATCGCGGCGTCGTCGCCCGCGGCCATTGCTGCAACGAGCGGAACGATCTCGTGGGCGCAGGCGACCGAGGCCTTCATGTGTTCCTGCATCGGGCCGATCGGCGAACGGCCCACCAGCTTGTCGATCCATGCCATGGTTCAGCTCCTAGCCCAGGAGGCCCTTGAAGAAGTAGAAGAAGAAGATCGCAAGACCTGCCGCGATGGGTAAGGTCGCGACCCAGGACGCGATGATGTTGCCGACCACGCGCAGATCGAGAGCGCCGATCCCTCTCGCCAGCCCGACGCCGAGCACCGCGCCCACGAGGGTGTGGGTCGTCGAGATCGGAATGCCCAGCCGCGAGGCGAGCACGATCGTCGTGGCGGCCGCGAGCTCGGCGGCGAAGCCGCGGCTCGGCGTGAGCTCGGTGATCTTCTTGCCCACGGTCTCCATGACCCGGTAGCCCCAGGTTGCGAGGCCGAAGACGATGCCGATGCCGCCGACGGCGAGCATCCAGGGCTGCACGGGCGCCTTCTTGGCCATCTCCGCGCCCTCGACGACGTTCACGACCGCCGCCAGCGGCCCGATCGAGTTCGCGACGTCGTTCGAGCCGTGGGCGAACGCGACCGCGCAGGCCGTCAGGATCTGGAGCACGACGAAGATCCGCTCGACCTGGCTGAAACGGCGGCCGGGGACCTCCTCCCCCTCGCGCACGCGCTGCAGGAAGAAGACGCCGATGCCGAGGCCCAGCAGGCCCAAGAGGCACGCACCCATGATCGCCTGGGGCAGCTCGAGATCGAGCTTGAGGTTCTTGAGCCCCTTGAAGAGGGTCACGAGCCCGATGATGAAGAACACGTAGAAGAAGAAGAACGGCCCGACCCGACGGACCTGGTTGATCGGGTTGTCCGTGTCGAGGATCATGCGGCGCGTGATCTGGAAGATCGCGTAGGCGAGTACGCCGGCCATGAGCGGGGAGGTCACCCAGCTCGCGACGATCTGGCCGACCTTGCCCCAGGCCACGGCGTCGGGACCGATGCCGACGGCGCCGAACCCGACGATCGCGCCGACGATCGAGTGCGTCGTCGAGACGGGCAGGCCGAAGCGCGTCGCGCCGAGCAGCAAGGTCGCCGCCGACGCGAGGGCGGCGAGCATGCCCCAGAGCAGCGCAGAGTCGGACACGAGGGACATGTCGAGGATGCCCTTGCGCACGGTGTCGGTGACGTGGCCTCCGGCGAGGAAGGCGCCGCTGAACTCGAGCACGGCGGCCACGACGATCGCCCAGCGGATCGTCAGCGCGCCGGAGCCCACGCTCGTTCCCATGGCGTTCGCGACGTCGTTCGCACCGATCGCCCAGGCCATGTAGAGGGCCAGCACCCCCGCCAGCCAGATCTCCATCGGAATGCCCATCGCCGCCAGCGCCTCCCTGCGAGTGCCGGCAGTAGACCGGGGATGACCCGGCTTCGCAATGTTCTTCGACGATTCGGTCACATTCCCGTGAAGACGGGCCCGGGCGATCGGAGCGCCCCCTGGGGCGCTCTGCTACATCCCCTCGGCCCGGCTCGTCGGGCCGAAGGAGGCCGCGCTCGCCCCGTGAAGCTGCTCTGCGTGATGAACGGTCCGATCCTCGGCGAGACCGGTGGGCGCGAGCGGCGTGTGAATCGGCACACGGCGCAGTTCCTGCTCGATCTGGCGGACGGCCCCCACGAGATCCGCGTCGCGAGCTCGCTCGTCGCGCCCGACGAAGGCAGCAACCTGAGCGACTACGACCTCGGCCAGCACCCGGCGGTCGAAACCACCTCGACACCGTGGTCGCTGGCGACCCCCTTCGCGCGTCTCACGGCCTACTTCCGCGCCTTGCCCTGGGTCCTGCGCGAGACCCGACGTGCGGACGCGCTGTACCTGTTCCTGCCTTCCCACCTCGCGCTCCTCTTCGCGGGGGCGGCGGCTCTGCTCGGCCGGCCCTACGGCGTCTACCTGCGCGGCGAGCTCGGCCTGGGCAGCGCACCGATGCGGCGCGCCCTCGGGCGCGCCCGCTTCCTGCTGGCGACCACCTCCCTGCTCGCGGAGCGAGCCGAGGTCCCGCACGTCCCCTCGGACGCGGTAACGCCGATGATCGACCTCACGCCCGAGGACCTGGCCGCAGACACCGACGTCTCCCGCGAGCCGCCCTGGAAGCTGCTCTTCGTCGGGCGCGTCGACGAGCACAAGGGCGTGCCGGAGATGCTCGATGCACTCGGGCGCCTGCGCGCCGAAGGGGTCCCCTTCTCGCTGGAGCTCGCGGGCGCCGCGCCCGATCTCGAGACGACGCGGACCGAGGCCGCCGCGCGAGGCCTCGGCGACGCCGTCTTCCACGGCATGATCTCCGACCCCTCCGCGCTCGCGGAACGCTTCCGCGCCTGCGACCTGCTCGTGCTGCCGACGCACCACGAGGGCTTTCCGCGCGTGCTCTACGAGGCCATGACGCACGGCCTGCCGATCGCGACCACGTTCGTGGGCGGCATCCCGTCGATCATGCGCGACGGGGAGAACTGCGTGGAGCTTCCCGTGCGCGATGCCGAAGGCCTCGCGGACGTGGTCCGCCGCATCCTCGCCGACGCCGACGCGCGCCAGCGCCTCGCGGACGGCGGGATCGCGACGATGCGCACGCTGCTCGACCCGTCCCGGCCGAGTCACGCGCAGCAGGTCGAAGCGCGCATCGCGCGCCACGTCGGCTAGGTCGCCGGCGGAGCCGCCGCGTCCGCGCCCTCCGGCTCGTCGAGACTTCCGGTCCGATAGCGGAACACGTGCCGGCGGTACTTGTGGAAGACGCCGTCGAACTCTCCCACGGGCTCGAAGAGGTCCTCGCGCTCGAGCAGCGCGATCGTCTCGGGGACCCGCTTGCGCGCCAGCAGCGGGCGGTTGAAGCTCACGTAGAGGGGCCTCTCGCCCTGGTCCGCCTCGCGCATGAGCGCGCGCAGCGCGGCCGGCGTGCGCACGTCGCGCATGGCCGGGTCGTAGTAGTCCATCGTGCCGTAGACGGCGCCCGTGAGGGTCGGCCGCGGCGCCGTCGGATCGCGGCCGGGCGGCCAGCCGAAGGCCTCGAGGAACGCGAAGGTGGGTTGGATGTCGCGCGTGCGCAGCGCGTTCCGCATCGGCTCGCTGACGACCGCGTAGAGCGACACGTAGAGCACGAGCAGCAGGGCGAGCGCGCCGTGGCGCGCCGCGCCCGCGGGCACGAGTCGGGCCAGCCCCGCCACGCCCAGCGCGAGGCAGGCGACCACGCCGGGCAAGGCGTGGATCACGTACCACTCGTAGAGGTGGTCGCCACGCACCGCCGCGAAGACGACCGTCATGGGCCCCGGCAGCACGAGGACGGCCACGGCGAGCCGCGCCGCGGGGCCGAGCCGCAGCAGCAGCACGACGCCGACCGCGAAGGCCGCCGCCGAGATCCACACGAGCAGGGGCAGCGCGACGGGATGGCTCTGCGCGAGCGCGGCCATCGACACGAAGCCCTCGCGGAAGGGCTCCTCGGGGGTTCCGAGCAGCATCAACAGCGAGGTCTCCCGGATCCAGCGCATCGTGATGGGGCTCGTCCAGCTCTTCGCGTACTCGAGGAACTGCATCATGTTGACGAGATTGAGCTGCAGCCAGACCAGGCCCGCGAAGAGCTCCGTCATGACGAAGCGGAGCAGCGGCGGCGCACCCTCCCCCACGTCCCCGCCCCGCATCTGCCACAGGCGCGCGAGCACGGCCAGGTTGAGGACGACGAGCACGAACAGGGTGCCGGGATAGGTCCAGAGCAGGAGCACCTGCGACGCGCCGTAGACGGTCCAGCGTGGCCAGCTGCCGCGCTCGAGCACCCGCAGCGCCGCCACGATCACGAGCGGCACGAGCGCGAGCATGAAGGCATACCCGCGCACCTCGCTCGCGTAGCGCAGATACCAGGGATGCAACGCGAGCACCCAGGCGGCGAGCACGCCGGCCCCGGGCAGGGAGAGCCGCCAGAGCAGCCACGCCAGCGCCCCCACGCCGAGGATGCCCGCGAGGAAGGCGGGCATGCGCACCACCGTCTCCGAGGCGCGCCGGTCCTCGGGCTGCGTGATGGCACGCCAGACGTCCCAGAACACGCGCGCGGTGACCGAATAGGGCACGTGGTTGTTGGGCTTCACGTAGTAGAAGAAGGTGTTGCCCCAGGAGACGTCCTCGAAGACGATCGCCCCCTGCTCGTCGGCCTCGTACTGGCCCGCGATCGAACGCACGACCATGTACTTCTCGTCGGTCCAGAGCGCGTCGTCGAGGCGCGGCCAGGCACTGATGGCCATGCCGACCATCGCCAGCGCCACACCGGCGCCGAACAGCCAACCGGGCCGGGGCGGCGCGGCGAACGCGGGGTCCTCGGCGGGGCGGCCGGGGCGCGCCCAGCGGCCGTAGGTCGCGAGCAGGCCGACGATCGCGATGCTGCTCGCGAGCGTCATCCAGAACAGGTACGCGCCCGCGAAGTCGCGCGGGCGAAGGGGCTCGCCCGCGGCCGCCCGCTCCGCGAACTCCCGCCCGAAGGGGTCGGGCCCGAGCACGAGGAACCCGACGAAGGGCACGAGCAGGCAGGCCAACCCCACGCGTACGCGGCCGGGCCAGGGGGACGTGGGCGCAGGAGAAGCATCGGTCACGGGCCCCGGAGTGTGGGCCTTGGCCGTGAAGTTGTCATGAGCGCGCCGGGGCCCATGGACAAGGGCCGCCGAGCGGGTGAGCCTTCGTACGGAGGCGGGCACGGACGCGCGTGGACAACCAAGAGCAGGGGGAGCCCCACACGACTCCCCCGGACGCCGCCCCTCCCCTGACGCGAAGCACGCGCCTCTGGTACGCCGCCGGCCAGGCCGCCGAGGGCATCAAGAACGAGTCCTTCGCGCTGTTCCTGCTGTTCTACTACCAGCAGGTGCTCGGGCTCTCGGGCACGCTCGCGGGCAACGCGATCCTGATCGCGCTGCTCTTCGACGCCGTGACCGACCCGCTCATGGGCGCGGTCTCGGACAGGACGCGCAGCCGCCTGGGGCGCCGCCACCCCTACCTGTTCGCCGCCGCCCTCCCGCTGGGGGTCTCCTTCTATCTGACCTTCGCGCCGCCCGCGGGTCTGTCCCAGCTCCAGCTCTTCGGCTGGATGCTGGGCTTCACGGTCCTCACCCGGGGCTCCGTGACCCTGTTCCACGTTCCGCACCTCTCGCTGGGTGCCGAGCTCAGTGCCGACTACAACGAGCGCACCTGGCTCGTGACCCTGCGGCACATCTTCCAGCGCGTCTCGGCCGTGATCCCGGGCTTCGTGGGCCTCGTGATCCTCATGGCGCCGAGCGAGGCCTACCCCGACGGGCGCTTCGATCCGAGTGCGTACCCGCAGTACGCGGTGATCGCGTCCGTGCTCATGACCTTGATCGTGTTCGCGACGGCGTGGAAGACCCGGGACCGCATCCCCTACCTGACGCGGCCGGTCGGGCCGAGCACGCCGGTCGTGGCGGAGCTGCTGCGCGGCGGCCGCGAGCTCTTCAGCCTGCCCTCCTTCCGCGCGCTGTTCGGCGGGACCGCGGTCTCGTCGATCGGCTGGGGCGTGCTCATCACGATGGGCCTGCACATGGGCACCTTCTTCTGGCGCGTGAGCACGGACGAGCTCTTCCTCTACGGCATCGCGGCCGGCGTCGGACTCTTCGCAGGCTTCTCGTACTGGCCCGGCGCCGCGGCCCGCTCGGACAAGAAGCCGGTCTTCATCCGAGGCCTGCTCGTGTTCCTGCTCTTCGCCATTCCCCCGCCGCTGCTCCGCAGCCTGGGACTCTGGGTCCCGGAGGAATCGGCGCTCTACGTCCCCCTCTGGATCTTCCTGACGGGGACCTGCGCGCACTTCGGCGTCAGCTCGATGATGGTCACGGGCCAGAGCATGATGGCCGACCTCGTCGATGAGGACGAGTGGGTGCACGGCGTGCGCCGCGAGGGCATCTTCTTCGGGGTCTCGTCGTTCGTGGGCAAGCTGACCTACGGCGGCGGCGCGCAGGTCGCCGGGTGGATCATCGACGGTGTCGGGCTCGTGCCCGGCTCCGACCCCGCGACGATCTCGCCCGAGCTGATCCGCAGCCTCGGCCTCACCCAGGCGGCCGTCCTCACGGGCATCATCGGCTTCTCGATCCTGCTCTTCGCACGCTACCGGCTCACGCGCGAACGCGTCGCCGAGATCCAGCGCGACCTGACGGCGCGGCGCACGGGCTAGAGGCGGTCTCGACGACTCGACACGACCGCGCCCGAAGGAAGGCCGGTCCACGCGTCGCATCGTCGCGGCTCTAGACGAGCCCCTCGAGAGCTGCCTGCAGCGCGGGGAGCTCGCCGGGCTCCGCGGCGGTCAGCAGCGCCCGGCAGGGTGCGTCGAGACGCTCCGGGAACGTCTCTCCGCTCGGCGCCCAGGCATGGCCGCCCGCGGCCCTCGTGATGAGCACGCCGACGCGTCCGCGAAGGCTGATGGTCTCATGGGCGGGGTTGAAGCGCAGGCCCGCGCGAAAGCCGGGCACGAGCGGCGCCACGGAGATGGCCCCCCCGCTCCCGTACCAGATCTCGTAGCCCGCCTCGCGCAAGCGCCGGACGGCCACCTCGGGAAGCTCGTGCGACACGATGATGCCCTGACCCGTCGCCTCGGCCCGCCAGGGACGCGCCTCGCCTCCGGGCCGCGTCCTGCGGGCCACCCCGCCGCGTACGCCGTCGAAGAAGAGCCCCTCCCGGGGCAAGGCCACGAGCGCGGCCTCGTACCGCCCGTCCACCTCGAGCCCGACCAGGCAGCTGTACGGCCCGCGCGCCTCCAGGTAGGAGTGGAGCGTGCCATCGATCGGGTCGATCACGACCCGCGCCGCCGCGGCGTCGGGAAAGGCGTGGGCGTTCGGGGTGTCCTCCTCGGCCGCGAGGCACACCTCGGGGAAGGACTCGAGCAGGGTCGCGAGGATCGCCTCCTGCGCGGCCGAGTCGGCCAGGGTCATGGCCGCCTTCTGGGCGCTGCGCTCCCCGGACTTCGGCTGGTTCTGGACGCGGCCCTCGAGTGCGCGCGCGACCGCGGAGGCCTGACGCAGCGCTGGCCGCATCTGCTCCACGAACTGCTCGGGGCGAGGCGCCCCTTCCGCTGATCCCACGCTCGCCCCCGGTGCCGGCCCGCGCACAGTAACGGCCCCTCCGGCAGGTTGCGAGGCGAAATCCCGGTCAGCCCTCCTGGCTCAGCGCGTCGTCGACGGGCTCGGTCAGGACCAGCATGCGCCGGGTCGGCTGCGCCGGAAGCTGCCCGGCGTGGAGCTCGGCCGCGGCCCGCAGGACCTCGCGGGGATCCTCGTCCCAGAGGTAGTAGCCAGGCCCTTCGAGGGCGAATCCGCCGCCGCGGCGGAGAAGGGTTCCGCGCTTCGTGGTGTCCATGATGATCTCCTTGTTTCGGGAGATCATCGACGGGCGCGGTGAGGATTCTGTGACGGAGCCGACACAATCGGCCGACGTCCGGCCCACGCCTGCGGAACGCGGGCGCGGCGCCGGTGTGCGGGGACGCCCCCTCGCCGCTAGCCCTCGTCGGCCGCGAGCTTCGACGCGTGCTTCAGGTTCCGCGCCTGGGTCTGCATGATCACGTCCTCGGCGATGTTCGTGGCGTGATCGGCGACGCGCTCGAGGTTCTTGGCGATCAGGATGAAGTCGACCTCGACCGAGGTCAGGTGCGGATTCTCGGTGATCTCCGCGATGGCGTCGCGAACCACCTCCTCCTCGTTCGCGTCGACCCGGTCGTCGTCGTCGAGCACGAAGCCCGCGCGCTCGGCGTCGCCGTCGCTGAAGCTGTCGAGGGAGTGCCGCAGCAGCCGGCGGGCCTCGTCGGCGAGGGTGCGCAGGTTCGTCGGGATCTCCACGACCGGCGCCTCGGCCAGACGGAGCGCGCTCTTGGCGATGTTCCGGGCGAGGTCGCCGACGCGCTCGAGGTCCGTGGCCATCATCTTGATCGCGAGCACGGCGCGCAGGTCGTCCGCCACGGGCGCCTGGGTCGCGAGCGCGCGCAGCACGGCCTCGTCGACGGCGAGATCCATGCGGTCGATCTCGAGGTCGTCGATGCGCACCTCGCGCGCGAGCGCCTCGTTGCGCGTCCAGACGGCCTCCAGCGCCTTCTCGAGGATCGCCTCCGCGAGGCCACCCATCGACAGGATCTTCTCGCGCAGGTCCTTGAGGATCGGATCCACGATGCGGGTCATGCGGGCCCCCTTCCTAGCCGAAGCGGCCGGTGATGTAGTCGCGCGTCCGGGGATCGACCGGGTCGGTGAAGATCTTCGAGGTCTCGCCCTCCTCGACCACGACGCCGAGGTGGAAGAAGGCGGTGCGCTGCGAGACGCGGGCGGCCTGCTGCATCGAGTGGGTCACGATCACGATCGTGTACTTCTGGCGGAGCTCCTCCATGAGCTCCTCGATCCTGGCCGTCGCGATGGGGTCGAGCGCTGAGCAGGGCTCATCCATGAGGATGACCTCGGGGGCGACGGCGATCGCGCGCGCGATGCAGAGGCGCTGCTGCTGGCCGCCCGAGAGGCTGGTGCCCGAGTCCTGGAGCCGATCCTTGACCTCCTCCCAGAGGCCGGCCCGCGTGAGGCTGGTCTCGACGATCGCGTCGAGGTCCTCGCGATCGGCGGCGATGCCGTGGATGCGCGGGCCGTAGGCGACGTTGTCGTAGATCGACTTCGGGAACGGGTTCGGCTTCTGGAAGACCATGCCGATCCGGGCGCGAAGCTGGACGACGTCGATGTCCTCGGAGTAGATGTCCTCGCCGTCGAGCGTGATCTTGCCGTCGACGCGGCAGGACTCGATCACGTCGTTCATGCGGTTCAGGCGGCGCAGGTAGGTCGACTTGCCGCAGCC
>JAAUYD010014970.1_pt1 | contig 14799 bp, 16 predicted proteins | sample 7278101 | NCBI WGS metagenome assembly JAAUYD01 (sample SAMN14350128, study PRJNA611818) | marine sediment metagenome | isolation source: surface marine sediment (0.6m) | place: French Polynesia: Moorea | collected 2018-08
CGCCGACGTCGCCGACGCCCATCGCCACATGGAGGCCAACGCCAACATCGGCAAGATCCTGCTCGACGTGACCTGACCGGGCTGCTCCGACCGATGGATTTGGTCGGCTTCGCCCGGCCGACCTCGCTGCCGCCGTTGCCGCCTCGGCGCTTGCGCCTCGCCGGTGCGGGCGATGGTCCGGTGAGATGAGCGGGAGCGGCCGGGGCGGGGCGCCCGGTCGATCGAGCGTGCCGCCTCCACCGGTTCAACGACGACGCTCACGGCGCAAGCACGCCAGCACCCGGTCCCAGAACGTCCCACCGCTCTCGACGTCGAAGGTGACGTCATCGATCGGCGGTGGCTCGCTGAACTCCGGCGCGGTTGCCGGCTGCGCGTCGGGTCGCTCTGCGTTGGGTTCCGGGAACTCCCACACGGGTGCGCCGTCTCGCGCGTCCAACGGCTCCTCGTCGCGCTCACCGTCGTCGCCGACGACCGTCGCGCCGAGCGCGTCGGCGACCAGCAGCGCGCCGACGATGACGTGTTCGTCGGCGAACGCGACCTGCGCGACGCCCGCGGGCCACCTGAGTGGCGCGACGTCGACGTCCGGATGGCCGGTCCAGCAGCCCAGCGGTCCGCCCAGCGTGACCCGCTCTCACGTCGGTGACCCGGTTGACAGATCGTCCAGCAGGACGAAGTCGGACGACCGACGGACGAAGTCGAGCCACTCCGCCTCTTCGATCTCGCCGTCTCTCTACATGTGCAACTCGGAACCCATCGATCCAGTGTCGCCGCCACAGGTCGGGGCAGCACCGGGCGGTCGGCGGCGAGCTGTCCGCCACGCGTGTCTCGTCAGCGGGCGGGGACGCGCCGGCCCTTCCAGGCGACGTCGCGCTTCCCCGCGAAGCGCCAGGCGCTCCGAAGCACGACGTACAGGAACACGAGCAGTGCGATCGGGTACGCGAGGGACAGCACCGGTGAGAAGCGTCCGGCACGGCGGGACAGCACCAGGCACTGCAGTGCCGACGCGACGTAGGCGACCAGGCCGAGGAGCGGCGCTGCGGCGAGCGACCACACCCAACCAGCGGTGAGGAGCGCAGCCCAGCGTGGCGCAGAAGCGGCACCGGTCGCGATGCTGCGCGTCCAGCCGTCGACGAGGTCTCGGAGACCGCCCGGGTACATCCGGAACGACGCAGACCGACGATCGCCGAAGAGCTCGACCCCGCCGATCGTGCGAGCGAGCGCGATGTCCTCCGTGTGGGCGCCGCGCACCGTTGGATGTGCGTGCCCGCCGGCCCGCTCGTACGTGTCCCGCGCGACCGCCAGCACCGGGCCGAACGCCACCCGCGGCTCGACCCGTTCACCGAACACGCTGAAGCGCGCACAGCCCATCAGGGCCGTCACGTTGCAGAGCATGCTCAGGTGCTCGGCCGAGCTGCCTGGTTCGTGCCACGGCTGCACCGACACGAGCGCCCCGGGCGTTCGTTCGACGGCGGCGGCCAGCCCGTCGAGCAGCTGCGGTCCGGGGCGCACGTCGGCGTCGAGGAACACGAGGCGCTCGGTGGTCGCCGCAGCGACGCCGTGATGGCACGCGTTCGGCTTGCCGAGCCAACCCGGCGGAGGCTCGCCGGCGCGAACGACCGTGGCGCCCGCTTCGACGGCGATCACCGCGGTCGCGTCGGTCGAGTGGTCGTCGACGACGATCAGCTCGTCGCCCGACCCGAGCTGCGGCGTCAACCGGTCGAGCAGGTCGGGGAGCGAGCGCTCCTCGTCGCGGGCGGGCACGATGACCGACATGGGCCGGTGCGGGCCGCCTCGGGGCAGCGGCCGCAGCCGCCACAGCATCGCCCAGCCCGCCAGCCAGCCGAGCACGAACGGTGCCCAGCGGAGCAACTGCGCCGTCGCATCGTCCACGATGACGATGTTCACATACTGTGCCCCCTGTCATGTCGGCTCGACCCCCCAAGCAGGAACAAGAGCAGGCCAGCGGCGAGATCTCCGAGGTCGCGCCGGGGGTGCTCCGGGCCCAGCTCCCGATCCACTTCCCCGGTCTCGGTCACGTCAACTGCTACCTCCTCGAAGACGGCGACGGCGTGGCGCTCGTCGACCCGGGCCTGCCTGGCGCGGCGTCGCACAAGACGCTGGTCGAGCGCCTCCGGCTGGCCGGCTTCCCGCTCCGCCGCGTCCACACGGTGATCGTCACCCACAGCCATCCCGACCACTACGGCGGTGCCGGCCGGGTCGCCCACGAGACGGGCGCCCGCATCGTCACCGACCGCCGTTTCCGGCTGATGTGGGATCCGGCCGAACCTCCCGACGTCGATGTCGAGGAGCTGCCCGACGTGCTCGACCGGCACGGCACGCGGTACCCCTGGTCGCCCCCGCCGTGGGGCGGTGAGGGCATCGACTTCTCGTTCCGCCGCAAGGTCGAGCTGCGGTTGGCGCGCCGCTTCCCGCGCCTGATGCGAACGCCCACGCCGACCCATCGTCTCGACGACGCCGAGACGATCGGGCTCGCAGGCCGCGACTGGGTGGCCGTGCACACGCCGGGCCACACCGACGACCACCTCTGCCTGTTCGACCCGGCCGAGGGCGTGATGATCTCGGGCGACCACGTGCTGCCGACCATCACCCCCCACATCGGCGGGTCGGGCCCGAACCCCGACCCGCTCGCGTCGTTCTTCGCCTCGCTCGACAAGGTCGCGGCCTACGGCGACGACGTCTCGGTCGCGCTCCCGGCCCACGGCCACCCCTTCACCGATCTCGCCGGCCGGGTCGCTTCGATCAAGGAGCACCACCTCGACCGTCTGGCGACGATCCGTGACACCGCTGCCGATCTGGGGAGGCCGTCGACGGTTCGCGAGTACGCGCGCAACCTCTTCTCGGCACGCGCGCAGGGTGGCCTCGCGGACAGCGAGACGTTCGCCCACCTCGAGCACCTGTGCCTCGCGGGCGAGATGACCCGCGTCGTCGACGATCGCCGGTACCGGTACGTCCTGAACGACTGAGACGCGGCGTCGACCCGTGATCGGTCCCGCCGGCCGGTCCGGCGCAGTCAGTGGATCTCCTTCAGAACGCGCGTATCAGGCGGGCGGTTCCTGCATCTCTGGAGTCGTCAGCCGCCTGGAAGGTCACCCGAACATGACACTGCTCGATCTCGCCGCCACGCTCTCCATCCCCGTTCGCCACGACGACGACGTCGACGACGCCCCGCACCGGCCGGTGGCCGAGGTCGGCGCGACACCCGATGCCGACCCGGACGCCGAGTCGACGGGGTCGACCTATGCCCGCTGTGCCGATGGCAACGGGACGCTCACGCATCTCTTCTTCTCCGACGACGAGGTCGACATCGCCCGGGCGAAGGCGATCTGCTCGAAGTGCGGGCTGTCCAACATCTGTCTCGCGGACGCGCTCGAGCGGTGCGAGCCGTACGGCGTGTGGGGCGGCGAGCTGCTGGTCGAGGGGGTGATCGTGGCGGTCAAGCGCGGTCGCGGCCGGCCGCCCAAGAACCCGCGTCCACCGCTCGTGGTCGACGAGGTACCGATCCCCCCGCACCTCGTGGCCTGATCCCGGTCCCCTCGGAGGTCGCTGCAGTCCCCCGCAGAAACCTCCTTGACTGCGGCGTGCGCAGCGTGTTCCACTAGGAACTCGCTGCGCACGCTCGCGTGCGCTCCACGAACGAAAGGCATCCGATGGACACGATGACGACGACGCAACACCAGGGCATGACGCCCGGTGGCGCGCGCCATCGCGTCGTCGTGGCCTGCGCCCGGCCCGCGAGCTGGCGGTCGATTGCCCCCGCATACCTGGGTCGCGGCACCACCGGTCTCGCTCTCGTCGCCGAGCACACCCCGACGAATCCGGCCGACGAGTCCTTCACGACCAAGCGCCACGCCCGGCCCCTCGGAACGAGGTCGACGTAGACACCACGTCGAAACACCTCACACCGAGGCCGCCGGGTTCCGAACCCGGCGGCCTTCTTGTTTTTTCCGCCACGACACGACACCAGAGACACACGACACACACGACATCAGCAACCACCGAGCAGACCGTGATCGATCGAGCAGCCACCACCCAGAACCACGTGAACACCCAGAAGGACATCAGCATGAACACCATCCAGCTCCAGCCCGTCGACGAGTTCTCCGTCTCCACCGTGCCCGTCGCGCGTTGCGCCGACGGCAACGGCACCCTCACGCCGCTGTTCTTCTCGGACCACGTCCTCGACATCGCCCGTGCCAAGGCGATCTGCGCCAAGTGCGCGCTGCGCGAGTCGTGCCTGAGCGACGCGATCGAGCGTGAGGAGCCCTGGGGCGTGTGGGGCGGTGAGCTGCTCTCGGGCGGCCGCATCGTCGCCAACAAGCGGCCCGGTGGGCGACCACCCAAACGTCCCAGACCTCCCGTGATCGTCGACGAGCTCGGCGTTGTCGACGTCGATGGCCCCGACCCGGCAGCCTCGCCCGGCTCCGAGCAGCTCTACGTCTAGGGCATCACGGGCGTGTGGCCCCGGAGCGCACCGCTGTCCCCCCACGGTGGCGCTCCGGGGCCGAAGGACTCGTCGCGGCGGCCGTTCGGGGCCGAAGGGTGACCGCCGGATCGTCGTCGTAGCCTGGGCGCCATGGCGCGCCGGCCCCCTTCGAGGACGACGATGGTGGTCGCGGCGCTCGTGGCGGCGATCGCCGGTTCGCTCGTCGGCGTCGTGCTCGCCGACGCGTTCGACGGCGAACCCGAGTACGACGGCGACTTCGTGCTCGAGCAGCCGGGGGTCTTCCAGCAGCCCGACGAGGACATCAACGTCGACACGTCCGGCGGCGAGCTCCCCGACGTGCCGATCGTCGATGCCGACGGCAACGAGGTCTCGCTCGCGGCCTACGCCGGCCGTCCGCTCGTCGTGAACTTCTGGTTCTCGCGATGTGCGCCCTGCCGTCGCGAGCTGCGCGACTTCGCCGAGGTGCACGCCGAGGTCGGCGACCGTGTGCAGTTCGTCGGCGTCGACCCGTTCGACACGGTCGAGGCGATGGAACGGTTCGCCGGCGAACGCGGCGTCACCTACCCGCTCCTGCGTGATCCCGAGCGTTCGCTGACGAATGCCCTGTCGATCGTGGGCTACCCCGTCACGCTGTTCGTCGATGCCGACGGCACGATCCTCCGCCAGACCGGTGTCATCGACGCCGACGGCCTCCGCTCGGCGATCGAGGAGCTGTTCTGATGGCGCCGGGCGTCGCCGTCCACAGCCGCGGTTCCGGCGGGCGCTGATGGAGCTGTCGTTCCTGCGCGGCCTCGTCGCAGCCGTCAACCCGTGCGCATTCGTGCTGCTGCCGACGTACCTCATGTACTTCCTCGGCATGGAGGGCCATCTCCCGGGCAGCCAGCGGGCGACGGTCCGGCGGGCGCTCGTCGTCTCGTCGGCGGTCGCCTCGGGCTTCATGGCGGTCTTCGTCGCGGTCGGCGTCGTGTCGGAGTACGTCACCGGCTGGATCGAGAACAACGCGAAGTACGCGACGCTCGTGATCGGTGTCGGCTTCGTGGTGCTCGGCGTCGCGATGCTCGCCGGTTTCAAGCTGCCGATCGCGACGCCGCGCCTCGATCCGGGTGAGCGCGATCGCACCGTCCCGTCGATGTTCGTGTACGGCATCGCCTATGCGGCGGCCTCGATCAGCTGCACGCTCCCGCTGTTCTCGACGACGCTGTTCGGCAACGTCGACGCCAACGGCTGGGGGAGCGGTCTCGTCAACGTGGTCGCCTACGGCGCCGGTATGGCGCTCATCGTCACGGCCCTCACCATCGCCCTCGCAGTGGCCAACACGACGCTGCTCGGCGCGCTCCGGCGCGGTTCGCAGTACGTCGATCGGATCGCGGCCGTGCTCGTCGCCCTCTCCGGCGCGTACCTCCTCTACTACTTCTGGGTCGTCGAGGTGAACGAGGACTCGTCGGCGATCGTCCGCCGAGTCGAGCGGCTGCAGACCCGGGTCCAGGCGACGTTCATCGACCACTGGGTCGTCGTCGCCCTGGTGCTCGGCGCGGTCGTCGCCGCCGCAGTGGCGTACGTCGCCGGCCGCCGGAGCGACGCGCCCGCACACTGAGCATGTCGGCGGCCGCGGTCCGCCGGCTCCGGCCCGGCCGTCGCCCCGGTGCCGGGTTACGGTCGCCCGTCATGGCCGACGACGAACCGATGCTCGCCGCCGACGTCCCGGTGCTGCCCGCCGCCACGGTCATGCTCGTGCGCGACGGCGACGACGGGATCGAGGTGTTCATGCTGCAGCGAACGATGTCGGCGTCGTTCGCACGTGGCCAGTACGTGTTCCCCGGAGGGCGCGTCGACGCCGCCGACCACGGCGAGGAGTTCGAACCCGTCTGCGACGGTCTCGACGACGCGACGGCGTCGGCGCGGATGGCGATGGATCACGGCGGGCTGGCGTGGCTGGTGGCGGCGATCCGCGAGTGCTTCGAGGAGGCCGGGGTCCTGCTGGCGCGCCCGGTGGACGAGGCCGACGTCGTGCGCTTCGACGACCCGACCACCGCCGACCGGTTCAACGACGCCCGGCACGCGATCCACGACGGCCGCCAGACGCTGGTCGAGCTCTGCGAGCGGGAGCGACTCCTGCTCCTCACCGACCGGATGCACCTCGTCGGCCACTGGGTCACTCCGGTCGGTGAGCGCAAGCGGTTCGACACGAGGTTCTTCGTCGCCCAGGCGCCCGGGGCGCAGGAGCCGCTCCACGACGACAAGGAGACGATCGCCAGCCTGTGGGTTCGCCCGGCCGACGCCCTGTCGATGTGGCAGGCGGGCGACCTGCAGATGTTCCCGCCGACGGTCGCGAGCATCCGGTTCCTGCAGCGCTTCGACACGGCGGCCGCGGTCGTCGACGCGGCGAACGAGATGGACGTGCCGCGGGCGATCACGCCGCGCATGCTGTTCGGCGACGACGGTGGCATCGTCGGCGTCAGGCTGCCGTGGCAGGACGGCTACGAGTCGACACCGCTCCCCGAGTTCGTCATCGGCCGGCGCCGCTGACGGCCGGGCGCGGCTGCCCCCGGCCCTCGGCCCGGAGCAGCGTCGGCGTCGGGGCCGGACCAGCGCCGACCCAGATGCGTCGACACGCGACGTTGCGTCAGGCGGTTGCGAACGGCTGCTTCAGGCCGGCGCGGCGTCGGCGTCGCCGAACGCGGCCTCGACGGCCTCGAGCAGGCGGGCCGAGCAGCCGGCCATGTCGACGTCGGCACCCGTCGCCGGCGGTGCGATCTCGGTCGACAACCGCTCGGCGATCGACCGGAACATCCCGGCGGCCGCCGACCCGCCTCCGTGCGCCACCGGGCTGCCGGCGTCGTTGCCCGCGGCGACCGCCGGCTCGAGCGGCACCTGCCCGAGCAGCGGGGCGTCGATCGCTGCGGCCAGCGCGGCCCCACCGCCCTCGCCGAACAGCGCATACGTCTCGCCGTGGTCGCACTCGAACGCACTCATGTTCTCGATCACGCCGATCACGGGGAGGAAGCTGCGCTTGGCCATGTCGGCGGCGCGTTGGGCGACCTTCTGGGCAGCGCGTGCGGGTGTCGTGACGATCACCATCGACGTGCGGGGCAGCAGGCGGGCCAGGCCCATCTGCACGTCGCCGGTGCCCGGCGGCATGTCGATGAGGAGGTAGTCGAGCTCACCCCAGGCCACGTCGGCCAGGAACTGCTCGACCGCCTTGGTGAGCATCAGGCCCCGCCACATCAGCGCGGTCGACTCGTCGACGAGGAAGCCGGTCGACACCACCTTGAGCTGGCCGGCGCCGACCTTCTTGACGTTCGGGATGATCTTCGGCTTCTCGGCCCCGTCGACGCGCTCGGCCTGCATCCGCTCGTCGATGCCGAGCAGCCGCGGTACGGAGAACCCCCAGATGTCGGCGTCGAGCACGCCGACCGTGTGGCCCCGCGCCGCCAGCGCCGTCGCGAGGTTGACGGTGACCGAGCTCTTGCCGACGCCGCCCTTGCCGCTGGCGATCGCCAGCACCTGGCACGACAGAGGGATCTCGGTGTCCGGCGCGAGGTCACGAGCGTGCCAGCGGGCCTTCGACATCACCTCGGACCGCTCGTCGGCGGTCATCTCGCCCCAGTCGATGCGCACGTCGGCGACGCCCGGGTGGAGGCCGACGCGCTCTTCGACCTCGCGCTTGATCTCGGCCCGCAGCGGGCAGCCCCCGATGGTGAGCTTGATGCCGACCGTCACGACGCCGTCGTCGGCGACCTCGACACCGGGCACCATGCCCAGCGAGACGATGTCGGCACCGAGCTCGGGATCGATCACGTTGCCGAGCACCGCGAGCACCTCGTCGCGGCTCGGCGGTAGGGCGGTGAGGGTCATGCGGACGATTTTACCGGTGTTTGCCGTGTAATCTCTCCTCATGGCGAACGACGCCGGCTCCCGCCTCGCCCTCTTCAAGACGCTCGGCGACAACACCCGCTACGCGATCTTCCTCGAGATGGCCCGTGCGCTGCGCCCGCTCACCACCGCTGAGATCGCCGACGCGATCGGCCTGCATCCCAACACCGTCCGGCCACACCTCGAACGCATGCGCGAGGTGGGCCTACTCGACGTCGAGGTCTCGGGCCGCGGCGAGATCGGCCGCCCCCAGCACCGCTACTCGCTGGCGGCCGACGCCCCGTCGCTGGGGCTCGAGCCGCCGGTCATGCCGGTGCTGGCACGGATGGTGCTGTCCATGGCCGAACGGCTCGGGGCCGTGCCCGACGATGCCAGGGCGGTCGGCCACGACGAGGGTGCCCGCCGCTCGGCGCCCTTCGTCGATGCGCCGTCGAGTCTCGAAGCCCTGGTCTCCGACCTCGATCGGCTCGGATTCGACCCGGTGGTCAGCGACGCCGACGACGGCCCCGACGACGCCGTCGTGGCGTTCGCCAACTGCCCGTTCGGCGATCTCGCGCAGGAGCACCCGACGCTGGTGTGCAGTCTCCACCACGGCCTGGTGGCCGGATTCGTCGCCGGCATGGGCGACGCCGAGATCAGGGAGTTCTGCAGCCTCGTCGATCGCACCCCGTGCCAGGTGACGGTCGGTGCCGCCCGAGACGACGCCGGGGCCGCCTCCCGGTAGGCTGCACCGGAACGCGTCGCCGGTCCGTCCGAGCGGCGCTCCGAGCACGAGCAACCACCCACCACCGCATCATCGAAAGGACGACGATGATCACGCTCACCGACACAGCGGCCGGCAAGGTCAAGGAACTGCTCGAGGCCGAGGGTGCCGACGAGCTCGCACTGCGCGTCGCCGTCCGCCCCGGTGGATGCAGCGGCTTCTCGTACGAGATGTTCTTCGACGGCGACATCGCCGCCGACGACGAGCAGGCCACCTACGGCGAGGCCGTGAAGGTCGTCGTCGATCCTGCGTCGGCGCAACTGCTGCAGGGTGCCACGCTCGACTACAAGGACGGCCTCGACCAATCGGGTTTCTCGATCACCAACCCGAACGCCAGCCGTACCTGCGGCTGCGGCCAGAGCTTCTCCTGACCGCCGCGCGACCCGCGTGCGGGCGACCTCGTCACGATGGCGCCTGTTGAGCTTGCATTGCGGTCCGTTGACGAGGTTGCCGCGGCGGTGACGCTGCTGCGATCGTGAGCGGCCATGGCTGCTGAGCGTCCCGCGCCCAGGTACCGGCGCCGCATCCTCGGCATCGGCGCGCTCGCCGTGTTCGCGCTGTACGTCATCGGCGCACCGTTCTTCGTCAACAGCGTCGAGGGTGACCTCGAGCGCCGGGTCCCCGACGAGCTGGCCGAATCGGGCTTCGACGGGGTCGTGGCCGCCTTCTCGGGCCAGGACGGCACGCTGACCTGCGCCGCGCCCCTCGACGACCCCGAGGCGGCGATCAGCGCCGCCTACGACATCCGCGGCGTCCGATCGATCGACCTCGACCGGTCGTGCCGCGTCAACCGTGCTCCGCAGGTCGACACGTCGACCACGGTCGCCGTCACGACGCCGCCCGATGCCGATGTCGACGAAGCGGCCGGCGCCGATGACGCGGTCGACGCGGATGCGGCCGCCGCTGACGGCGCGAGCGCCGCCGACGAGACGGCGCCGACCACCACGGTGCCGCCGCCGGACTTCGCGACGGTCGGCGAGATCATCGCCACCGACCCCCAGTTCTCGCTCCTCGCCGTGCTCGTGCAGGACGCGTCGCTCGCGGCCGTGCTCGACGGCGCCGACCCGGTCACGCTGTTCGCGCCCACCGACGACGCCTTCGACGCGCTTCCGGCCGATGCGATCGCGCAGCTGCAGGCCGACCCCGAGCTGCTGTCGCTCGTGCTGAGCCACCACACGGTCGCCGGCCTGCTGACCGCCGACGACCTGGTCGACGGCCCGCTCGAGACGCAATCCGGCAGCGCAGTCGAGCTGTCGGTCGGCGACGAACTGGTCACGGTCGACGGCATGTCGGTGAGCGAGTCCGACATCGTCGCCGGCAACGGCGTGGTGCACGTCATCGACGGCCTGCTCCTGCCCGGGGGTGTCGACCTCACCGCGCCCGAGCCGCTCGCCGCGGCATCGGCGATGTTCGACGGGGGCGCGGTGACCCTCGACGGCGTCGTCGCCAGCGAGGTCGAGCGAGCGGTGCTCGTCGCAGCCGCCACGGCGGCGCTCGGCGAGGCGGGCGTCGTCGACAACCTCGAGGTCGACCCCGACGTGGGCCTCGACGCCGAGACGACCGCTGCGCTCGCACAGCTCGTGACTGCGATGCCGCCGAACCTCGTCACCGGCGTGGCGGCGTTCGACGGTTCGACCCTGTCGGTCGGCGGCGTGTTCGTCACCGAGGCCGGCCGAGATGCGCTGGAGGCGACCGCGGCGTCGGTGGGCGCCACGACGTCGCTCGAGCCGCCGCCCGAAGCGACCGAGGAGGACGCCGTCGACCTCGAGGCCGAGCTGAACGACTTCGTCGCCGCCAACCCGATCCTGTTCCAGCCGACCTCGTCGGTGCTCGACGCGTCCGCCGGCGCCGTGCTCGACGAGCTGGCGAGCCGGCTCCAGCAGTTCAGCGGTGTCGCCGTCACCGTCGAGGGCCACACCGACAGCGACGGCGCCGCCAACGAGAACCTCGTCCTCAGCCAGTTGCGGGCGATCGCGGTCCGCGACGCCCTCGTCGAGCGCGGCATCGCCGCCGAGACGATCACGGCGCAGGGCTTCGGGAGCGAGCGTCCCGTGCTCGTCGACGGCGTCGAGGACAAGGCCGCGAGCCGTCGTGTCGAGTTCCGGGTCGTGACGGTCTCATGACGAACCGGCCGGGCCGCGCCGGCGGTCATCGCGCCGCCTGCCCGTCGCGTGCCAGCATGGGCGAGGTGACGAACTGATGCCGTACACGCTGGGAATGGGATTGCTGTGGGTGCTGCTGGCCGTGCTGCTGGGCATCGTGATCGGGTGGCTCCTGCGCAGCGTCGGCGCGTCGCGCCAGCTCGCACGAGCCCGCGCGGCGACCACCGACAATGCCGAGCTCGAACGCCTTCGCGGCCGGCTCGCCAACCTCGAGCCGGTCGTCGCCGAGCGCGACCGGCTCCAGTCCGAGCTCGCCGAGGCACGCGCCGGCGGACCGGGTCAGCCGGCGTCGAGCGTCGCCCCGCAGCCGATCGCCGCCGCCGAGGGCGAGCCGCAGTCACCGCCGGTCGCGCCCGACGTCGACGCGGCCAAGTCGGTGCTCGGCAAGTCCGTCACCCTCGACGACCTCACCGTCGTCGAAGGTGTCGGTCCGAAGATCCAAGAGCTGTGCCACGGCATCGGGATCCGTACGTGGTTCGACCTCTCCACCACCGAGGCCTCACTGCTCAAGACCATGCTCGTCGACGCCGGACCGCGCTTCCAGACCCACGACCCCTCGACGTGGCCGCAGCAGGCGGGCCTGCTGGCCGAGGGTCGCTGGGCGGAGTTCAAGGCGCTCACCGACCAGCTCGCCGGTGGCCGTGCCGCCGAGTGACGCCTCCGTCGACTTCGAGCTGAACGGCACCGCGGTCAGCGTGCCGGCCGAGGGCTCGCTGCTCGACGCGCTCCGCGAGCATCTCGGCGTTCGATCGGCGAAGGACGGGTGCAGCCCGCAGGGCCAGTGCGGCTGCTGCACCGTCTGGATCGACGGCCAGGCACGGGTGTCGTGCGTGACCCCCGTGGCGCGCGCTCGAGGCCGAACGGTCACGACGGTCGAGGGGCTCCCCGAAGCCTCCCGGTGGGCGCAGACGTTCACCGATTGTGGCGCCAGCCAGTGCGGCTTCTGCACCCCGGGCATCATCATGCGGGTGGCAGCGCTCGACGACGCCAAGCGAGCGTCCGCCGGCGCGGTCGGGCAGGCGATGCTCGCCCACCTCTGCCGCTGCACCGGATGGCAGTCGATCGTCGACGCCGTCACCTCGTTCGAGCCCACCGACCCTCCCGAGGCGACCGTGCCGGTCGAGTCCACGGCGGCGTCGAGCGATGCGCCGAGCGACGTGCCGACGACCCCGACACCGTCCGAACGGCGGGCGGCGATCGAGGGCGGCGTGGCCCAGAGCGTCGGCCCGCACGTCGCACTCGGTGCCGGTGGCTTCGCCGACGACACCGCGCCGAGCGACGCGCTGGTGGCGGTGCTCGGCGCCGACGGGGAGTGGGTGGTCGGCGAGTCGCTCGCCGAGGCTCGCCGACTCAGCGGCAAGGTGCAGGGACGCCGGACCACGGCGCCGCTCTCCTGGCCGATCGAGCTGCCCCACGGCGATTGGGTCCGAACGCTGCAGACCACGTGGGTCGAACCGGCCTACCTCGAGCCCGACGCGTCGTGGTGCCGGCCGGCGTCCGAACCGGTGAGCGCCCAGGGCAACGGCGGCGCGTTCGGCGGCAAGGCCGACACACCGGTGGCAGCCGTGGCACGGCGCCTCGCCGACCAGCACGGCCGTCCCGTCCGGGTGCTCATGACCCGCGAGGACGTCGTGCGGCGCGGCGCCAAGCGCCCCCCGCTCGCGGCCGGCCTCCGCGCCGACGGCTCGGGAGTCGTGCGGGTGGCCCGAACCGCCGGCATCGTCGACGCGATCGGGTCGGTCGCCCCCGGCCTCGACGTCGTCGAGGTCGACGTCGAGGGGCCGCCGACATCGACCTCGCTCCGCGGCGCGGGCTGGGTCGAGGCGGCCGTGTTGCTCGCGTCGCTCCGGCCGGGCCCGGAGTTCGCCGTCGAAGCGCCGAACGGCGCCGTCGCGTCGGCTGCGGTCGACAACCGCGGCGCGATCAGCGCGAGGGTCCGCTGTGGGAGCGTGCTCGACGATGCGGTGTTGCGCAGCTACTGCGTCGGTGCCGCGCACATGGCGCTCGGCTGGGTGACCTCCGAAGGCGTGTCGGTCGACGGCGACGGCGTGCCGCACGACCTCACGATCCGCTCGTTCGGCGTGCTCCGCGCCGTCGACACGCCGCAGATCGACATCGACGTCGAGCAGGGCGACGGTCCGCCCGTCAACGGCAGCGATGCCGTGTTCGCCGCAGTCGCCGCGGCCGTCTGGCACCGAGCGGGCTGGCCCGCTCGGTGGCCGACCGGCCGGTAGCCGCTGGCGTCGTTCGGCGCCCTCGTTGTGTACGGTCGGCGCGATGAGCAAGCCGTTGGGTCCGTACACGCCGGCCGTCCGCGCCGGTGACTTCATCATCGTCTCGGGGCAGGTCGGCGTCGTCGACGGCGCGCTGGCCGAGGGCGGCGTCGCCGGGCAGACCAGTGCCGCGATCGCCAACCTGACCGCACGTCTCGCCGAGATGGGCGCCGAACTGACCGACGTCGTGAAGACCACGTGCTTCCTCGTCGACATGGACGCGTTCGCGACCTTCAACGACGCCTACGTCGAGGGCTTCGGCGCGCACCGGCCGGCGCGGTCGACCGTCGCCGTGCGCGAGCTCCCGGTGGGCGCCCAGGTCGAGATCGAGGCCATGGCGTACCGGCCGGACTGATCTGATCGGATCGGCGGCCGACGGCTAGCCTGGCCACATGGCCGGAGCAATCGCGATCGTCGTCGTGCTGCTGATCTTCCCAACGCTCATCCTGATGAGCGGTGGTGCCGCCTCCGCGATCCTCGGGTTCTTCCTCCAGCAGGACGGCGAGGCGCGGCACGAGGGCAGCGAGCTGCTCGACCTCGACGATTGAGCCGCCGGGCCGACCGCCCGGCCGGTGCCGCTCCGTCGGGTCGTGCACGGGTCAGAATGGACGCCGTGTCCGTCCGCGTCCTGGCGCTCGCCGCCGGCCTGCTCGTCAGCGCGTGTGCACCCAACGCGTCCTCGCAGGGCGTGTCGGCCGTCGCCGCCGGCACGACACCGGAGCAATCCGAACGTGTGCGGCCGGCGGCCATCCCCGCCGCGGCCGGTGAGTCCGCGGTCGCGGTCGCCGTCGATGCCGACCCCGACGCCGACGACGAGACGGCCGATCCCGTCCGGATCGTGCCGGAGGTCGTGGCCCCGCGGCTCCCCGGGTCGGTCGCGGTGGTCGGCGACTCCTTGACGCTCTCGGCGGCGGCGGAGATCGAGACCGCGATGCGCGGCCTGGGCCTCGACCTGGTCGGCTTCGACGCGATGGAGAACCGGCGGATGGTCAAGAGCGCACGCTCCCTGCCGGCCGGGGTCGATGCGATCGACGAGATCGTCGCCGCGGGTGAGCCCGCCGAGGTCTGGGTGATCGCGCTCGGGACCAACGACATCGGGTCGTTCGACTCCGCCGTCGGCTTCGGCGACGACGTCACGACCGTGCTCCGACACGTGCCCCGCGATGCGACCGTGATCTGGGTCGACCTCTGGATCCGCGACCGGGCCGAGTCGGTCGCCGAGGCCAACGAGGTGCTTCGCTCGGTCGTCGGCGCTCGCCGCGA
>JAAUYD010142612.1_pt1 | contig 14799 bp, 10 predicted proteins | sample 7278101 | NCBI WGS metagenome assembly JAAUYD01 (sample SAMN14350128, study PRJNA611818) | marine sediment metagenome | isolation source: surface marine sediment (0.6m) | place: French Polynesia: Moorea | collected 2018-08
ACAATTGCTTGGACAATTGAAAATCCCCCTGCCCCCTTTTTCAAGGGGGATTCTTTTCTGGCGATCCTACGCTATAAAAACACCCAAAAATCCTTAACCGAATGCCATTGCGCAAAGGGGGCAGGGGGGATTTCATCTCTCCCTCTAGCTTTGCAAGGCGACAAAATCCCCCTAACCCCCTTTTTCAAGGGGGAATTTGATATCCCGCGTGACAACGATTCGGCTAACGCGTATAGGCGTGCTAGGTCCATGCTACTTGATAACTTGGGCCAGCCGCAGAACCTTTGAGGAGAGTTTCATGCCTTGATTTTGAGAAGCCGGCAGGTTGACCAATATTTTCGGCTTGCCATTTTCTACTGTAAGACCGACAGCGACACCTCTTTTAACGAACGATGCCTCGCCGCCGAGGGTCGGGTACTTGTGTTTGTCGGCTAGGGAAATCACAGCACCAACGGTTTGATCTTCTGAGCCGGCGGCTAAAAAAAGAATGTTTCCCTTGGCAGCGCTGATCTCTGTGGCAAGCTGGTCCACATTATTGAACACGATGTTCTTTATTTCTATCGATTTACCTTGAATTTTCTGTTTCGTTATAATGCCGAATCCCGAAATCAATGTTTTCGTCTGAGGCAACGTTCGCTTATCCGTAACGAGGATGATAGAGATTTTATCACCGCTCTTCGCTGCCAGGTTCTGGTCGTAGTTGAGCACCTTTAAGAAAATCGCGGCTTGGAGATTGGGTGGAATGTCGGTTTGCGCCGGCGTGCGACAGGGGACGAATAAAAGGATCGTCATGACCACGATGAATGTTGCGTTCTTTTTTGGCCCCCAGTTCAGCATCGATGTACTCAACGTCCTTCCAGTGAGTAGACGAACGGAAATCTATAGAAATTCAAGTTGCCCGCCGAGATACTCATGTCTCTTGAAAAATTATCCAAGATAAAATCGGGAAACGGCTTTTTCCATTTCACTTGATTTGCCATTCAGGCTTTCTCCTTGAGCCTCTATCTCTCGCACGGCACGCAGGTTGTCTTGGGCCGAGTTTTCAATGTTGTTTACAGCGGTGGTTAATCCGTTCAGTCCGACCACTTGCTCGGCCAGACTCCTCGATATCCGGGTCGCTGCCTCTGCAGTGCTGTTGATGGCGAGGGCAAGCCGGTCAATGACCTGTCCGCTGCTCTCGCTGCTCTTCATGCTCGTTTCCGTGCGCTGATGGCTGTCCAGGACCATCTCGGAAATGTGCTTGATGCCATCCTTAATATCACCTAGGGTCATGCGCACACTTTTGGTCGCTTCCTTGGATTGAATAGAGAGCGTCTTGATCTCCCTGGCGATTACTTCGAATCCAGGACCAACTGATTTTGCCTGGGACGCTTCTATGGCCGCATTAATCGCCAGCAATTGGGATTGTTCAGCCACGTTTGAAACGGATGCCACTATAATATCTACCTCATTGAGCCGTTTTTCTAGCTCGCCCATTGCCGAGACAATGCTCTTGACCTGCTCGCTCACTTCTCGAAATTGGAAAATCGAATCTTTGACCGCCCGCAGGCCTTCTTGCGAGATATCCACCGATTGCTGGGCGACATCGAGAATCGACTCTGCATTTTTAGTGGTGGTTCGACTGGTAAGATCTACTTCTTTTGTGGTTGTTCCAGCCTCCTCGATCTCTTGGACCTGCATCGTGGCCGACTTGGTGACCAAGGACGCAGAGGCCATGACATTTTCAGCGATGCTCGCCACCTCGCCTGCGGTTTGCTGAATCGACTTCACATTGTCCCTAAACGCCGCGGCTGTATCGTTCAGTGCAGTGCGCATTTGAGTTATCTCCAGGGTCTCGCTTCGGCCTTGAGAGGGAAGTGCACCCTGGCTCAGATCTCCGTTACCGATGCGCTGAATGAATCCTATCATCCGTTGCATCGGCCTGATCACGGTCCTGTTCATCGCCAGCGCAAAGTAAACTGTCAGTACCACACAGATGAGCAGGCATGCGGTCACACCGGTCCGTATCACTTGTGTGCGTTTCTTTTGAATAAGCTTCAGGGAAAAAAACAGCTTGAGGGTTCCGATATTTTCTCCTTCCCGCAAAATTGGCTGGGCAACACTGATTTGCTGCTGCGCCTCATGAACGCTGAGGGCTTGCTGTTTTGCCTGTACGTTTGAAATGTGTTGAGGGGCCGACCCGAACTCGACGAAGGTGGTGTTGTCGGTCTTTAGCACCACGGCGTAGGTGAAATCCTCGTCCTGTAGCAAGCCCGCCAGGGTCTCTTTTGCAGTGTCTTTGTCATCGAAATCAATCGCGGCGACCAAGTTGGCGCTGAGCAGCGTAGCCAACGCTTTGGCCTTCATCTCCAATCCTTGGCTCAGTTGATCTGCCAGGAACCAGGCAATGGCCAGGGTTGTGGCAAGGGCGATCACCCCCGTACCTGTGGCGAGTATCAGGTTGATACGCCATCGTAGGGAACGAAACCTTTTTCCTCTCAACCCCATTGGCTCAGCCTGCGTGCGCAGGGGTTACTCATCCGATTCGAATAAAATCGTTCGGATCGTTGCGACTGTTCCGTCTGCCTGAAACTGGAATACGTCCACCGGGCCGCCAGGGTTGCCGTTGGCGTCAAAATTCATCTCCCCAGATGCCCCGACGTAGTCGATGTCTTCCCCATTGGCGATCAATTGGAGCGCAGTGGCAATATCAGCAGGTCCCACCGCGGTACCTGGCGGACCAGCAACCTGGTGCATGGCATCGCGAATCGCTGAGCTGTCCGCGCTGCCAGCCTTGGCAATCGCCAGCATGATCACTGTGGAGACATCAAACCAGTTCCAACCCAGATGGGTCAGCTGACCGGCTTGGTTCGGGTACTCGGCGTTCCACAAATTCATGTAATCGGTGAATTTGGGTCCCAAGCCATAGGTGGCACCTTTCATCCCGGCCATGACATTTGCCCCGAGCGTCTGTATCACTGCAGGGTTACGCATGGGCGAGGTGATGTACCACTGCCCCACATCTTGTCCGCCCGATACGTGATTGGAGAGATAGCCGATGCCAGGCGGTGGGTAAGTGGACAGCAAGGTGGCATCGGGTTGCAAGGCAGCAATGGTGTTCAAGTTGCCGCTGTAATCGTAGGTATCGTCCACCGTGCTTTCATCCACGTTGATTCGACCCAGCAAGGTACCGCCCAGCGCTTGGAATTCATCGGCCACGCCCGTGGCAAACTCTGCAGTGTAGGGCTTGGTGGATGCGATGACATAGAGGGTGCGGTGCCCATCGATGTTGTACATTTCCCGGGCTACAGCCTTGCCGTGCTGGACAGAGGTGGATCCGGTGCGGAAGAAAAAGCCGTCATCGACCAACGAGCTGAACGCAGTGATCGCAGCAGTGCCGCTCATGTGTACGACTTTGTTGGCAATGGTTGCCTCGGCAATGGCCAAGGTGGTGTTGCTTTGCACTGCGCCGAGCAAGGCCGAGATCTGATGACCGCTGTAGAGCTGCTCAGCAGCGGCTTTGCTCGCCGTATCCGAACTTTGACCATCGACCACTTGCACTGAGACCGGGTTGCCCAAGAGCCCGCCGGCATCGTCGAACACAGAAGCGGCCAACAGAATGTTCGCCTCGGCCCCTGGGCCGTAGGTCGAAGCGCCGCCGGTGAACGGCAGTACCGCGCCGATGGTGACCTGCTCGCTGCCAGAAGTATCGCCGTCATTTGTGTTTGTTCCATCGTCTGAGCAAGTGATCACAACTGCCGCGGCAATCCATATCACTATAAATGACAGGATTTGCTTTAGATGCTGTTTTTCACTCACCGCTAGATTGCTTTTCTGCCTCATTTCAGTCCCCCTTTTTCATTGAAGAGTTTTCTTCTTCAAAATTGTTTTTCAACTCTCAAAACAATTCTTGGGTCAACCTCACAAAGAACGTTCGACCCAAGGATGGAATGTCCACTCCGCGCGCCCCGGCCTCTGCATAGCGTTGATTGAGGATGTTGGTGAGATGTGCAGAAATCTCGGTCAGCGAGTCGCCAATCAGCCGCAGATCGAGCGTGCGAACATGCGCATCAAGCGTGATATAACCGGGCAGTGTATACGATGTCGTGTTTTCGCGGATATTGGCCACTGATGACTTCCGCTCTGTGGCGGCATGGGTCGAGATGGTAGCCTCGACCCACCATTGGGGCAGATGGACACTAATCGAGAGGTGGCCCATCCAGGTCGGAAATCCCGGCGGGTTCAACCCACCGGCCCCGTCTTCGTTATAGACGATTTGCCACCAATACGGCACTGGATCTGGATCTGCAATCCGCGTGTGGTGATAAGAGACATTGCCTTGTCCCCTCAACCATTCCCAACGCCAGCCCAGGGCTGCTTCACCGCCCCAGGTGGTGCTGGTGGTCAAATTTCTCGCCTCGAGAAAATTGGCGGCTTGGACAAACTCAATTCGGTCTTCGATTTGGGTCCAAAACCCGTTCAGGCTGAGCCAAGCCAGATTTTTGAAACGGTAGCTCGCCTCCAGCTCAGCGGTCTGGGCCATTTGAGATGCGAGTTCTGGGTTGCCCTGCACCGAGCCGAGTTTGAGCGGATGTGCGTTGAGCTGGGTGGGTGCCGGCGGTACATAAGAGGTGCCGTACAATGCCTTCAGATGGAGATCATCGATCAGCTCGTAGACAATTGCCCCGCGCCCGTTCAGCGCATTGTCCCATAAGTCATTGATGTCGTACCTCAATCCAGCTGTGATGGCGAGATCGTCGAGCGGCCTGACCAATCCCTGGGCATAGATGCCCCAATTCGTCAGTTCCAATGTTGTTCCTTGAACCAGCCCAATCTGATCGCCGATGCTGCCTTGCGGCGTGAACTCGGGCCGGGTCACCTGGTACACGGTGTCCCCGTAATCCAGGTCATTGAGATAATCCGCACCGAGGATGACCGAGTGCTCGCCAAACAGATATCTCAGCTCGAGGCCGGCTTCTTTGGCCTTATTTTTTCGATCCCGGCGAAATGTGAACGTAGCGTCTCCAGCATCCAGTCTTTGCTTGGGCGAGGTTTGGGCCAAGCTCAGCGCTGCAGTGGCTCGGATCTGGAACGCATCATTGAAAAAACTGTTGTCGTAGGTCAGCCGGTGGTTGGTGTTGGTCATGGCAATGCGGTTGCCGTGGGTCAATACGCCGATCTCGGAGAACTCTGCATGGGCATCTGTCTTTTGATGGATTAGCGAAACCCCGAGTGTGCCCAATGTATCAGTGCCCCAAGTGCCTTTGATCAATGCGCTGAGCGGTCTTGAGATATCCCCTTGGCTAACCTCGTCTTGATACGCTGGCGCCTGTGGCGAGGTATCTGGGACCGCCAGGCCCGAGCGGTCCGAACGCGCGCGCTTTACAGCGGCCACAAGGGAAAACGACTGCTCACCCTCCAATTTGAACGCACTAAAGGCAAATCCCGATCCAGAGACCTCTTGTCCAAATGTCCCTAGCTCCCCGCCGGCCTCCAGATGGGGATGGGATGTCCCACCGCGGGTGCGAATATTGACCACTCCCAAAAACGCGTTGGCACCGTAGAGGGCCGATCCAGGGCCGCGGATGATCTCTATTGCCTCGACCGCGTTGATCGGAATGAACTCAGGCCCTAGTAGGTTGCCACCAGTGCCGTAAAACGTGACGGGATGGCCATCGATCATCACTTTGATCGTCCGGCTCCAAGAATCCACGCCGCCATAGATACCGCGAACACCTACGTTGTAGGTGACTAGATCGTTTACCACATACAACCCAGGTACATCGGCTAGTGCTTCGCCGATCGAGCGGTACCCCCGCCCTTGGATGACCTCTCGAGAAATAACCGTCACAATAGACGGTGCTTCTCGGGACGTGATAGCTACCTTGGCCGCCGAGGTCACCTCAATATCAATGTTGAGCAGGTCGGTAAGCTCCATATCGAGCATATCTTCGTCATCCACATCTTCCCAGGCCAACGCTGCGCCCACTACGGCGTTGGTTTGGTCTGTTTCAGGCCCTTCAGGGATTGCTTCGTCGAGGGGCATGATCGTTTGTTCAGTGTTGGCATCGGCCTGCGGCAATGCGTTCTCTTCCTGGGGCTGGACTGATGCTGCTCCCTCTGATGCAGCTGGCTGGGAGGTCGGTGTTGTTTCGGGTTCTACCTTTTCCTCTAAGTCGTTTGACGATTCCGGGCCTTTGTCCTCGGAGGCCTCTGGTGCGGTTGAAAGATCAGCGGTTGATTGGGCCTCGACGTTGCACGTGAAGAAAAACGCGATACTCAATGCGAGGTATTTTATCCTGTTGAGGTTTGCCAAAAGAATCATTTCTGCTTTCAACCTCATCTTGCCACCACTTTTTGAAAATGCATTTTCTCGCCATCTGAATTGATAACGTCCCCCATATCTACTCTTCTAATAATCGATATAACGACACATCTTGCAAAAAATTAACACCAAGACATCAAAATCTCTCTAAAGGGCCAGGGTGAATTGTAGAAGGATCGCGGCACCGAACCGGCCGGCTTCTGGCGGCCGCTCCAAGGGTCTACACGTATTTAAACCAAGGTACTGCTCACACATAACGCCCTCATCTCGGAATACATCGTGGATGTAGTTGATGCGAAGTTGCGCGTGGTGTTCATTGAAAAAAAGCTGGGGCCCAATGGTCACCCTCAGTTGATCGTCGTGAATAACCTTATTGCTGGGCTCCCACGATTCAACGCGTGCCATTAGCTGAAACCAGTCTCCGATAAATAGATATCCCGCATGGGCGACAAACCCGAAAGACTCGTAATCCTCCCTCGTGTCCCGTTCATTTCTGATCACAATCGCACCGGCCATCCCGAGGAAGAGATCCAGCTTGTGTTCTTGATACCTGGCTTCAATAACCGGGATAATACGGGTCTCGATGGCCCCTGTTAACTCGGTCTGATCCCATTGAATCCCACCGATCGTATCTGGAAATGCAAATCGCGCAGCAGCACAAAACGACAACCCCAATATCGGCCGAATCGAAACGTAAACCAACATGTCCTTCATGTCATTGGTATCGCGCCACGTGTTGCGACCTCCGTTAAAGATACCACCGCCGATATCCATAAACCCGGTGATGGCTAAATTCGCCTGTGCCCCCACGCTGCGGAAATCTCCCAATGCGTCCATTCCCCCGTATACATAAAGCGGGTAGCTGATCGCCCCGAGCGCTGTGACGTTTTCAGGCATGATAAGCCCCCATCTGGGTATGAATCGACCGACTGTGAACGTCACACCCACTTGAGGCAGTTCCCAATCAATGCGCGCATCAAGGAGAAAGGGGATATCCAATGACCCTCTGCTTGGCAGTATTTCAGAACCGGGTGCACCGGTTCTTTTGCCAACGCCAAACCCTGATAGGGCGTCTCCTTGGAGGTAGTACCGGAGATGCTTCGAGAGAATATGCCCGCTGATGCCAAGGCGCGCTCTTTGCAATGTAAAACTGTTGCGCGCGCCCTTCACCTGGTTGGGCATTAGGTCAAACCCATTCTGGAGGATAAATCCGAATCGCAATGATACCCGGTCGGTCGATGCTATCTCAAGGGTGTGGAGCGATGCTGAATCCGACGGACCCGCATCTGAAACAGTTTCCTTTTCTCTGGGCGGCGCCGTTGATTGAGCGGGACATGGCACTGCAAAGAGGAATATGCCTATCATCCCTAAACTTTGGAAAAATAGAATGCTGCTCATCCAGCATCCTGGCGCGATTCGGTCCATTATTTTCAGTATTTATCGGTATGGGAGTAGCAGCAAGTAATGCCATATCAGTTCCCCAACGCCATGGGTGTATGTTGCCGAAATTCCTATCATTCCGCAACAGGCATGCTCCTACATAGGCGGGGAGCGGGAATCCATAGCAGCAGACCTACTGAATACCTTTTACTTTGAGATAAAATTTCTCCATGATCAACGCGGTCATCATTACCGCATCGGCTAGATCCGGTGAGCCGTAATAGGTACTCGACACGCGACTGGCTGCTGCAATGCCGTGGCGATCACTGCTACCTCCGTTGTAACCCCCCTTGCCAATGACGCTGTTTAGGTGGTTGCCGCCGCCACCACTGCCGCCGCCACTGCCGCCGCCACCGCCACCGCCACCAGAGCTTCCTCCGTTACTGGTGGGGCAAAAGGAAATATTCATCATCTGGTTAATCGAATAGTAATGATTGTTCTTTTTCATGTGGTAGTTAAGCCGCATCCCTATTCTTCGCTGCAATGTCCGCCATGTCTCCTTTTTCATGTGTTTGTCGTATTGATCTTCCATGTAGTTATGGTTGGGGCTGTTATCATTATTCCTGTGGTCCAAAATAGTAACATCTTGCACCAGGTGCAGCGCCCAGCCGAGGTATCTCATCGCGGTAGAGATATCTTCTTTGCCCACATCCCTATTACTTTCTGTGGATACCCAGTTGGGCCATCTACCACTGTACGGCAATTCCCCTAAGTGCATCTGCGGCAGGTGTGTCAACCCATTGATGCCCTGTATCCATTCCCCTCTAATTGTCCTCAATCTGGAAAATCTCGGTTTATCCCCTTTGGGCCAGAACAACACCGCGAGATCGAACAGAGCATCGGCATACGACGGCGCGCCGATACCGGCCTTGGCAATGGTAACTCCCTTTGCGGTAACAGCGCCGGGCTTGCAGTAATGGTGAAGTTGATCACATCTCGATTCCTGTTCAAATAAAATCCAACCATCCCATCTACATCTGAGAGAAGGGCTGTGATCGGCGTATTTTGCCCCTTCAAAGAGTTCTTTTTCATATTCCTTCCAAGGAAACGCTTCAGAAGAAAACTGTGGACAGGCGAAATCAATAGGCCACGAATGGTATTCGGTAGGACATCGCTGAATCAGCTCAATGGCTTTGCGAATAATCCATTGATGCCCCCTAGAACCGTCTGTTGAGTTGTGATAGGCAAATGCCGCGTTGGAACAGAAGAGCATTACTGCGCACAGTAGAATCGAGTTCCTCTTCACATTGATGTACATTTTCCAAAATCCTTTCCGACTCAAGGTCTCTCTGACACGATGATGAAATCGCAGTTGTGGTTACCCTATGCCGCGCTGCATACTTTGAATAACGCATGACCCACTGAAGAAGTTCGGTTAGAGAACCAAAAAAAATGAACTGGCAGACGATGGCCGAGTCTTGGTTTAAGAGGGTGGGGCACAGGAGAAAGTTTTCAGGAACCGGTTACCTAAAGTTTGTTGAGCTCCTTTACACAATCATCAACTCTGCTTTCGATTTTTTTTACAAGCGGATGGTCTTCAGGATTATACGGTTTAATTCTCTTCAATGCGTCCTCGTAATATCCTAGCGCCTTTTTGTACTGCTTCACATCATACAATGTATCGCCAATATTGCTTAGAGAAAGAGCGATTAATGGATGCCACTCATCCACTCCCTTACATATGGCTATTGATCGTTCAAAGTAGCCGATCGCTATGTTGTACTCTCCTAACCTACGCCATTCCATTGCGATATTGTGTAGGGTAATACCAACATCCAGATAATCCTCTCCACTTATCTTCTTTTTTAATGCCACCATCTCCTCGAAGTAGCCTGTGGCCTTCTCGCGCTCTCCAAGCTTCGCCCAAGCCACAGCAATTTTATTAATACTGGCTGCCACTTTCATATGCGTTTTGCCATAACATTTCTTTTTAATTTCGAGGGATTGCCCATAGTATTCGATCGCTTTTTTATAGTCTTGAAGATTCTCCCACGCCTTGCCAATATTGTTTAGGTTAACTGCGACAAGAGGATGTATGTCCCCGAAAGAATTGGTGTTGATGGCGATCGCCTCTTTGTAATTCTCGATCGCTTTCTGATGTCGCCCAAGTGAATCCCAAGCAATACCTATGTAATTGAGTCGCAAGGCGACGTTTGGGTGCTCGTCCCCATTTACTTTTTTGTTAATGATCATGGCCTGCTCGAAGTATTCGATAGCCTTTTTATTATTGCCGCGTTCCTGCCACAGCAGTCCGATGTCGTTTAAAATATCTGCGACGTAAAAGTGAGTATGCCCATAGATTTTCTTCATTAAATCTAGAGACCGATTGTAGTAATCAATTGCTTTTTCATACTCTCCAAGCCCTTTCCAGGCTTCGCCAAAATGTATCCAAAGTTCGCTCCAATTTTCATCATAGGATGTTAGATGAGTTTTATATGTCTCACGTGCTTGTCTGTAATATTTAAGGGCTTTTTCGTATTGGCGACCCTTGTAGACGTAATACCACCCAAGAAGAATCTTTGTTGCTGCCCCGCTTATGGGGTCTTCGATTTCCTCAAATAATTCTATGACTCGCCTCATCTTCTTTATTCCCTCATTCAAACGATCATAGTAAATATCGAGAAAGCCCTGCAGCTCCAGAGCTTCCGCTTTAAGGCGTTTGGAACTTGCACTCCGGGCAGCGGTTTCGATCTCGACAGAGGCCCGTTCGGCATCGGTAATTTTTCCTAACGCGATGGCAGCATTGGCTTCAGCCATTATTTTTTTTGCCCGAGTAAGTGCGGCAGAGTCAGCAACCTCTAGATCCTGCTGATAAGCACGCCAGAAAACTTCTTTCCTGCACTCATCCAGGCGTACTGATAGCTCAAAAGGGACAAGATGCGCATTGTCAATGATACGCGGATCAGCAGTGCTAAGATAGGCTGAATAGGCTTGCAGACTCAAAAGAGCTGAATCGTAACAGGCTGAACGCAGGTCATAATCCACCTTGGTGACGGTACCCATCACTCGTTCCTTGCAAAGGGACTGTTTCTGCATCATCCAGCTGTTGGCGAATCCATCTATCTGTGTGGTCACTTGTTCTCCGACGTAGTTGGCGTAACTCAGATCTACCCTGGCGATAGCGGCTTGTACCTTTTTTTTGACATCGCTGTTCCACACTCTTTTCACATCAGACCCACCCCCCCTGCACAGAGCTGTTGCAGACCTATCCCGCTGTCCACTGCCGCATGCTCCGATAGAAAGTCCAACCCACAGAATTATCCCCAAAAAAGTCCGCTGCATCCTCATCTCCTCGTGTAATGGTTAAAACATACCAGAATTGACTACCAGGCAAAAGTAGCAAAACTTAAACACCGCGTTTATCGGCGCGTTAACGAGGCATTTGCGGTAGTTTGTTGAAAGGTGAGAAGTAGTGAAAGGTGTAAGGAACTAGCGATTAATGATTTGTAAACAGCTCTGCAAACCAGTTAGGGTCGCGCCATGGCGTTGAAAACCATTTGGAAAGGACGGCTTCTGCGGCCTTGGCCCTTGGCGAGAACCCTATGGGCTGTTCTTGGGTCTCGTCATAGGGATCGGAAAAGTACTTCCAAATAAACAGCCCGGCAAACCACGGCTCCCCTGCCACTGCTTCGAACACGGCCTCGTATGCCTCGGCCTGGTACTGTTCGTCATAGATGAGATCTGCACAGTGTTCCGGCCACTCCCAAGGCGCTAGGGCTGCATCCCGGGCTGATTTCACACCGAATTCGGTGAATAGAATCGGCTTATCCCAGATCACCGATAGACCTTCGAGCATCTTTGCAATCCCCACGGCCTGATTGCACATTTGCTCAAAGCGATCCCCTGGATTTGTGGCAAGAGGCCAAAACGCGTTGATGCCAATGAGGTCCAGCGCATCCCAAAACGGCACGTATGCCACCTCATCCCAGTTGGCCGAGTAGGTTATTGCACCTGAATATAGGCCTCGTATGCGGTCGATTGTCTTACGCCACCGGTCTTCCCAACAATTGGTGGTGCTTTTGAATTCAACGCCAATGGAAAAGAGATCCGCCTGAATATTTTCTGCCAGGACGGCCCAGCGGGTCAAAAACGCCTCGTAGGACAAAAACCACTGTTCTAAGCGATCATGTTCACCCGGATCTATTTTTCCGCGCCATTTGCCGGACATGACGTAGATATGGGGAATCAGGGCCACTTTTAATCCCCTGGCGTGGGCTTGGGATGCGGCGCGGCGTATCTTCTCCTCGTTCTCCGTTAATGGAATCTCAAAATCAGGTACCACATCACTGCTATCTACATCATCCATTCGGCCAAACGGCGTAAGGGAGATCCAGTTCGCACCGAGGTCGGCGATTTCCACGAGTGCCTGTTCGCATCGTTCGGATCCATATCCCACGTTGCCGAGACGGCGGTCTTCAATGGGTGCTAGCGTGATGCCCCTGACATCTCTTAAATCCTGCGCCTTGCTGCTGCCTCCGGCAAAGAGCCCCCATAGCGTCACGCTAACAAAAAGCCCCATGCTCTTCTTTGATGTCACTATTTAAGCCTTATCTTTGGCCCCCTCCCCGGCCCTCCCCCGGTGGACAATTGAACCTTGGGGGAGGGGGGGGGGAACCATTTCCAGATGCCAACTATGTTGCTCGGACCAGCGCTACTTGAGCTCGCGCTTCTTCACTTTCTGCGAGTTCCTCGGCCCGCATGAAGTAGCGATCGACGAGCGCTGCATCGCCGCCGACGCGTGCAAGGAGTCTTGCGGATTCCAAATTGTAGAAAAAGTGGTTTTTGGTATCAAATCCTACTGCCAGGTGCCGAAACAGGTCAGCAGCGAGCATGAGATCGCCCTTTTCCTCATGGAGCTTGGCCAGGGCCACGGCGGTCTCTGGATCGAATTGGTTGTATTCACCGCGGGAAGCCTGATGCTCGATCACCGCCTTGAGATGGGTCGCGGCCATGTCCTTGCGCCCCATTTCGAGGTATGTCAGTCCAAGCTCTCGCACGACTGAAAAATCCGGGTGCATTTGTCCCATGAGTTCAGCTGCGCGCTCAAGAGCTGTAACGGCACCTTCTAATTCGCCCTGGCTCCTGAGGAATACCCCTAAACTGAGAAATGCCTTGTGGTTTGTCGGAGCCAATCGCGTTGCTTGTATCAGGGCTTCTTTGGCTTGGTCCACGCGATCCTGGCGCACAAATGCGCCGGCCCGCAAGTGATGGGCCACAACCCGACTATCAGTGGATTCATCGCCAGTGCCAATGGCCGAGAGAAATCTATCGAGTGCCTCGATTGCCTTTTCGTCTTGTTTGGACGACACGTAGATTCGGCCGAGCTCTAGCCAAAGGTACTGCGGCACAATCGGGAGATCCATTGCATTGGCAATGGTCTCGATCAGGGATGCGGCCTGCTCAAACTCACCGTCGTGAGCCAAGAGAAGGGCCTCTCGGAACGTATCCGGCAGCGATGCATACTCTTTTGCCTGAGCATCTGTCCACGTGCCTGCGATAATGGCGATCAGCTCTTCGTCATCGATCTCCTCGCCTTCTGAGGCCAATTGACGCGCATCCTTGGATTCGTAATCCCTGCGTCGGGTCTGAATCGCGCCAATGATTTCTGGATCGCTGCAAATATCCCGCGCGTCGTCCAGGATGTCGAGTGCCGTTTCCACATCGCCTTCCCTTGCCACTGCGTCTGCTTGTGCGATCCTCTGCTTGGCAAGCGCCACCCCACAGGTCCGGGTTGCATCTCGAACCGCGGCGATGTCTTCTTTGAGAACGCCTTTGTTGCGCATCAGGGCCTGCTCGAATGCCAACTTTGCCTCGCCAAATCGCCCTTCTTTTAAAAGCGTCTCCCCTTTTGAGCGATTGCTCTCAAATGTACCGCCAAACAGGTTTTTTAAAAAAGCCATGGGCTAACTCTCCGGATTCTGCCACGGGAGCGCGTTTAAATCCGCGTTCCCTCCTGAGAAAACAATACCGATCCTTTTCCCCTCAAACGATCGGGGAAGCGCCATGACTGCTGCGAGGGAAACCGCTGCAGACGGCTCGATAATAATCTTCATGCGCTCCCATACCAAGCGCATCGACCGAACAATTTCGGCTTCACTGGTGAGGATAATATCTCGGACGTAGGCCTGGATTATTGGAAAGGTCACATCTCCAAGGGAGGTGAGAAGACCGTCCGCAATTGTGTCGGGATCATTTGAAGGAATGATGTACCCGGCGCGCACAGACCGATACGCATCGTCAGCTGCCTCGGGCTCTGCACCGTAGACCGGGATGGCTGGGGCTGCTCCCTGAGCTGCCAGCGCAATGCCGCCCAAAAGCCCCCCGCCACCAACCGGGGCCACAATACCGTCCAAATCCGGCACTGCTGAGATAAGCTCCAACGCGGCCGTGCCCTGACCGGCGATGATCTCTCGCTGGTTAGAGGGGTGAATAAACGCAGCGCCGGTTCTTTCTATTACTGCTGCGACCCCGGTTTCCCTCGCAGCCAACACAGGCTCGCAATAGGTGATGGCCGCACCGTAGCACGCAACTGCTGTCTTCTTGATCTGGGGAACGTCGCTGGGCATGACCACGTGCGCCTGGATACCTCTCAATCCAGCTGCAAGCGCCAATGCAGCGGCGAAATTGCCAGAAGAATGGGTCACCACGCCGCGATGCGCAGCTTTATCAGTAAGGGCTAAGACCGCATTGATCGCACCGCGTATTTTGAACGAGCCTGTCTTCTGGAAATTTTCACACTTAAAGAACAGCTGCTTATCGCACATTCGATCGAGGGCGCTACAGGTAAGCACTGGTGTTCGATGCACGTAGGGGTGCACGCGTCTAGCAGCCTCTCGAACGTCATCTATCGTAAGATCAGGTGTCATTTAAAGGAGCTATATCAAAAACCCCAACGTGTTGTCACGGCCCCGGGTGCTTAACAGTTTTGTTGCCCCCTCCCCCTCCCCTCCAATGGCATTCGGTTAAGGGCAAATGTCGCGATTTTTGCTATTTTTATGCCGGGTAAAGGATCTCCCCCTTGAAAAAGGGGGTTAGGGGGATTTTGACACGTCCAA
>JAAUYD010151376.1_pt1 | contig 14799 bp, 12 predicted proteins | sample 7278101 | NCBI WGS metagenome assembly JAAUYD01 (sample SAMN14350128, study PRJNA611818) | marine sediment metagenome | isolation source: surface marine sediment (0.6m) | place: French Polynesia: Moorea | collected 2018-08
CGGGCGACGGGGAGGTCTGCGGCGGTCTCGAGTTCCGGGAAGATCTCCAGCACCTCGTCGCGTGTGGCCTGCGACGTCGTGTCCATGGCCACGGCCGCAGGGTGGAAGCTCTCGGACCAGGCGCCGTCGGCGCGGATGATCTCGTGGCAGTCGAAGAGGATGTGGAAGTACTCGACCTCGTCGACATCCGCCACCCGGATCGTGGTGTCATTGATCAGCGACTTCGCAGAGGCCAGCACTTCCTTCTCGCCAAACAGCGCCTCGGCCCGCCAGCCCTCGACCACCATCCGGTGGGCGGGCGAGACCAGCGTCTCGGCATTGTCGCCGAGCGTGCCGGCGGCGATGCGCACGGGCCGCATGTCGGGGAACTGGGCGAGCGTCTCGGCCGTCACCTTCGACGAGCCCACCCAGCGGATCGGCTGAGGGCCGCGATCCCGCGTCATCACCAGATCGCCCTCGGCCAAGGTCTCGACCGCGCGTGGGCCGTCCGGCGTCTCGATCATCGCGCCGCGGGTGAAGCAGATGTTGGTGATCGATAAGGAAGCCACATTGTCGGAGATATCAATGAAAACAACATAATCCGGATCTGAATCATTATAGATTTGAACAGTGACAATGTCTGAAAAAAAGTAGTCTAGATTGTAGCTCCAGCCGACCGGAAGCGAGATGTTTACGACGTCGCTGGAATCGCCGTAAACATACGCGCCGGTAGAACCAAAGTCGTCAATCGTATCTGAAACCGTGATGTTCAGCTGGTCATATGTGGCGTTGTCGTAGAAAAAAACATCATAGTAGAGGCTGCTGTCGAATATCAGATTGTAGGTGCCCATAGGCGGTCACTCCTCTCATCGCGCACAAGCAACGCGCTCCGGTTGATTTACACAACGCTCGACTGGACACTTGCCATACCGCAGCGTTCGTTCCCACCCGACTTTTAAGATGGAAAAATTGTGGCGCAAATTTGCTTGCGATACGATGCGCGCACTAACGGCTGCCCGGCGCAACCAGCCCCTGCTCCTGCCGCAAGGGGCTCTCGGGATAGACGCCGAGGATCTTCAACTCCGTCGTGAAGTAGTCCAGCTCCTCCAGCGCCCGCGCGACGGCCGGGTCCTCGGGATGGCCCTCGACCTCGGCGAAGAACTGTGTCGCGGTGAAGGAGCCGTCGATCATGTAGCTTTCAAGCTTCACCATATTCACCCCGTTGGTCGCAAACCCGCCCATCGCCTTGTAAAGGGCGGCCGGAATGTTGCGCACACGGAAGACAAATGACGTCATCACGGCATCGTCGCGCGAGACATTGCCGGGATCCGGCGACATGATCAGGAAGCGGGTGCGGTTGGTGTGGTTGTCTTCGATATGCTCGGCCAGCACATCCAGCCCGTAGATCTCACCGGCCAGCGGCGAGGCCAGCGCGGCCAAGGTCGGATCGTTTGCCTCCAGCACCCGCTTGGCCGAGCCGGCGGTGTCTGTGCCCGCAATCCGCTCGATCCCGCGGGGCTTCAGGAACGCCCGGCACTGTCCCAGCAGCACCGTATGCGACATCGCGCGCGTCACCTCTTCCAGCGTCGCGCCGGGAATGCCCAACAGGTTGATATGCACCCGCACAAAATGCTCGCCGATGATCTGCAAACCCGATTCAGGCAGCAACTGATGCACATCCGCCACCCGTCCATAGGTCGAGTTCTCGACGGCGATCATCGCGATATCGGCCGCGCCGCTCCGCACCAGATCGATCGCGCCCTCAAACGTCGCCGCCGGCACCGGCTCAAACTCGGGACAGGCCTCCAGACAGGCCTGGTGCGAATAGGCCCCCGGCTCTCCCTGGAACGAGATCTTTCTCCTGTAGTCCTGCACGCGCAAACTCCGTCATCTTAACCGGGCGTTTGGTCGCGGGTTCTATACCTTGCGCACGGGCAGGGGAAGCGGATAGAACCCTGTCGACCCTCGCGGCACTGAAACGAACATCACGGACGGCCCAGATATGGACACTATGGAAATCACAAAGATTGTCGGCGGCCTTTGCGGCGCGCTGCTCATTTTCCTGCTGGTGCAGACAGGGGCACATGGGATTATCGGTGACAGTGCCTCAGGTGGTCATGGCTACGGGGAAGAGCATCATAACGCCTACGTGATCGAGGTGCCGGAAGAAGAAGGCGCCGAGGCTGAGGTCGAAGTGGCCGAGGTCGATTTCGGCGCTCTGATGGCCGTAGCAGATGCCGGCGCGGGGGAGCGTCTGTATCGCGCCTGTGCTGCCTGCCACAAGCTTGAGCAGGGTGCGAACGGTGTCGGCCCCTATCTCTACGGTGTTGTCGGGCGCCCGATCTCTTCGGCCGAGGGCTTTAGCTATTCCGGCGCTCTGGTCACTCAAGGCGATGTCTGGTCGCCTGAAAACCTGAGCGCCTTCCTCGAAGCCCCGTCCGACTGGGCGCCTGGCACGAAAATGGCCTATCGCGGAATGCGCGATGCCGAGGATCGGGCGAACCTGATCGCCTATCTCGACAGCCTGGACGACTGATATTGGCCCCGGGGCCGGGGCGACAGCGCCCTGCCCTCACGCGCCGCTCACGCAAAGCTCAGCACGCGCGCGCGTAAGCGGCTTTACCTCGCCAATTTCCGCATTAGTGTCGATCCAAGGGAAACACTGACGGGAGAACGCCGTGGCTGTCACAGGATGTCGCAACGAGAACGCTCACCCTCTGCTGGGGATGCCGTTTCGGCTGCTCGCCGCAGCGGTGCTGTCGGTCGGGCTTCTCCACGCCCCAGCAGTTGCCGACGAGAACATCACCGTCACCCACGGGATCTCCACATTCGGTGACCTCAAATACGGCCCCGACTTCCCGCATCTCGACTATGTGAACCCCGATGCGCCGAAGGGCGGCGAATGGTCGGGCTGGGGCTTTGGCGGCTTTGACAGCGTCAATCCCTACACGACCAAAGGACGCGCGGTTGGCCTCTCGTCGATCTATTTCGAGTCCATGCTGACCGGCACCGCCGATGAGGTCGATGCCGAATACGGCCTCTTGGCCGAGACGCTCGAATACCCCGAAAGCCGCGACTGGGTGATCTTCAACATGCGGCCCGAAGCGCGCTTTTCCGACGGCACGCCATTGACGGCCGAGGACGCCGTCTTCTCCTTCGAACTTCTGAAGGAAAAGGGACTTCCCTCCTTCCGCGTGACCCTCGCGAAACAGGTCGAGGCGGCTGAAGTGCTCGACACCCACCGCGTCAAGTTCACCTTCACCGATGAGGCACCGCGACGCAGCGCCATCCAACTGGTCGGCGGCCTGCCGGTCTTCTCCAAAAAATTCTACGAAGAGACAGGCGCCGATTTCGAGGATTCCACGCTGACCCCGGCAACCGGTTCGGGGCCTTACGTACTCGACAGCATCAATGTCCCGCGCCAGGTCGTCTATCGCCGCAATCCCGACTATTGGGGTGCGGATCTGCCGATCAATATCGGGCGAAACAACTTCGACACGATCCGGCTTGAGTACTTTGCCGACTACACCGCCGCTTTCGAAGGCTTCAAGGGCGGGGCTTACACCTTCCGGAACGAGGCGAGCTCGCTCCAATGGGCCACGGGCTACGACTTCCCGGCCATCGACAATGGCTATGTAATCAAGCGCACCTTCCCCGACGGTGTCCACGCCACCGGCCAGTCCTTTGCGATGAACCTCCGCCGCCCGCAGTTTCAGGATGTGCGCGTTCGCGAGGCCCTGGGGATGATGTTCAACTTCGAGTGGTCGAACGAGACGCTCTTCTACGGCATCTACTCGCGCACGGTCTCCTATTGGGACAACAGCGACCTCAAGGCCACCGGCATGCCGTCCGAGGCGGAGCTTGCGCTGCTGGAGCCGCTTCGCGGCAAGATCCCCGACAAAGTCTTCACCGAGGAAGCCTTCGTGCCACCCGTCCAGGGCGCCCGTCAGATCGACAGGCGGATGCGCCGGGCCGCCGCCGGCCTCTTGGAAGAGGCCGGATGGGTCGCCGGCAATGACGGGCTCGTCCGCAACGCGGATGGCGAGACGCTGACGATCGAGATCCTCAACGACAGCCAGACCTTCGACCGGGTGATCAACCCCTTTGTTGAGAACCTGCGCTCAATCGGTGTCGATGCGCGGCATGTCAAGATCGACAACGCACAGCTTACCCTTCGCGAGCGGAGCCACGATTTCGATATGCTGGTCGACAACTTCCGCATGTCGCTCCGCCCCTCGACCGAGCTTGAGCAGTATTTCGGCTCCGAAACCGCGGATGTCTCCGTCTTCAATGCCACGGGTCTCGCCAGCGAGGGGGTCGATGCCCTGATCGAGCATGTGAAGGCCGCCGAGGATCTGGAGAGCCTGACGACAGCTGTCCACGCGCTCGACCGGACGCTCCGCGCCTACAAGATGTGGATCCCGCAATGGCACAAGCCGGAGCACACGGTCGCCTATTACGACATTTTCGGCTTCCCGGAGAACCTGCCGCCCTATTCCCTCGGCCAGCTCGACTTCTGGTGGTACGATCAGGAAAAGGCCGACCGCCTGGAAGCCGCGGGAGCGCTCTGAAACCCATATGGGCGCCTATATCCTCAAACGGCTGTTGTTGATCATCCCGACGCTGCTCGGGATCCTCCTCATCAACTTCGCGCTGATCCAGTTTGTTCCCGGCGGCCCGATCGAGCAGGTTCTCAGCCAGCTTGAAGACGATGCCAGCAGTGCCACCGACCGGATCTCAGGCGGGGGTGATGCCGGCGCCGGCTCCGGGACAGACAGCGGCGGCGGAGGCGGTTATCAGGGTGCGCAAGGGCTGCCCGAGGACTTCATCCGCGAACTGGAGGAGCAGTTCGGCTTCGACAAGCCTGCATGGCAGCGGTTCACCCTGATGGTCTGGAACTACGCCCGCTTCGATTTCGGCGAGAGCTATTTCCGCTCCATCTCGGTCATCGACCTCATTATCGAGAAGATGCCGGTCTCGATCACCCTCGGCGTCTGGTCGACGCTGCTGGCCTACCGGAGCTCGATCCCGCTCGGCATTCGCAAGGCGGTCAGAGACGGCTCGCCCTTCGACACCTGGACGTCCGGCGTGATCATCGTCGCCTACTCGATCCCCGCCTTCCTCTTCGCGATCCTTCTGATCGTGATGTTCGCCGGCGGCTCCTACTGGAAGATCTTCCCGCTCCGGGGCCTCTCCTCGCCCGATGCCGACACCTACAGTTTCCTCGGACAGGTGGCCGACTATTTCTGGCACATCACCCTGCCGGTGCTCGCCACCACCATCGGCTCCTTCGCGACGCTGACCCTCCTGACCAAGAACTCGTTCCTCGATGAGATCCGCAAGCAATACGTCATGACCGCGCGAGCCAAGGGCGTCAGCGAGCAGCGCGTGCTTTATGGCCATGTCTTCCGCAACGGCATGCTGATCGTCATCGCCGGCATGCCGGGCGTCATCATCTCCGTCCTCTTCGGCGCCTCGCTGATCATCGAGGTCATCTTCTCCCTCGACGGGCTCGGCCGGCTGGGCTTCGAGGCGATTGTCGACCGCGACTACCCGGTCGTCTTCGGCACGCTTTACATGTTCAGCCTGCTCGGCCTGATCATGGGGCTCGTGACCGACCTCATGTATGTCCTCATCGATCCGCGGATCGACTTCGAATCGCGCGAGACCTGAGGCATGGCGACAAGCACCCTCTTCAAGCGACGCCTCCAGAACTTCCGCGGCAACCGCCGCGCCGTGTGGTCGCTCTGGATCTTCCTGATCCTCTTCACGATCTCCCTCTTTGCCGAGTTCGTGGCCAACGACAAACCGATCCTCGTCTCCTACCAGGGCGAGTGGCGCTCGCCTGTGATGACCTTCTATTCCGAGGCCGACTATGGCGGCGAGTTCCGCAGCGAGGCCGACTATAACGACCCGGTCGTCCCCTGCCTGATCCAGACAGGCGGGCTGGAGATCTGCCTCGACACGCCGGAAGAGGTTCTGGAAGAGATCGCCGCCGGAACCTTCGCGGCCGATGGCTACCAGCCTGGCTGGGCGATCTGGCCGCTGATCCCGTTCAGCTACCGCTCCATCGACCAGAACCTCGGCGGTGCCGCCCCGGCCGCACCCAGCGCCCGTCACTGGCTCGGCACCGACGACCAGGCGCGGGACGTGCTGGCCCGCGTCATCTACGGGTTCCGCATCTCGGTCATCTTCGCCTTCACCGTGACCATCTGTGCCTCCATCATCGGCATCGCGGCCGGCGCCGTTCAAGGCTATTTCGGCGGCCTCCTCGACCTCCTCTTCCAGCGCTTCATCGAGATCTGGACCGGCATCCCGTCTCTCTACGTGATCATCATCATCGCGGCGATCATCCCGATGAATTTCGTGATCCTGACCTTCCTGATCATCCTCTTCTCGTGGACCGCCCTCGTCGGCGTGGTCCGGGCCGAGTTCCTGCGCGCCCGCAACTTCGAATACGTCCGCGCTGCGCGCGCGCTCGGCGTCTCGGACGGGCGGATCATGTTCCGCCACGTGCTGCCGAACGCGATGGTGGCGACCCTCACCTTCCTGCCCTTCATCATTACGGGCTCCATTGGCGCGCTCTCCTCGCTCGACTTTCTGGGCTTCGGCCTTCCGCCCGAATACCCCTCGCTGGGGGAGCTCGCGCTGCAGGGCAAGAACAACATAACCAAACCCTGGCTCGGCCTCACAGCCTTCATGACCTTTGCCATTATGCTCTCACTTCTGGTCTTCATCTTTGAGGGCATCCGCGATGCGTTCGACCCCAGAAAGACCTTCGCATGACGGACACGCTGCTCTCAGTCGAAGATCTGAGCATCACCTTCCGCCAGGGCGGCAAGGCCACCCATGCGGTCAAAAGCGTCAGCTTCACGATTGGCGAGGGGGAGACGGTGGCGCTGGTGGGCGAGTCGGGCTCGGGCAAGTCGGTCACCGCCCTCTCGACCGTGCGCCTTGTCGCCGACAGCGCAGAGATCACGGGCAAGGTCCATTACCGCGACCGTGAGATGATCGGCGCGGGCGAGGCCACGCTTCGCCATGTCCGCGGCAACGAGATCAGCTTCATCTTTCAGGAGCCGATGACCTCGCTCAATCCGCTCCAGACCATCGACAAGCAGATCATGGAAAGTCTCTCGCTGCATCAGGGCCTGTCGGCAACGGCCGGGCGCGCACGGGCGCTGGAATTGTTGGAGAAGGTCGGCATCCGCGAGGCCGAGCAGCGGCTCAAATCCTATCCCCATCAGCTTTCCGGCGGGCAACGCCAGCGGGTGATGATCGCCATGGCGCTGGCCAACCAGCCGAAACTCCTGGTCGCGGACGAGCCGACAACCGCCCTCGATGTCACCATCGAAGCCCAGATCCTGGAGCTTCTGGCTGAGCTGAAAGAACGTGAGAAGATGTCGATGCTGTTTATCACCCATGACCTCGGGATCGTGCGAAAGATCGCCGACCGGGTCTGTGTGATGCAGGAGGGCGAGATCGTCGAACAGGGCCCGACCGACGAGATCTTCGAGCGGCCCCAGCATCCCTATACCAAGATGCTGCTGGCGGCCGAGCCCAGCGGCGCGCCGCTGCCGGTGGCCGAGGATGCGCCCGAGATCGTGACCACCGACGACCTCCGCATCTGGTTCCCGATCAAGCGCGGGTTTCTCAGGAAGACTGTCGGCCATATCAAGGCGGTGAACGCGGCGACAATCCGCATCCGCGCAGGCGAGACGCTGGGGGTGGTGGGCGAGTCAGGCTCTGGCAAGACCACTTTGGCTCTCGCCGTGATGCGTCTGATCTCCTCTGAGGGGCCGATCCATTTTCTCGGGCAGGACATTGCCGGGTGGAAGAACAAGGACCTGCGCCCGCTCCGCTCGGACATCCAGATCGTCTTTCAGGATCCGTTCGGATCGCTGTCCCCACGTATGACCATCGCCGATATCGTCGGTGAGGGCCTGACCGTTCACGCCAAGGGCGATCCCGGCAAACGCGTCGCCGAGGCGCTGACGGAAGTGGGGCTGGACCCCGCGATGATGGACCGCTACCCGCACGAATTCTCCGGCGGCCAGCGCCAGCGGATCGCCATAGCGCGCGCCATGGTGCTGGAGCCGAAACTGCTGGTCCTGGACGAGCCGACCTCAGCCCTCGACATGACCGTTCAGGGCCAGATCGTTGACCTTCTGCGGGATCTGCAGGCCAAGCACGGGCTCGCATACCTTTTCATCAGCCACGACCTCCGTGTCGTCCGCGCCCTCTCGCACCGGGTGATGGTGATGAAAGAGGGCGATGTGGTCGAAGAGGGCCCCGCCGCCCAGATCTTCGACAGCCCCCAGACGGATTATACCAAGACACTTCTCGCCGCAGCGCTCGAGAAACGCGCCAGCGCCTGAGCCCGGGGCAGCGGCAGTGAGATTGCCATTCGCCGCACCTGGATCGGACGGAGCACTCTTTGAGGGGCCTCGCGGTGCCCTTCGGGCCCCGCATCGGCGCGCCTGCGGCGGGCAAGGTGCCCGACGGTTTCTGTACAGCTTCTGGACAGCTTCTTGGCGTGTCGCTCGCGCCACACCCCTGTGGCAGATCAGCCAAGGCGCTCGTAGTGACGCATCTCGACGATGTCATCGAGATAGGGGCGAATATGGGCAAAGAAGGCGCGAAAATCGTCGCTGCCCCGGAAGCGCTGCAGGTGATCCTCGGCCGATGTCCACTCGATCCGAAGGATGAACTCGCCCGGGTCTTCGGCGCATTGGCAGATGTCAAAGGAAAGGGCATAGGGCGAGGCGAGCAAGGGCTCCTTTGCCGCCTGGTAGGCGGCAATGAACGCCTCCTGACGGTCGCTATCTATCTGATATCTCAAGTATTCCACGATCACGGCTGATATGGCCCCCCAGTTTCGCCCCAACCCCAACGGGGCATCGGAGCATGAATATCGACCTCGGCCCCATCCTGCGAATTCATCACAGCCAGGCGCGACCCCCATTCGAGATAGCCGACAAGCGCAGACGCGAATTCCGGATCGTGCGGGGCGGCCATCTCCTCATAGGTATCAAGCAAAAGCGCCATCCAGCGGCGCCGCTGCGGCTCAGTCAGATGGCGGTTCAGGTGGTGGCGGATCATCTCCGGATGTCCACCATGTTCAGAGCTGTAAGTCTTTGGTCCGCCAAAGACTTCTCCGATAAAGGCCGCAACGTGGACAGGATGATCCGGCCCCATCCGGGCAAAGACGGGCGCGAGGAGGTCGTCCTCCCTCACCCTGTCGTAGAAGGCCACGGTCAGCGCCTCCAGCGCCGGCGCACCGCCGATCCAGTCATAAAGTGTTGGTGTCGTCATCTGCCCCCTCCGCGCCTATAGTTGAGCCGGAAGTGATGCTTGCTCAAGAGGTTACCAGATGGTGACGACCGATCCGAAACTGACCGACTGCCCGGCCCTCGTGACGATCCGGGCGATCTCGGGCAAGTGGAAGACGCGGATCCTCTGGCTGCTCCGCGATGGACCGCTGCATTTTGGCGAGATCCGCAGGCGCCTGCCCGGAGTTTCGGCCAAGGTCCTCTCGGCCCAGATGCGGGAGTTGGAGGACGCAGGGATCGTTTCGCGACAGGAGGAGGTCAGGGCTGGCGTTACCCATGCTGTCTATGCCTATACGGAGTATGGCCGCACACTGATCCCTGCCCTCAATGCGCTCGGCCAATGGGGGCTGGCACATGTGGCGCGCAGTTAGACCCTTGGAATAGGCTGCTCAATGTGAGAACATAAAGTGAACAAGTAGCGAGTCGCCCATGTCAGTCCTCACCCGAAAATCCCATCGCCCCGGGCCTGAGCTAACCCTCGCCTCCGGCCTTACCCTCCTCTGCGGCCGTGCACATGAAGTCTGCGGGCCGTCGCGCCACCTCTTCGCTGCAGCCCTTGCCGCGCAAACGCAAGGCCCGATCCTCTGGATCCGCCCACCCGGTAGCGATGGTCAGTTAAACGGCGACGGGCTCGCCGAATGGGTGGAGCCCGGGCGTATCCTTTTCGTGCGCGCGGCAAGCTCTGCCAATATCCTTTGGGCAATGGAGGAGGGGCTGCGCTCTGGCGTCGTACCGCTCGTCATTGCGGAGATGCACGAGCCCCCTCCGCTCACCCCGATCCGGCGCCTCCATCTGGCCGCCGAAGCCGCACCCGGCGCTCCGACCGGGCTCCTTCTCACCCCCGGGGAGGGCGGCGCACAAGGGGTGGAAACACGCTGGCACATGGCCCCGGCACCGGGCTGGGCCGGGCCCTCGGGCCAGCCGGCCTGGACCCTCCGCCGGACGCGCGCGCGCCTCGCCCCCGAGGCCCGCTGGCGGATGGAAAAGGGCAAAAACGCTCTTGAGATCAGGGAAAAGGCCCTACCGGACGCCGCCTGATCCCACACCACAGCTCTTCAAGGGTAGCACATCACCGCAGCCGCGGCGGGCCAATCAGGCCCGCCTCATAGACGTGCGCGCCTGCGCGCTCAATTCGGTCAATCAAAAGGGGTAAAGCCTCCGCCCGAAGGGGTCTGCAGGCAATAAACATCGCCCGGGCCAAGCTCGGTCTTGTCGGCCGAACGCAGATCCGTCAGCCCGCCATCCGCGCGCTCCACCCAGGATCGGCCGACCTCACCCGGGCCGCCGGCCTCCAACCCCGGCGGCGCCACCACGCGGTGGCCACCAAGAACCGCCAGCGTCATCGCCTCTAGAAACCGGATGCGCCGCTCCGTGCCATCACCCCCACGGAACGTCCCCGTCCCGCCTGAGCCCGCGCGGATCGCAAACCGCTCCAGCACGACCGGAAACCGCCATTCCAGAACTTCAGGATCGGTCAGACGCGAATTCGTCATATGCGTGTGCACACCAGACGTCCCCGCATGCCCTGTTCCGTCCGCCAGCCTGCCGGCACCCGAGCCCCCACAGATCGTCTCATAATACTGATACTGCGCATTCCCCCAGGTCGTGTTGTTCATCGTCGACTGCGCCGCCGCCTGCACATTCAAAGCCAGCAACAGGGCCGACGTCACAGCCTGAGAAGTCTCGACATTCCCGGCAATAATCGCCGCCGGGTATTCGGGGCTCAGCATCGTCCCCTTCGGAAGGATCACCTGCAAGGGCTTCATAACCCCTTCATTCATAGGAATATTGTCATCGACCAGCAGCCGGAACACATACAAGACTGCAGCCATCGTCACGGGCTCAGGCGCGTTGTAATTCGTCGCCAACTGCCCCGTGGTCCCGGTGAAATCGACCACAGCAGACCGCGCCTTCCGATCGACCGAGATCCTCACCCGGATCGCCCGGGCCGCCCCGTCATAGTCGGGGTCCATGTTGTAGACATACTCGGCATCCTTCAGCGTCGTGATCGCCCGGCGCACGCACTCCTCGGCATTGTCCTGAACATGCGCCATATAGGCCTGCACCACGGCCAGACCGTATTGCGCGACCATCGCCCGCAACTCCTGCGCGCCCTTCTCACAAGCTGCGACCTGCGCCTTGAGATCGGCGATATTCACATCGACCGAGCGGACAGGGTACTCAGCCCCCAACAGCAGCGCGCGTGTCTCCGCTTCCCGGAACCGTCCTGTGTCGACCAGTTTCCAGTTGTCGATATAGGCCCCCTCCTCATGGATGGTGCGGCTGTCGGGCGGCATTGAACCGGGGGTCAGTCCGCCGACATCCGTGTGGTGGCCCCGGGCGGAGGTGTAGAACAGAACCTCAGCACCCTCCGCATCCCAAACAGGGGTCACCACTGTGATATCGGGCAGATGCGTGCCACCGTTATAGGGCGCGTTCAGCACATAGACATCGCCCGGCCCCATATCCGGGTTCTGCGCGATCACCGTCTTCACGCTCGCCCCCATCGAGCCGAGATGGACCGGCATATGCGGCGCATTGGCAATCAGATCACCGGCCGCATCGAAGACGGCGCAGGAGAAATCCAGCCGCTCCTTGATGGTCACACTCGCCGCCGTGTTTTCCAGCACGGCCCCCATCTGCTCGGCAATCGACATGTAGAGGTTGTTGAAGACCTCCAGCATCACGGGATCGGCTTCCGTTCCCAATGCGACCGTCGAAGGCCGCGCCTCCACCCGCACCAGTTCCACATGGTCGAGGGCCGTCACCCGCGCCTGCCAGCCGGGTGCGATGAAGATCGAGGTATGATCTTCGACCAGCACCGCGGGTCCGGTCAATGTGTCACCGCGTGGCATCGCGCCCCGCCGGACAAACCTGCAGGGCACCCATGCCCCATCGACAAAAACGTCCTCGCGCGCCGCCACTTCGAGCGCCGCCTCATCAAGCTCCACAACCTCTTGCCGCATCTCCGACAGATCCGCCGCTTCGCCCACCGCCTCAGCCGTCACCGCCTCGATCACCAGCGCTGCGTCCCCCGGATCAAAGCCGAAGCGAGAGCGATGCGTCGCGGCAAAAGCGGCCCGCATCTTCTCCAGATCGCCAAACGCAATGGGCAGCGCCGTGTCGGTGCCTGCAACTTTCAGATGCGCGGTCATCGTCGTTGTGATCCGCGCCTCCGCGATCCCCTGCCCTTCGACTTCGCCGAGGACCTCGACGCCCAGCCGCTCCAGAAGAGCAGCCGCACTCAGCCGCCCCTCCGCGCCGAATGGAACCTCCATCGCCTGAGAGCGCGTGGCCGGGATATCCGCCAGCCCCATCCCATAAGCGCTCAAAAGCGACGCCATCGGGTGGATCAGGCAGCGCGACATGCCAAGACGATCGGCAATCGCGCAGGCATGTTGAGCCCCCGCCCCGCCAAAGACCGTCAGGCAGTAGTCCGTCACGTCGTAGCCCCGCTCGACACTGATCTTCTTAATCGCATTGGCCATGTTCTCGACCGCGATCTTCAGAAACCCCTCGGCCGCCTCTTCCGCCGCAATCCCGATCTCGCCCGCCAGCGCCTCGAACTTGGCGCGTGTTGCCGAACGATCCAGCGGCTGTTTGGCCTCTGGCCCGAAGACGGCCGGAAAGAACTCCGGCCGCAACCGGCCCAGGGCCACGTTCGCATCCGTCACAGCCAGCGGCCCGTCCCGCCCATAGCAGGCAGGCCCGGGATTGGCGCCGGCGCTTTCCGGACCCACCTGCAACCGCCCGCCATCGTAGCGCAGGAGCGAACCGCCGCCCGCCGCCACGGTATGGATGTTCATCATCGGTGCGGTGATCCGCACGCCTGCGACTTCGGTGTTCAGAACGCGCTCGAATTCGCCTGCATAGTGGCAGACATCGGTCGAGGTGCCGCCCATGTCGAAGCCGATGATCCGCTCCTGTCCGGCAAGACTTGAGGTCCGCACAGCGCCAACGACACCGCCAGCCGGCCCTGACAGGATCGCGTCCTTGCCCTGGAAGAGCCCGGCATCCGTCAGGCCGCCCGAGGACTGCATGAACATGACCTTGCCCGCGATGTCGCCCTCGAACGCCGCTGCGATCCGGTCGATATAGGCCCGCAGGATCGGCGTCAGATACGCATCCACCACTGTTGTGTCGCCGCGGCTGACCATCCTCATCAGGGCCGAGACCTCGTGGCTTACACTCACCTGGGCGAACCTCAGCCGCCGCGCAATCCCGGCGGCAGCCGCCTCGTGCGCCGGATGGCGATAGCCGTGCGCGAAGACAATGGCGCAGGCGGTGATGCCATCCTGCAGGGCAAGGGCAAGCGCATCTTCCAGATGCGCCGCGTCGAGCGGGACCTCGATGGTCCCGTCGGCGCGCACCCTCTCGGAGGCTTCGATCACGCGGGAATACAGCATCTCCGGCAACTGAATGTGCCGCTCGAACAGCTTTGGCCTGTGCTGGTAGCCCAATCGCAACTGTTGGCCCAGCCCTTGCGTCGTGACCAGAACCACCGGCGCGCCCTTCCGCTCCAGAAGCGCGTTGGTGGCCACCGTCGTTCCCATCTTCAGCGCGCCCACCCGTGCAGCCGGGATCGGATCGACTGGCCCCAGTCCAAGAAACTGCCGCATCCCCGCCAGCGCCGCATCCTCGTACTGCTCAGGGTTTTCTGACAAAAGCTTCGCTGTGTGGAGCAGGCCCTCAGGATCGCGCGCCACGATATCCGTGAACGTACCCCCACGGTCGACCCAGAAATCCCACGCGTCCATGCCACCCTCCAAACGCTTGAAGCTCCCGCCTCATTAGACGCTTGAGAAGCCCCCCGCAATCTGCTCCAAAACACCCATGCCCATCGTGCGCCCCGCCACCCCGGATGACGCTTCCGCAATCGCCGCCATTTGGAACGACGTCATCCGTACGAGCACCGCGACCTTCACATCGGTTGAGAAAGCGCCGTCCGACATTCCCCTCCCCGGAACAATGGTTCTTGCCGAGGGCGACCGCGTGCTCGGCTTCGCGCGGCTCGCCCCGTTCCGACAGGGCCCGGGCTACCGGTATACGCTTGAGCTCACAATCTACCTGTCACCGGACGCCACCGGTCGGGGATATGGACAGCAACTCCTTGACGCACTCACCGAAGACGCCCAACGGCAGAACGCCCACAGCCTGATCGCCGGGCTCTCGGGCGACAATCACGCGGCCTTCCGCTTTTTCACCAGACATGGCTTCTGTCAGGTGGCCCACATCCCCGAGGCGGGGCGCAAATTCGGGCACTGGCTCGATCTGATTCTGCTTCAGAAGATCCTTTGAGGTGCCCAGACTCAACGCTCCGGCGCGAAAGCGACGCCTCCCGCCTGTGTTTGAACGCACCTCGCGTTTCGGATTGATCGAACGAAAGGCCGAAACGCTCTAGAACCCCGTTCATATCCTGATAACGTGGCGCCCATGTCGATCTGGAGCCGCATTGCTGATGCCCTGCAGGCCCTCGCCTCGGGCGAGAGCC
>JAAUYD010239866.1_pt1 | contig 14798 bp, 10 predicted proteins | sample 7278101 | NCBI WGS metagenome assembly JAAUYD01 (sample SAMN14350128, study PRJNA611818) | marine sediment metagenome | isolation source: surface marine sediment (0.6m) | place: French Polynesia: Moorea | collected 2018-08
GCCTGAACATCACCGGAGTTCTGAGCGAGATACCCATATGCACTGGCTGTACTGCCTGGGAGGGAACGAAATTCTGCTTCATTTGCTACGATCATACCGGCTTTGCTGGCACCTGATCGACCATGGGCGTCAACCAGATTGAGCCATTGGGTGACGGTCTGTAGATGGTCTTCAGCGGCTTTCAATTCTCCCTTGTCCAGCAACATCCACCCACAGGCAGCACTCAGCACCGGCCGAACCCGCACCGCTTCATCAGGTAGCTTCTGTGCCCAATCGAGCCATGCCATCGGCCGTACACCGTAAAACATCTCCGGCCACGTCCGTTCGACCAGATTGGCGGCGCGATTGAGATCATCAGACGCAAACGCATAACGGATAGCTTCCGAACGGAAGCCGTTCTGTTCGTACCAGAGGCTCGCCCGTTTTTGCCAGATCGGGACTTGATCCGGCTTGGCTTTACGGGCATAGGTCTGCAAAACTTCACCGAAAAGGTGATGATAGCGATACCATCGCCGCTGATCATCCAATGGCACGATGAGCATGTTGCTGCGTTCCAGTTGTTCCAGGATCTCTTGACCGTTATGACGAGCGGTCACCGCGTTACACAGCGGGGCACACAGCCGATCCAATACCGACGTTTGGAACAGAAAATTCCGCACGGCATCTGACTGACGATTCAGCACCTCCTCCACCAGATAATCCACGATAAAGCGGTGACTACCGGTAAACGACTGGATGAATCGCCCAATGTCCTGCTTACCCTGCATGGAAATGGCGGCGAGCTGCAACCCAGCGATCCACCCTTCGGTCCGCTGTTCCAATGCAGCGACATTTTGCGGTGATAGTGATAATCCCATTGCCTGACTCAGAAACTCAGCAGCTTCGTCAGTTGTGAAGCGTAGATCAGCGGCGCGAATTTCGCTCAACTGCCCCCTAACTCTTAAACGCGCCAGCGACAAACGTGGGTCTTCGCGGGTGGTGATGACCAGATGCATCTGTGGTGGTTGATTGTCGATGAGGAATACCAGGGCCGCGTCGATGTCCACACTGTCGAGAACATGATAATCATCCAGCACGAGCACGAAGTCATCTGGGGTCGTCACAATCTCGTTGAGAAGCGGTGTTAACAGCGAGTCGATGGGTGGCGGCTGTGGTGAGTTGAGCAGTTTCAAAAGCTCCGTGCCCATCTGCGGTTCAACGGTTTGCAGGGCAGCGATGAAGTGCGTCATGAAGCGCACCGGGTCGCTGTCCCCGTCATCCAGCGACAACCAGGCCACTTTACGCTCGTCACTGGCAATCCACTCTGTGACCAGAGTCGTTTTACCGAATCCGGCAGGTGCGGAGATAAGGGTCAATTTGCCATGCAAGCCTGCATTTAATCGGTTGCTCAGGCGCGGACGCAGCACTGAACTGGAACGTAATGCGGGTAAATACAGTTTCGTCGCCAGGATCTGTGCCGTCATTGAATAATTCTACCGGATTGCAAGCGTATAACAATGGACTGAACCCTGAAATACCTCGTTACTACCAGGATGCCCTGCTAAAATATCGGCCAGTCGATACCAATTCTATTTAGCTGGGTAAATCTGTGTGCGCGATGAACAACCATCTAACAAAATGTGTGAGTGGTTTGATTTGGGAGAGCATCAGCACGACCTGCCGTTTTCAGAGGTCACGTTGCTGAGTTGTGAAACAAGTGGGAAACTGCTAGATTTGAGTGTGGCAAGGTTCAAGCAGCGTAGACGGTCTCGTTTCGAGCATTCTGTGGCGACCAACGCGCTGCGATTGCAAAACACATCACTTTAAGGATTTCAGGAACATATGTGTGGCATTCTCGGTTTTTACGGTAAAAAATCCCGGTCCATCAACCAGCAGCTCCAGCTGCTCACCCACCGTGGACCAGATCATCAAGATGTTCTCTATCTGAGAGATGTAGCCCTGGGGCATACGCGGTTGGCTATAGTGGATTTAGACCGCGGGCAGCAGCCGCTCCAGTCTGCAGACGGTACTCTTCACGCTGTTTGCAACGGGGAGATTTATAATCACCTTGTCATTCGTCAGGCGTTTTCCGATTACCCGTTTAAAACCGATTCTGATAGTGAAGTGATCCTGGCTCTTTACCAAAAGTACGGCAAACAGAGTGCGGCTCACCTTGACGGGATGTTTGCCTTCGCCTTATACGACAGTCAGGGCGACGACATTTATCTGGCCCGCGACCCTATTGGCATAAAGCCGCTCTATTATGGATGGCAGGATGGAATTCTATTTTTCTCATCAGAAATCAAGGCGATTCAATATCAGTGTGACCACATCCAGGAGCTGCCGCCGGGCCATTATTACACCACAAAAGGTGGGCTGGTTCAATATTATGATCTGGTTAAAATCGCTAATAACGCTCACCTGAAAGGTGCGATTCACCCACCAACCACTGACGAAATCCGTGATGTTCTAGAGCAGGCGGTCAATAAACGTCTGATGGCGGACGTACCGGTTGGGGTATACCTGAGCGGCGGGCTGGACAGCACCATAATTGCCGCCCTCGTGGCCCAGGAGCTGAAAGATGTGCACTCCTTCTCAGTGGGTGTGGAAGGCAGCCCCGATATCATCAATGCTCGCGCTGCGGCAGAGGCTTTGGGCACCCAACATCATGAGTATCTCTATGACCTTGATGATGTATTGCACGCGTTACCGGACGTCATTTACCATTTGGAATCGTTCGACCCGCTGCTGGTCAGAAGCGCCATACCGAATTATTTTCTGGCTCAATTGACCCGGCAATACGTGACTGTGGTTCTCACCGGCGAGGGAGCAGACGAGCTGTTTGCCGGATACCATTATCTCAAGCGGTTTAACGGCCGTCGCCTTCATGACGAACTCGTGCAGTTGACCAGCGCCCTTTACAACTGCAATTTGCAGCGGTGCGATCGCATGACGATGGCTCACAGTATCGAGGGCCGGGTCCCTTTTCTAGACGTTGAATTTATCAAGCTGTCGATGCGTGTCCCCCTGATGGACAAAATTGAACCCAATGAGCAGATTGAAAAGTGGGCTTTGCGCAAGGCTTTTGAAGACATCCTGCCCCAAAATGTCGTCTGGCGCACAAAAGAGCAGTTCTCCAAAGGAGCAGGCAGCAGCACGATGCTGGAATCTTATGCTGAAAAAACGATTTCAGATGAGGAATTTGCCCGCGAGCAGAAGGAGATTGCCGGGCAAACCGGATTGGCCATCCAGGCCAAAGAAACCCTGCTTTATTATCGACAGTTTAGGCGATATTTTAACGATTCGGCCGCACAGCTGGTAAATTTCTGGCAGGGTGCTGACGTCGATTAATCATTATCCCCCTATTGGCCGTTCAACTCATAGTTCAACTCATACTTTAACACTTGATTGCCGTTGCGGTCCATGGCAAAGATCTCGTCCTGGTCGGTGATCGCGATGGTAAAGGCGATGCTTGACTGCTCCGGAAAGCGGATCGTATCGACATAGCGATCATTGGTATCAAAAATTTTGATACCGTTCCAGTCGGCCACATAAAGCTGCCCCTGGCCATCTACCGCAACCGCCTGCGGGTTAAAAAGCAGATCAGCTTCTGACGGAGGCCCGGCCGTTTCTGCGGAAACAGCGGCGCGTCCCTGAAATTGACCATCTCCGTTAAAGCGAAAGACATCTTCTCGGTTGAGGGCAAATATATTCCCCGCTCCGTCAACAGCCACCTGAGTGAGACCCTGTGGGGTCAAATCTTCGTCGATTTGAGCGAGGAAATTGGGAATTGAGCGGGCGATGGTGCCCCCCTGATAAAAGTGCAGGGTGTCTTCGGGATGACCGGTATAAACAACGAGGGACCCATCGGGTGCGAGTGTAAACGTATCGGTGTGCAAGCTTATCTCAAACTGATCTTGCAGCTCGCCGCTGCTGCCGTCAAAAACAGAGATGGTTTGAGGGGTATCCATGATATACAGCTGACCCTGACGGCTGGCCACCATATGGCGGATAGTAGGGGTCTCGACATTCCAGGTGGCCGTGAAATTACCGGCCCCATCAAACTGCTGCACCCGGCCGTCGCTAAAATCGGCCGTGTAGATATTTCCCTGACCGTCAACCCCAATATAGCGGGTATCGTTAAATTTTCCCGGCCCGATCCCCTCACTCCCAAACTGGAGGGTCAAACCGGCCGGTGGCTCAAAAACGGCCGCTAATTCCTCTGGCAAGATGTCAATCACCGGCTCAAGGATCTGAGAAACTTCAGGGGATTGACCGGCAAACAGAAAATACCCCCCCACTCCAACGAGAGAAAGAATGATGAGTAAAATTAAGCTGCATCCTCCACTACGCCGTGGCTGCACTTCCTGGAGTGGATTATAGGGAGATTGATAGCTTGCGCTTGAAAAAGAAGAAGACTGGACCGTTGATCCGCCAAGCTGAACCACGCCGCCGACAACCATTTGATCAACCACATCTTTGGCTTCTTTGAGTGAAACATCAAATAATTCTCGATACCGCTTTACCGCCTCGACTTTACGGCCGCCGCGGGCCAAGTTTGCTACTTCGACCAAGCCGTTCAAAGATCGATCTGTAAACACGTCAAAGCTGGTTTTAGGATCGGCGGTTTTGGCTCGCAGCGCTTCCGGCACGATGACGCTGGTACCGCAATAGGGGCATTTGACAGCCAGAGATTCGACGTGATTGTGGTCAAGAGATGCCAGGCAGGATGGGCAATGGAAGGTGTTCGCCATTCGATTCCTCAAAGATCAGTGATTCATTTTTTTTACAGGATACACAAAAGCTATCAAATTCGCTATAGGCGGCTTGGCTCATTCGATCCTGTGCCAATAAACCCTCAACACAGCCCAACTCCGGTATCTAAACTTTGCCGACTAAAAGCCGATACCCTCCCTCCAGCAATTCTCCCATTCTCCACGCCTGAAAAACCGTCTCTCCCACGGTGGCAATCATCAAGGCCGCGGCCGCCGTAGAGAGACCTGGAGCATTTGCAGCCACCCCAATCCCCAATACAAACATCGTGATCAGTAAATTAACCATCATGCTGGCATTAACCGCCTTGGTTTCTTTAAATCGAATCAGCAGGCCGCGCAGCCAGGCATTGATCACCCACAAGGCGGGAAAGAAAAGCAGCCAGGGCAAGGCGGATTGAATCAGATCGACAATTTGCAAATTGAGCCCCTGCGTTTGAGTAAAATAAATTCGGCTAATCGGGGTAATGATAAACAAGGTGGTTAAGCCCAACATAACCAATCCCATTGACAGAGAGAACCGTCGCAGGGGAAGCCAGGACCCCTCCCCGTCTGTTTTGGCAATGATCACCTCGGGCAGCGACAGGCCGGGGGCACGGAAAATCAGCATGCTTTGGAAGAGCACCGGCCAGGCCGCCAGGGATGCGGTTGGATTTTGCATGCGGGCCAGGGCGGCCGATACCAGCGGCTGCACTAACAGAATCATGATCGAGGTACCGGCCAGCGGCAGGTGAAACCAGAACAGTTCAGACATCGTCAGCGGCAGGCCGGGTCGATTGGCCGGCAAGTCGGCAACCCCCTGTCGGGTAAACCAGGTGATAAACGCAGATTCAGCAATAATGCCGCTCATGACGCTCCAGGTACCGACATGGATGCCGGGCAAGCCGCTAAAAACGGCCAACCCCACAATGGTCAACACCATGACCACCAGGCGGACACCGGTGCCTTTGGCGATCAGATGCCCCTGATTGAGGTTGATTAACACTCCCTGTTGGTATCTTCGCCAGCCAATGGCTGCGGAAAACAACAGCATGATTTGCATACCGGGCCTGACCCAGCGGGCCACCGATTCAGGAACGCCCATAATCCCTTCAATGACGACGCTAAAGACCGGGGTGAAGCCGATGGCGAAAGTAACCATCGTTAAAATAGCGATCAATATCAAAGTAAAACGACGGCCGACCCGATATGAAGCTTGATCTTTCACCAGGGCGGTGGAAGTTGACAGCAAATTGATGACGGGAGATTCAATAAAAACCGATAAAGAGATCACAATGCCGTAGGCGGCCAGCATATCCACGCTGTCGGGGAGACGGCTGATGGTGGCGCTGGTGATCGGCCCCTCCATGGTCATCATAAGCCAGCTGGCAAACAGCGGCAGCCAGAAGAAGAAAATTTGTTTTTGGGTCAGTTTCATCCGCCCAAGTATAAACAGATTGATATCGGATGAAAGTTACAATGCGTTCGAATGGGTAGGCCAATTTTAAATGTTTGTGGTTTTCTAATTTTTTTACCCGAGCTATCTATGTGATTGGCAAGAACCTTTCAGAAATTATCTGTTCGCAGAGCCCCGCAGGAGCGAGTGAAAAATCCGTGATAATTCGTGTTAATCCGTGGCTATTTTTTTATAGTGATCCACTTAAATCCAGCCCTGCTCCTGGGCCAAAACGGCCGCCTGCGTACGATCCCGCACGTTTAATTTTTGCAGGATGCCGCTGACATAATTCTTTACCGTCCCTTCGGCCAAATGGAGCCGCCGGCCGATGGCCGGGTTACTCAGTCCTTCAGCAACTAACGCTAAAATTTCTACCTCCCGCGCGCTGAGAGATTCGACCGCGGCAAAAGCGGCGGCCGGTTTGGGAATCCCTCGCTGAGTAAATTGATTGAGCAGTTTCCGGGTAACCGTCGGATCGAGCAGTGAGCCGCCGGCCATGACGGTTCGAATCGCCTGGGCCAATTCCGCTCCAGAAAGGTCTTTTAACATGTAGCCCAATGCCCCCGCCTGCAAACCCTGCCAAATAAAATTTTCATCATCAAACGTGGTTAAAATTATGATGCGCGCTTGTGGGTCGTGGGTCAATATCTCTTTCGTCGCTTCAACCCCGGTCATGTGGGGCATGCGAATATCCATGAGAACCACGTCGGGAGTTAAAGATTGGTAAAGCGCAACCGCTTCACGGCCGTCAACCGCTTCTCCAACAACCAGCAATCCCTCCTCCAGCTCCAGGAGCAGCCTTAACCCATCGCGCATAAGCCGTTGATCGTCTGCAATCATGATGCGAATATCGTTCATGAGTGATCAACTCCATTTCTGGGTTGAAGCGGCATGGTAAATTCAATCTCCGCTCCACCATCCGGCCGATTAATCATGTCAAATGTTCCTTTCAGGACTCTAGCCCGTTCGGCCAAACCGCGGAGACCAAAACGGCCGTCCGGCCGATCGTCCGGCAGGCCGCTGCCGTCATCAGAGACGGTCATGGCGATCTGATGATCCCGCAGTGAAATTTTTACCCATGCCTGGGTGGCGTTGGCATGACGCTGGACATTGGTCAACCCCTCCTGGGCAACGCGATAAAAAGCCAGCCTTTGTTCAGTCGTCAGCGCCGGTAAATTGTCTGGGAGATCGAGATGAATGGTTAAACCGGTGGCTTCGCTAAAGGTCGATTCCAGATCGGCCAGGGCAAGCGGTAAATTACCCACGGGAGGGGTCTCATCTTCGTGTGGCTCCCGCAGTTGCGACAACGTTTTGCGAAGTTCTCCCAGCGAATCTTTTAGCTGCTGCCGCATGTTGGCGATGATCCCGGCCGCCCGTTGAGGATCGGTGGGGATCAATCGCTCCGCTCCTTCCAGCTGGACAATCGCTACGGTCAGGGAATGACCCAGTGAATCATGCATTTCGCGCGCCAGCCGATTGCGCTCTTCGGAAACAGCCAGTTCGCGCACGCTTTGAGAGTACTCCTTCAGTTGATCGTGAGCCTGCTGCAAATCATCATACAAATTTTCAATCGAATAATACGCCTGATTGCTGCGGCGGATCAACGCCCCGATAAAAGCATACGAGGCAAATGCCCCTATGGCGGCCAGGTTGCTGACAAACTCTTGAAATCCAAATTGAACGGCGATAATTACTTGAGAAAACACATACAAACCGGTCACCCAAATAACGCCGTTCCACAAGGAAAGGTAAATCGTAGAAAAGGCCGCAATCGGATAAATTAACACGAGGAAATTGGTCTGATGGGCGGGATAAACCCATAAGGCAATCACGATGAGAGACAATGATGAGCCAAAAATCAAATTCATGATCAGCGGATAGCGATCAAAAAAATAAATCAATAAAAACAAAACGCCGTAAAACGAAAAAATCAATATAGCCGGTACGATATTGGGGCCGGGCGACGAAAAGACAAAAAATTCAAGAACGACAAAGAGCTCCGTCAAGAGTGAGATTGATATGGCCACAACAGAAAGGAGCTTGGGATTTACCGGTTTGATCATCTTGGCAGGCATTTTAGCTAATTTGCTTCGGACAGATTCTGCGGATATTTTTTCGTAAAACTTCTTGCTGACTACTTATTACTGATTAACAAATGTATTCTTAACTATTAACCTTGTTGCCACCTTTCTTGGCCGATGAATATATCCATCGGCCATGTAGACCGAAACCGGGTAGTTTTTGACGCGAATTATCGCGTTTCGGTTTCCATGGCGGCCGGTGGATCCCCGCTTCCGCGGGGATAACGGCTACTTTTTGAAGAAAATCAAATTAAATGTTTAACTTTCACCATTCATCGGGAAGTCCAGACGGGGCCTTGGGTTGTTTTAATCTTTAAAGAGATTGCCTAAAGTTTACAGCAGTCGTGAAACTCCTCCAAAATCAAGGCAAACCCTCCAACTGTTAGGCCCATTCAGCTCGATAGGATTGACCAAAGCGGAGAACCGCCATCCAGCCTCCAACCACAACAATGAGCAGAATAGCGCTTAAAACAACGGTCAGGTCATCAAAAGAAACGATAGAATATCCCCGAATCGCCTGCTGATAGGTCGTGGTCACCAATCCCAAGTAGCCTGCCCCCGCCAGGAAGAGCAGGATTAAGCGCTGATTTTCGGCTAAACGGCGACGGTACACATTTTCAATGGCTAAACCGATTAAAGGGATAATTTGCAGCGCATGGAGTCCAATAAAGTGGGCCACTCGCAAATCACCATGGGTAGTACTCCAGCCAAGCAACGGCAAACCGGGGCCACCATCTTCAGCGCCAACGGTGTGCCCGCCCTGAAAGGCGCTTGTTTCCCCGCTGTCAATAATCTCTTGCTGGTCCGGCGTCAGCTGCTCAGTCATATCATAAGCCATGAAACCTCCTACCATGGCGATCACCAATCCCCACATGAGAGACCACTTGAAAAGCGGTCGCTCAAACCGCTGGAGAAGGAGTAAAATAACCAGAACCAAATTTAACACCCACAGCAGCATGATAAACGTTCCCATCAAACCAAAAACGATGCTGTCAAATTCGGTCGAAAAATTAAAATGGCTGCGTACCCCTCGGGCAGCCTGCAGTATAATCAAGGCGGATTCTCCAGTGAGAAAAATACCGGTGCCGACGGCAATCGTTTTGATCAGCCAACGAGGCTTTTCGATGTAGCTCAACATCCAGGCGATTGTGGCGCAGTAGACGGCAATCGACATTGAGAATTTCAAAGGCTTGATCCAGGCCGGTTCATTTAAAACGGTTTGCGGATCGACCAGTAAGCCCACCAGGGTCACCCCAATTAAAAAGAAGTGGATGAGCGACGCGGCCGTCAAAAATTTACTTGTTTCCCACATGCGGCCGAAAAATTCCGACGTTTGTGGTTGTTTAGATGAAATGGATCGGATTGTTGATTGCATGATATATCTCCTCATACACTTCGCACAGACGCGATTAATTGATGTGGGTTTAACCATACACACCATGGCGTCATACAAAACAGTGCCGGCCGGCACCCACATAGTCATATGACGGTCATAGCTGGCAAGAAACGAAAAAGATAAAGTGGACCCACCCAATGCGGAAAAATAGTCAATCGACTTATTTTCCGCCCCACGGAAGTTGTTTGGAGCTTCATTATGCAACGTAAACCGGTAAAATTAATTTCACCGCCCCCACCCATAGAAACAAAACGCCTCTTGCTGCGGGCGTTAGAACCCGAAGACATCGAAGATTACTTTGCTTTATACAGCAACGTCAAAGTAACCGCTGGGCACGGCATGACCCCATGGAAAGACCCAGAGCAGGCGCTCCACTTAATGGATTGGTACGCTCAGGCGGCGATCGATAACCGAGGTTGCCGCTGGGCGATCACAGAGCGAGGGCCCAATCGGTTAATCGGCTCCCTGGGCTATCACGCGATTGAAGAAGAGCATTATCGGGGTGAAATTGGCTATGACCTGCTGCCAGAGTATTGGGGAAGGGGAATCGGCAGCGAGGCGGTTGTGGCGGTGGTTCGCTTTGGCTTTGAAGAAATCGGATTCCACCGCATCGAGGCGATTGTGGATCCCGATAACCAGGCCTCGGCCGGTTTGCTCCGCAAAGTTGGCTTTACGGAAGAAGGGTATTTACGAGAGCGCTATTTTGACAACGGCCGCTTTGTCGATGACTGGATGTTTTCGATATTGCGGCCGGAGTTTGAGATTCAGCACCCGAAAGAGTAGCTATTCATTTTCCAATAAAATAATCAACCCCAAAAAACCCATATTTGAGAAAAGCAGCGGTGATAAAAACGGTGCCCCGCGCAAAAACCGCTCCGCAACAAAAAGATTGTTGGCCGTTAAATCCGCGTCGACGTGAAAATACGCCCCTAAGACGCCGACGATTATGAGAATGACCATCGCCGAGACGTAAACACCGATATCAAAGGATGTCGGCTTTTGAATCAACCCCAAACCGGTGGTTACAACAATGGCAAACACACCGGTTACGACCGGTATCCATATGGCCATATTTTGCCAGGAGCTTCGCGAGTGATCGAGGACGCTGCTCACCAAAGCGACCAGGATACCTAAAGCCACCAGGAATAAATACGCCTGGGTTTTGCTGTAAGGCAGCTGAATAAACCTTCGAAAAAGCTTTACCCGGCCGCTGTCCGCGGGTAATTCCCGCCAAACCGCGCTCAGCCCCATCACCCCAACCCCGGCAAAGGCAAACGGGGCCAAAATTGGAGGCGCCCAAATCAACAGGTTTAAGGTGACCCGAGATCCAACAGGTGCGGTTGGCAAAATCCCCCGTATAAAGTGAAAGTACGCCCCAATCACGCCCACAACAATACTGGCCACAAACACGAAGGTGGCAATACCGGCCGCGGTTTTGCGATTTCTCAAGGCCAGATAACCGGCAATCAGAAGCAAAACTCCAGCCACCGCACCAAAAATAATGGGGATCCACTCGCGAAATAAAATTGTCCCATTGAGAACGTGAACCAGATAGGTGTCCAGGCTCAAGAAAAATTCATTGATGGCCGCCAGAAGAAGCACCCATTGATCTCTCGCAAATAATAAACGGCGAGATCGAATTTCCGGAAACAAAACGGTCAAAGCATGCATTTATTTTTACCGATTATTGCGTTATTAAAAAACCGCGAAGGAACAAGGCACGCTGAGATACCAATACGCGACTTCTCAGCGTGCCTTGCAATCTCCACGGCATTACGATCAAATCCAGCAGTTACTTATTCATCTAATACTAGCGGCTCTAAGCCGGCTTCTTCGAGCTTCTCGTTGGTCATTTCGATCAATTCCGCCCGATCGTGCAGGATCTCATACGCCCCATGCCACTGCACGTAATCCGCGCCCTGCATCCACACCCCAAACTTGGCGGTGCGGCCCCAATGATGCCACAAATTAAAGTGTGTAAAATCAATCGGTTCGTCAAACGGGGCATCGGTTAACAAGCCGTTTGCTTTAAGGGGAGCGATAATCTCGTTACTTTCGACCACCCACTCATTAACCCGTTCCGTAGCCGCATCTGCGTTGGTGTAAAACTCTTCGATGAAGTTCGGGTTATGGCACTCCGAGCAAACACCCTGCATGCGGATTTTGTTATCCTGCCACGCCGGCCGGCGCTCGCTCACGGGAGCAAACAAATACCAGGTTAAACGGTCCCCGACATCGTGGGTTGTACCCGCCGAACCAAAACCGCTCATGTGACAGGTGGCGCAGGTCGGGGCGGGAAAATCGAGGGTCGTCAAGGTACCCGGCTCCGCCTCCCAGTTCCAGTTGTGACCGCCAGTGGCGTAGGCGATTCCGTGCTGAGATTCCTGATAAATCTCCCACTGTGGATGATCCGGGCCGATATGGCAAGCGTTGCAAGTCTCCGGCTTCCGGGCCTGCTCCAGGCTAAATTCATGACGCATGTGGCACTTGCTGCATTGGCCAACAGACAGGTCTGGTGCCGGCTTGCCAATATCGTGGCAGCTTTGGCAGGCAAACAGAGTAATTTCGGGGCCCTGTAGTTCAAACAGGGCGTTGCGCATGCGCTCAGGGTTAAAGCTGCCCTCCGGAATCGCCTCATACTGAGCCAGCAGTTCCGGTTCAAGGTCCTGGGCCCCGGCGTAAGCCACGTAAGCCGGTAACCCGTGACGGCTTTGATTGTATTGGGCCACTTCCGCCTGGTGACAGGTCGCGCACTTTGCCGTGGTGGGTTCTCTTAACACGTGAGTGTCTTCATGAGCGATCGCCCCCGGATAATCCGCTTCAACCTCATGGCAATCCTGGCACGAGACCTCGGCCGCGGCCATCGTCGAGTGGCCATACTGATCGACAATGCCCGGTGTAGTGTTTTCATGACACTCCACACAGCTGTCGGTGCTGTTCGCCAGCACGTTTACCCGGCCGTTGGCGTTTGCAGCAACTTCGGGGGTTCTGGAAACCGCGATGGATGAGGCTGCCAGAGCCAAGCCTAAAAACACAACAACTAAAATAATGCCGGCGATTAATAGACGCCAGCGGTACAGGGTAGGTTGGGTATCCGACACGAGAGATATCCTATCAGTATAGTGATGTTGAGTTTGCGCTGCCCTTCTCTCAATTCAGTTAAAATCATTTGATCTCAAAATGAACATGACCGTGTTGTCCAGAAAGGATTTGGGGTTAAACCCTTTTTCTAAACCGCGGATGAGAGAATTGGACCACCTGTAGGATATATAAAAATCAGAAAAGTGTAAGCGACTTTTGTCGGTTTTTGACCGGCTTCTTTCTACCGGTCGCAAACGTGACCCCCAACGGCTTTAAGAGGTCAGTTTCCAAAATAACTTAACTCAAGTTGCGGCCTTTTGACGCGACCGAATAAATCCGGTCGCAATAGAAACCGAAACCGGATAAATCCGGTTAATTAACGCGAATTATCGCGTTTCGGTCCCTTTGGCCGATGGATTTATTCATCGGGCAGGTAAGGTAGTAACTTGGGTTAAATAACTAATAAAAACAGCCACAGATTTTCACAGATGAAAATCGATTTCTCTCTTCAATCCTTCGGCTGCGCTCAGGACAGGTTCTGTGAAAATCCGTGTTATTCTGTGGCTATAGAATGCAGCATTTAAACCAATTGGCGCAGGGCTGTCTCATCGCGAACAATAATTTTTCTGCGGTTGACCTCAATGAGCTGATCTTTTTGCAGGCGGGATAACTCACGCTGCACCACATCGGGTACCGTACCGAGAAAGGCCGCCATTTCAGCCTGGGTCTGCCAGCGCGGCCGCTCTACAACTCCGTCTATTGAACATTCTAAAAGGTACTGGACAAGACGCTGCTGGACGGTTTTCATCGACAAATTCCCGATTTGCCCGATCAGCGTCTGAATACGGTCGGTTAATTGATCGATCAAAAAGTAGGAAAATTTCGGATTCGCTGTGATGAGCTTGTCAAGAGCAGAAATAGGAATCACCCAGGCACCGCTTTCTTCCAACGCCTCGGCCGAGACCGGGTTCTTCTTTCCCTCGATGAGGGCAATTTCATTAAACGTGTCCCCGGCTCTGAAATACTTCACAATTTGCTGACGGCCGTTGTTCAGACCGCTCTTAAACCCTTTGACACACCCATACTCGAGAAAAAAGATCCCTTCGGCCGGCTCTCCTTCTAAAAAAATGAGCTGCTGGGCACTCACTTTACGCTGATAAACTTTTTGGGCCAAGGTATTTAGTTCCTGTTGTTCTAACACCTGAAAAAATGGAATTTGCCCCAAAATCTCTACAATTTCAATCCCCATGGTCCATCCTAAAAATTGCTGAATTTATAAAGTTTATCGAGGTTACGGCTCTTCGGCCGCAAATTCTTCCAGTTTTGATTTTAAACCGGCCATCAGTGCAGCCAACTCATCACCTTCATTTTCAGAAAGAATTGACCAAGGTGCAAAGAAAAATTGATCGGTTAGATTTTCAACTTTTTGCCGGATCTCCTCTCCATGGGCAGTGAGTGAAAATTTATTTCCAACCTGGTTTAACCAGAGATGGCGCACCAAATCAAGCAGTCCATTCTCATAAATTTCAGCCGAGTGACCGCGATAAAATAGGCGGCGATTTATTTCCTCACTGCTGTTCATTTCCGGTTGACCGATCAAGGTAAATGCTTCCCAAAGATATGCACGCGGCTCAACCATTTTAAAGGCGGCCATGTGCGCATCGTCGCGAAATGCGTTCCAATCGCTGGTGTACTGGCGGATGCGGGCCAGAGGATGACCTTCAGACAAATAAGCACGCTGACGTGAATGACGCAAACACCATGCCCCCGGCGGATCAGGAGCCTTTAGAGAGGCGTCGTTAATCCGGGCCAACAAGCTTTCCAGGCGATTCAAATTCGGTGCCCACTCCCCTAAATCCACGTGGCGCAGGCGTTCATTACTGGCCTGAATGCGGGAGGTGATGAGCGATCGACCGGACTCGGTTAACTCATGACCGCTGCTTTGCTTCACCAGCCACCCCTCGCTGCGCATCAGCTCTAAAAAGGCCGCCACCAATTGTTCTGAAGCATAAATATCGCGAACCCGTAATTTTTCAACGGTTAGCGGTTCCGGA
>JAAUYD010054935.1_pt1 | contig 14797 bp, 16 predicted proteins | sample 7278101 | NCBI WGS metagenome assembly JAAUYD01 (sample SAMN14350128, study PRJNA611818) | marine sediment metagenome | isolation source: surface marine sediment (0.6m) | place: French Polynesia: Moorea | collected 2018-08
CCCTAAAGTTCTACAACTTAGGGATGAATGGCGACCAATAAATAAATTGACCGAAGGGAATCCATACAGAAAAATCTAGTGGTAATTGTTGAAATAAACCACTATAATCATAAAAAATACCAATTAGATTCGATGAAAAAATCCCTCCCAAAATGATTATGATCAAAGAACTGAAAATGTATACTTTTTGCCCTTAAATATTTTTCTATGACATCTATTATCGGTGCTTTAATTATTTTTTGTTTGTGTCCTTTGTTGGGAGGACTTCCTTTAATTGATTGGATAACTTATGCTTTTAAAGGCCAGAAACTATCTCAAGTAGGAACGGGTAATGTTTCTGTTTCGGCAGCTTTTTATCATGGGGGGACTTTAGTTGGTATTTTAGCGGTCTTATCAGAAGCAGGAAAAGGCATTTTAGTGGTTTTATTAGCCCGTTATTTTTTTCCTGTTGAACCTTTCTGGGAACTAATGGCCTTAATAGCATTAATTATTGGCAGGTATTGGATGGGAAAAGGGGCAGGAACCACTAATTTATTTTGGGGAATAATAGTCCATGATTGGGCAGCAACTTTCTTGACTGCATTAATTAGTTTGAGTAGTTTTACTATTCTTCGGGATAGGGTAATAGGGCGTTTATTAGCTTTATTTTTATTAGCTTTTATTTTAACGGTTAGACATCCCCATGATTTGGCTTATATCGTCTTAGCTTGGAGTTTATCGGGGTTAATGGCTTGGATTTTTCAGCAAATTCCTGATGATTTGTCTTTACCAGAAACCGGTGTTAAATCTTCTTCTAAAACTATGTTTAAATTTTTTCGAGGAGAAAAATCTCTTTTGTCTTTAAATGATAAATTAGATGGTAACAAAGTCGGCCCCAAAGCCGCTAATTTAGCTTATCTGAGAAGTTTAGGCTATGCTGTTCCTAATGGATGGATTTTACTCCCTGGAGATGATCCTCAAATCCTTTTAGATTATCTTAATCCTAGTTTACAAAATCCCTTTGTTGTTCGTTCTTCAGCTTTAGGAGAAGATACAGAAACAGCTTCGGCTGCCGGACAATACTTAACTCTTTTAAATATTACCAACCAACAGGCATTAACAGCAGCTATATTGGATTGTCTTGCTGCTTATAATCATCCCCATGCGGTTAAGTATCGTCAAGATAAAGGACAAAGTGATCAAGGAATTGCCTTATTAATTCAAAAGCAAATTCAAGGGACTTTCTCTGGGGTAGCGTTTAGTCGAGATCCCATTAATGCTCTTAATAACTGTGTCATTATTGAAACCTTACCTGGGTCAGCTAATCAAATTGTTTCAGGTAAAATTACCCCTGAACAATATCAAGTTGAAGTTTATAATGAATTAGAAAATGATGCCATTAAAATCAAGAATATGGAAGGGATAAAATCAAGAAATGTTCCTGATTTTATTATTGAAAAAGTGGCTATGTTAGCGAGAGATATTGAAACGATTTATCATGGAATTCCTCAAGATATAGAATGGAGTTACGATGGAGAGACTTTATGGATATTACAAACAAGAACCATTACTAATTTACAACCAATTTGGACTAGAAAAATTGCAGCAGAAGTCATTCCTGGAGTAATAACTCCCTTAACTTGGTCGATCAATCAACCGTTAACTTGTGGGGTATGGGGTGACCTTTTTTCCCTCGTTTTAAGAGAAAAAGCAGAAGATTTAGACTTCAATCAAACCGCTACATTACACTTTCAACAAGCCTATTTTAATGCTACGTTACTAGGTCAAATTTTCCAACGGATGGGACTTCCTCCAGAAAGTTTAGAATTTCTCACCAGAGGAACCAAAATGACTAAACCTTCTTTCACTTCTACCCTCAGTAATTTACCCGGTTTGTTACGGTTAGTCAAAAGAGAATGGCAGTTAGAAAAAGACTTTTTAAAAGATTATGAAGAACAATTTAAACCCCAGTTAGATAAATTACAGGATCAAGAAATTAATCAACTCTCTTGCCAAGAATTACTCAAGAATATTGAAACCATTTTATCCTTATTAAAATCAGCAACTTATTATAGTATTTTAGCCCCTTTAAGTTTAGCCATAAGACAATCTTTATTCAAGGTATCTCCTGAAAAACTAAATAATGATGCAACTCCAGAAATTTCGGCCTTACAAGCATTACAAAAGTTGGCAGAACAAATTATTTTGGTGATTGACTTAGAAAATATTAAGAGTGCTGATGATTTATTTTTAGCTTTAGAAAAAGATCACAAAGGACAAACCATTATCAAACAATTTAATCTCATTATAGACAAGTATGGTTATTTAAGTGATGTCGCAACTGATATTTCTATCCCTTGTTGGCGAGATAATCCTAACCTAGTCAAAACCTTATTAACTCAGTTAATTCTTAACCAAAATAATTCTTATAATAAAAGCAAAAAAACTAACAGCTATTGGGCAATAAAACAAGTTCAAAAAAGATTAAATTTAAAAGGAAAAGTAACGGAAATTTATTCTCAATTTTTAGCACAGTTACGCTGGCACTTTCTAGAATTAGCTAAAGCTTTAATCAAAAAAAATATCATTAAAGACTCTCAAGATATTTTTCAATTAACCTATTCTGAAATTTCCGAAATCATCAAAAAAGACTATAAGGACAACTCTTCAAAAGTACAGGAAAAAATCAATCAAAGAAAACAACAATTTGCTATTAATAAAAGTTTAAAAAATATTCCTTATGTTCTTTACGGAAATATTACAATAATCCCAGAAAATCAAGCTAAATCATTAGACAAATCTTCTCGAAAATTGCAAGGAATTGGAGCAAGTTATGGACAAGTAGAAGGATATATCAAGATTTGCCATAACCTTCAACAAATAGGAGACATAACAAACAACACCATTCTCGTTATTCCCTATGCTGACTCAGGTTGGGGACCTTTAATCGCTAATGCAGGTGGTATTATAGCAGAAGTGGGTGGAGCTTTATCCCATGGAGCAATTATTGCGCGAGAATATGGTATTCCAGCGGTGATGAATATTAATCATGCCACAGAAATCTTTGAAAACGGTCAACGGGTAAAAATTGATGGACAACAAGGTATTATTGAGCTACTAGAAGATTAATTAGGAAAACTATGATTAACATCCTTAAAAAAACTTTAAAAATTAACAATTGGTTTAAAAAATCCAATCAATTTGATTGGATAGTCATGGGTTGCATCTTATTTCTAATGGTAGCCATATTAACCCTACTAGGTATGGGAGATCAAGTTCCTTTTCAAGTCAAATATTTTAGTTGGGAAGGAAAAAAAGTAGGAGTTAAAGATAAAACTTTTACCCTGAGTTTTAATCGTTCCGTTAATAGGAATAGTGTTGAAAAAAATTTGATTATTGAACCTCCCCTTCCTGGAAGAATTGCTTGGCAAGGAAGAACTTTAATTTATACGTTAAATGATCCCCCTATTTATGGAACAAATTATCAAATAAAATTGGAGAATGTTCAACTTAGTTATACAGATGAAAATCTTAAATCTTTTGTTAGTTTATTTAGTACCCGTGATCGAGTTTTTGCCTATATTGGCATCCAAGGAGAAGAAAAAGGTCGCTTAATTTTATACAACATTACTAATCTTAATCAACCGCAAAAAACCATTCTTACTCCCCGAGATTTAAGTGTTACTGACTTCAAGATTTATCCTAATAGTGAGAAGATTATTTTTAGTGCCTTTGAACCTAAGATGCGTGGCAATGGATTAGCCAAACAAGAACTCTATACTGTGACGACAGGATTTAATATTGATCCCTCTAAAACCCCATCTCAGCGCGCCGGAAAACTGAAACGTATCCTCGATGCCAAGGCGTATCAAAATCTCAATTTTGATCTCTCAAAAAATGGTAAAGTTATTGTGGTACAACGAGTTAATCATAGCAATAAAAATGATAGAAGTTTATGGATAATTACGGAAAACAATCAACTGATATCTTTAGGCATTCCTGGTTCTGAATTCGTAATTTCTCCTGATGGAAAACGCTTAGCTGTTAGTCAACAAGTAGGCATACGCATCGTTGCTTTGGGGAGTGATGGAGGAAACTCTAGCATTTTACAAAATTATGAAAAACCCCTTGGTTTTTCTGCTAATGGCAAGAAACTTTTGCTGATTAAAGATAATATTGATTACACTCGTTCTCTGGTTGTTATTAATCAGAATGGAAAAAATCAAGAACTATTTCGTACTCCCTATCCCATTCTTGACTGCGAATTTGAACCTCGAGACGAACAAGCTCTTTACTGTTTAAAAACTGATATCATTCAAGGGGAAAATGGACAGTATCGAGAAGAACCTTTTTTATCCGTTGTCAATCTTAACACAGGAACCGATTTACCTTTATTAGCCTTACCCAATTCTGAAGATGTTATTTTAAGTATGTCCCCTGATGGGGTAGCCTTATTGTTTGATCAGGTGGTTACCACTGTTCCTCAGTCTTCCTCTGATTTACTAACAACCCAAAAACAAGCCATCTCCGATGGACAAGTGTGGTTGCTGCCTTTACCAGATTTAAAAGAACAAAATAAATCTTTAAATATTCAACCACAAGAACTCATTTTTGGCTTTAAACCTCAATGGTTACCCTAACTATCTCTAGAGTAGATTTCCTCTGACTGATAACTACCTAGACAACAATAAACGTTCCTCGTTTAAGTTAAGCAGAGGAGGAGGGGCTATAGAGTAATTTACATTTCTTAAGACAGTTCACTTTATTTATGTCCGACTACTTAGATGAGTTAAAATTGAATAGGGACGTAAAGAACAAACATAAACAAAATTAACATGAGTAACATTATTCCTGTCATTGTCTTAGGCATTTATTTGTTAGGAATCTGGAAATTTATTTCAGGGTACAATCGGACAAATTTTAATCGTCAGATACCGACGAAATTAATGTTAGCTTTGCTTTGGCCAGTTTTGTTAGCAGTTAATACTGCCTATCGCCACAACTTTACCAAAGCTTTAAAAGGAGGAAAATAATAACCAGCAAATGAAAAAAGTTGGCAAACTTTGGTTAATTGGAGGAACGGGAGACAGTGTTCGTATTCTCCAAGCCATTGCGGCTCATTCTTTTCCTTGTATTGTTACTGTAACTACGTTGACTGCACCTAATCTTTACCCCACTAACTTACTAATTACTATTCAAATAGGTAAATTAGATAGGTTAGGAATTCAACAGTTATGCCAGCAAGAAACCATGAGAGGAATTATTGATGCGTCTCACCCTTTTGCTATCAATATTTCTCAACAAGTAATTGAATTTGCTAATACTGAGGGGATTCCTTATTTACGTTATGAAAGGCCAAGTTTAAGGTCTAATTCTCAAGCTATTTATCTCGATAGTTTTGAGAAGTTAGTTAAGGGAAGTTATCTGAAAAATAAGCGAGTTTTATTAACCATAGGATGTCAAAATTTATCTCAATTCAAGTCATGGCATCAACAAGCAATTTTATATGCTCGTATTCTTCCTAAGTTAAACTCTCTAGAGATGGCTTTAAACGCAGGATTTCCAGAAAGTCAAATCATTGCCTTACGTCCCCCCATTACTTTAGAATTAGAAAGAGCATTGTGGCGACAATGGGAGATTGATTTAGTGGTAACGAAAGCGTCTGGGAAACAAGGGGGAGAAGATATCAAAGTAAAGGTGGCTCAAGAATTAGACATTCCTTTAATTATTATTAAACGACCTTCATTAGATTATCCACAACAAACAGAGCAAATATCTGATATTATTGAATTTTGTTATCAATGTTTTCGAGAGTAAATTATGTCTGATCCCATTACTGCTGCTGTTAGCGATCGCATTTGTCAACACATGAACGAAGATCATAGCAATGCTATTGTTTTATACGCTCAAGTCTTTGGTAATAGACCAGAAACAGAAACAGCAACGATGGAATCAATTGATCCCGAAGGCATGAATTTATCGGTGAGTGTTAAAGGGGAAACTCTACCCATTCGTATAAAATTTGACCATGTTTTACAAGATTCAGAAGACGCTCATCATACCTTAATTGATATGGTAAAACAAGCCAGAGGTTCCCGCATTTAATGGTTTCGGATCTTATCAATCTTAATTCATAACTGTTATGAATTTGTATTAAGAGTTAACTGGGGATTCGTTTAACTTAATTTTCAGAGATTCAATCCCTAATTTATCATCGTTTTGAGTATTGAAACCGATTATGACTTTACCTCCTACCATTTCTACTCCACGATTCCTCAGACTGTTCAAATTTATTTTTTACCCTCTAGATTATTTAGAAGATTATTATCAAAAATATGGGGATATTTTTGCTTTTGGTCAATCTGAAACCCCTTTTATTTATATTAGTAATCCCAAAGGAATTCAAGAAATTTTAACCAAAGATAAAACCCATTTTAAAACAGGAGCAGCAGCAGGCTTTTTAAGCACCTTATTAGGAAATAATTCCCTACTCTTTTTACAAGGAGAAAAACATCAAAGGGAACGAAAATTACTGACCCCTCCTTTTCATGGAGAAAGACTACAAAGTTATGCAAAACTTATTTATTGTATTAGCGATGAAGTCACTGAAAAGCTAGAAATCAATCGAGCTTTTAATGTTCGTGAAGTTATGCAAGAAATAACTTTAAAAGTAATTTTACAAGCTGTTTTTGGCATCGCAGAAGGAGAACGTTATCAACAATTAAAAGACTTATTAAAATCCTGGCTATCTTTGTTTGAGGACCCTATCAATGCTGCGATTATTTTCTTTCCTTTTCTCCAAAAAGACTGGGGTAATTGGAGTCCTTGGGGTCGTTTTTTACGAATAAAATCAGAAATTAAGCAGTTAATTTTCACTGAAATTAAAGAACGTCGTCAACAAGAAAATTATACAGGGAAAGATATTTTAACCCTGTTAATGTTAGCTAAAGATGAAGCAGGAAACCCCATGAGTGATCAAGAATTACACGATGAATTGCTCACCCTGTTAATTGCTGGACATGAAACCACTGCATCTAGTTTAACCTGGGCATTATATTGGATTCATTACTGTCCAGAAGTTGAAGAAAAATTGCGCACTGCGAAGCAGATATCTTCGAGATCACATCTCCCAAACTTAGATAATAATTCTGATTTATTAGAGATTATAAAATTATCTTACTTAGATGCAGTTTGTAGTGAAACTTTACGCATTTATCCCGTGATTGTAGCCACATTTCTTCGTATTTTACAAACTCCCCTAGAATTAATGGGATATCAATTTAAACCTGGAACCGTATTTGCCCCTGCGATTTATTTAGTTCATCATCGAGAAGATATTTATCCTAACCCTAAACAATTTCGTCCAGAAAGGTTCTTAGAAAGACAATTTTCTCCTTATGAATACTTGCCTTTTGGTGGGGGAAGTCGTCGCTGTATTGGCATGGAATTAGCCAAAATGGAGATGAAAATAGTCTTATTTACTATACTATCAAAATATCAGTTACAACTCTGTTCTTCTCGTCCCCTGAAACCAGTAAGACGGGGGTTAACCGTTGCTCCTCCTAATAGCTTTAAGATGATTCTGAGCCAAAATAGTTGATAGTGGTTCAAAAAATCATGAACTAATTTCTATCAACTATTAACAAGTTAATCAATACGAGAAAATAACATTTCTCCTTGAACAGCTAACTCTCCATCAACGGTTCCCTCTCCTTTCATTTTAGCAATTCGATTGCGTTTTAGGGTTAATAATTCCACTGTAATGATTAATTGATCTCCGGGAATAACCTGACGACGAAATCTTACTTTATCGATACCAGCAAAAGCAAAAAATATCCCTTTCATCCCTGGTAATAAGCTCAACACAACCCCACCAACTTGTGCCATAGATTCGACAATTAAAACCCCCGGCATAATGGGAAGAGGAGGGATATGACCCGGAAAAAATGGCTCGTTAATGGTAACATTTTTAATCCCAACTGCCTTTTTTTCTGGCACATAATCAATGATCCGATCCACTAAAGCAAAAGGGTAACGATGGGGTAATAATTCTCGGATTTCTTGAACCGTAAAAGTCGTTTGAATTGCCCTATTTTCAGAAGAGTTATCAACAGGGTTTTCAGTCACGTCAGACATAGTAATTAAACAGCCATTAATACAAATAATCCTTTCTTATTGTTTCACTATTCAAGAAAATTTCTCAATGATTTCATATTTCTTATTAGTTAGCAAGGGCAAGATTCTGATAAGATAATAAAGAGAAGTTATAATAGATTGAGTCCCTATGCCCCCTCGTTGGCCTCGTAAACCCGATCGCGCCGATCCTGAATTTCGCCGTCTTGATGATCGTATGACCTTTGCCGTTCACGTCGCTGTTTTCCTGGCGTGTAACTCCGGTGTTTGGTTTGTCCATAATATCAAACAAGCACAGTGGGACTGGATTGTCTGGTTTTCAGGAATCTGGGGAATCGCATTACTGGGACATTTCCTTTACATAGCTGCGATCGCTGACTATAGCAAAAAATCCCATGGCTAATGATAAGACAACACAAGCGGTTGAATCCCTCGCTGCTGAGATTGGTGAAAATATCTATATTGACGTAGCAAAATGGCATCTTTACCTATCCGATGCCCATTTACACACCCTTGTTGCCGAAAAAATCTATCCTTTGCTAGAAAACGACGAATTAAGCGAAGACAAGGTGATTGACATTCTTCGACAAATTTCTGTCTCCTTGGGAGGAGGTAGAAAAGAAGTTCCTCTACTGGAATTATTACCCATGCAATGTCAAATGAATTTACTGGATTTACTGGAAGAATTTCCGAAAAAATGAGCTTTTTCTAGAAGGCAAAAGCCTGTACAATATAAATATAATTGTCCTATTAGGGAATGAATAGGCTAGGAACAACAAATATGATTCAACTGGCCAACAGAGTAACACAAGTCACTCCCTCTCTCACACTAGCCATTAGCGCCAAAGCTAAGGAGATGAAGGCTCAAGGGATTGATGTCTGTAGCTTTAGTTCGGGAGAGCCGGACTTTGATACTCCTCAACATATAAAAGAGGCCGCTTCATCCGCCTTAGCTCAAGGGAAGACGAAATACGGGCCAGTGGCCGGAGAACCCGGACTCAGACAAGCAATCGCCCGAAAGTTAAATCATGATAATCAGTTAAACTACAGTGCGGATAATATTATCGTCACCAATGGGGGGAAACACTCCCTGTTTAACCTAATGTTGGCTTTAATTGACAAAGGAGATGAAGTCATTATTCCTGCTCCTTATTGGCTGAGTTATCCTGAAATGGTCAAACTAGCCGAAGGAACCCCAATTATTGTCAACACTACCGCAGAAACCAATTATAAAATAACCCCAGAACAACTGCGTCAAGCCATTACTACTAAAACCAAATTATTGGTACTCAATTCTCCTTCCAACCCCACAGGAAGCGTTTATCAACCTGAAGAAATTAAAGCCTTAGCTCAAGTTATTGTCAACCATAATTTATGGGTCGTTTCTGATGAAATTTACGAGAAAATTCTCTATGATGACACAGAACACATTAGTATCGGCTCTCTAGGAGAAGACATATTTCAACGCACCATTATTAGTAATGGATTTGCCAAAAGTTACTCCATGACAGGATGGCGGATTGGTTATTTAGCCGGTTCTAGGGAATTAATTAAAGCCGTTAGTACCATCCAAAGCCATAGCACCTCTAATGTTTGTACCTTTGCTCAGTACGGAGCCATTGCTGCTTTAGAAAGCCCAGAATCCCCTCAATGTCTGCAAACAATGCTCCAAGCCTTTACCCAACGTCGTCAAGTCATTTTAGAGAGAATTAGAGCCATTCCTCAACTCAGTTGTCCGACCCCAATGGGAGCTTTTTACGTCTTCATTGATATTAGCAAAACTGGACTCAATTCCCTAGAATTTTGCGATGGTTTATTAGAAAAACAACAAGTCGCTGCCATTCCAGGGAAAGCCTTTGGGGCTGATAATTGTATTCGTCTTTCTTATGCTACGGATTTAGCATCCATTGAGAAAGGAATGGAGAGAATCGAAAGATTTGTCAATAGATTATAAGACACTGGCAGCCATGAAATACCAAAAAATTTTAGTAGCCTTAGACAATTCTCCCTTAGGAAAAAAGGTGTTTGAGGAAGCTTTATCCATAGCAAAATATAATAACGCAGCCTTAATGTTGTTGAATTGTTTGCCCATAGAAACCCCCTCGACAGCCCCTTACACCAGCCTTTATGAAGGGGAATTTAACGATTTTTCCTACCTCATGCGAGAACAGCTAGAAAGCCAAGCAAGCGAAACCGAAAAGTGGTTAAGGAATTACGGAAAAATCGCCATTAAACAAGGCATTTCCACAGAATGGGACTGGAAAATAGGAGAACCTGGACGCTGGGTACGAGACATAGCTAAAGATTGGCCAGCCGATTTAATTGTCATAGGAAGACGAGGACTGACCGGGGTTTCAGAAATATTTTTAGGCAGTGTGAGTAACTATATTGTTCATCATGCCCCTTGTTCGGTGTTAGTAGTTCAAGAAACAAAAGTTAACTAAAGGCAGTCTGACAGTTTGGCGATCGTTAACTTCCTAACCCATCAATGCAAGTTACTAAAGTTCCTTTGTTTCTGCTCTTCTTTGCCAGTTCTTTGATGGTTCCTATTGCTTCCTCCTCCAAAATTTGTGCAGGGGTGGCCATGGCTGTAGAAGTGAGACCCTTTGGTCAAACTGGTTCTAATGCTAGTAACGGGACTTCTGGACAAAATGGGGAAGATAGCGATAATGTGACTATTTTTGCCGACGGTTCCCCCTTAACCCTTAATTTGGTGGGAGAAGACGGCCAACCAGGGGAACTAGGGAAACCCGGAGAAGACGCTAAATGTCAAAATCAACCCACTGGCGTAAAACATAACCTACAAGCCCCCAGTGGTGGTAGTGGTGGCAATGGAGGCAATGGGGGAGATGGCGGCAATGGAGGGTCTTTAACCGTCTATGCAACGGATTTGTCTCAGCTACAACAAATCTTTGTCAATGCCTCAGGAGGCAAAGGAGGACAACCAGGGCAAGGGGGTCAAGGGGGTCAAGGCTGTCGCTGCAATGAACCCTATTGGACCGTGGAAACCTGTAGCGGTAATCCTGGTGATCCTAACTATCGTTGTACAACCTTAGACTTTCGCTGTCAAGATGGTAAAAATGGGCCGAATGGAGTTGGTGGAGCCTTTGGTAGAGATGGGTTACCTGGTCAATTGACCTTAATTAATTTAGATCAGCCTTTACAACCGGATAAACCGGCTGCTACCGTAACTATGGCTGCATTGAAAGATAAAGGTTATTTATTATCTAAAAATATTTGGGAAACCCGCAATGGGGCATCGGTATTATTCGCCCCAGGTTCGGTCATTGACGATCAATATTTAGCGTTGGTTCAACGTTTAGAACGTTCATTTTTATTGATTTGGAATGCCCCTCAATCCTTTAATCAATTTGCTCAAGAAAAAGTGACTTTAAAATATGAAGAGGATCAGGGAATTAGGGTGAATATTCCCGATGGTATTTGGATAGAAGGAACAACCCAACAACGGAATAATATTACACAATTTATTGTTTATAATGCTATTTACAAAAAAGATGCCACTCGTTTAGAAAGTCAAGGACTCTCCGGAAGAGGACAGGATTTACAATTAACCTTAATTGATGAAGCCGATCAATCCAATTTAATTGCGACCAAGTTTGAGATTACTTATAGTATTACCCGTTCCGATCCTCGCTTTCGTCCTGTGTCTGATTATACAACGAAATATAAAGGAGAAATTTCTGAAGATTTAGTTATTTTGGATGGGGATAAATTTACCCTTGATATTGGTAAGTTACCCATTGAATCTCGATATTTGCGATCAGGTTTGGGGGTAGAAATTAAAATAGTTGCTACCCGAACTTTTGCTGGTTACACCGATCAACAAATCATTACGGTAAGAGATGTTTTAGGCCCGTTTAGGTAAGTCTCATAGCAGTTGGTTTGATAAAATTCTTGATAAGACTAATTCATGATATTGATAAAAGTAGTTATTAATCATGCTCCCCCCTTACCGACTAATTTCTAATATGTTAATATGAGGAAACCTTAAAAAATTGCAGATTCCTTAGTTTGACGGGGAATGTCAGCGAGAGATAAACTCCGTCAAACTTATTGAAAGGGTGTTTTCTTTCTACCAACTGAAAAATTCCTATTATGGCTAAAGCAAATAAGCGGAAAATCTCGACAAAAACCTCAGAAAATGATGAGATAGAATCTCAGGAAGATTTGTTAATTCAACAAGAGAATCATTGGAAAACTTACTCTACTGTCTATGATGAAATCCGAGAAGATTGTCGCCTTGATTCCCTCCACGATTTAAGCAATGTTCATTCTCAGCATCCAGACGGTGATTATCTCTGTGAAGTCGAAGATATCAGTGAAGATTACCTGGACTTTTTGCTAGGATATGAATGAGAACTGGTGAGAGAAAATAGCAGTTTTCTTGTTGTTTCGGTTTTATTTCTATTAGAAAAACAGAGCTAATGTCTAGTTAAGATTAAGCAAGAAGTCAGAAAAAAGAATCAAGTCTTGATTGGCTTTTCTTTCTGACTTCCCTTGAGCTTTTTGATTTAGAGAGAGCAGTTTATTGGGTAGGAAACCCACACCGTAATCTTTGATTCGGTGTTGGTAGTTCACTAATGTAGGTTGAAAAACGCTAACAAGGATTTAACCCGGTCGCGTTTGGCAAAGATTATTATTGAGTTCATTGGATTCCATCACCTGATTTTGGTCATCAACCGTGACACAGATGGTACAATCAGGATCAAAACAGTTCCCTCCTGGACGGGTGGTGACAGTGAAGGTTTCTGAGCTTCCTTGAGCTAAACCAGTGGGGAAATCTTGGAAAACCTCAACCGACTGACCCGGATCAAAAGTGACTCTGGTTCTGAACGCTTCAGCATCGGCCAGACCGACATTGGCGATGGTGACTTCTACCTTCGTCACACAAGTCCCACCACCACCTGGACAGTCCACACTCAAGCTCGATAAATTAATCTCTCTGACAACGAGATCAGCTTGTTCTTTTTGAGAAGGACGATCTTTGAAATTGACTTCAACTAACTTGGGTTGAATGGTTTCAACGTCCATTGTTTGGACTTCTCCTCTAGAGGCTCTGGCTGTATAAATGGACACAACATCTAATTTAACCGGACTGTAGACTACTAAGAAGCCATCGATAAAACCAAAATCAATACAGATCCCCCCTGGTGTGGGACAGAAAAAACCAGCAATTGTCCCACAATCAACCGCAATGGTTTGGTCGGGTTCAATGGTGACTTTTTTAAAGCCACTGATACTCCCTTCATTGGTTGAGTCTCCAGGTCTTTGAGCAACAGCCACCTTATAGGTAATGGTTACTTTTTCGGTGGTGGGGTTGTGAATGTTGATCAGAGTCCGATAAGTTCCTTCGGCTAACTGGGCATCAGGAAATGTGGTTAACAAGGAACAGGTGGTTTTGACGGCATATTGAAACTGTAATCCTGACGTGGCTGCTCTGGCTGGTTCAACTGTCCAGGTAAACAGGGAACTCAAACATAACAGTGTCACAGCCAAGACTGATACCAAGCGAACTAGAATTTGCTTGATCATACAAATTCTCCTCCCTTTGCTTGTAGACATTTCGGCCTTAATGCTATTCTCCAGGTGAAGGTTTCATGACTTCTTCTTTGAAAAACTTTACAAAAAGCTTAAGTGATCAGTTTCTGGCTGGCTCTGCGATCGCCCTTTGCCCTTCCATGATTCTTTCCCCGTCCTACAAGGCAAATAACTTAGGACAATCCTTGAACTGTCATAGTGATTTGTGCTTAAACTTGAGTGGTGCTACTATTAATCTATGACTAGGGAGAATGGTGGATAGGTAGAGAAGAAGAGGTTTTTAATCCATGATTACGGCAATTTCTAGAAAATGGGTTGGTTGAAAATATCAACAGTAACTTCCAAGCGCACTCCATAGTTAATGCAAATAGTCCCCTTAAAATCAGACCATGTTGAAGAAATAGTGCGTCTTTCACTAGAAGCATGGACACCCGTTTTTGCTTCGATCCAAAAGACAATAAATGTTGAGATATATGAAACATTTTATGGTGAAGATTGGCGTGTGAGCCAAAAAGAAGCGGTAGAAAAAGTGTTGGCTGATGAAATGGCAAAGGTGTGGGTTGCTAGAGAAGATAATTCCACTGTAGGGTTCATAGCGGTCAAACTACACCGAGAGGAAAACATGGGGGAAATCTACATGGTAGCTGTGGCTCCTGGTTATCAGAAGCAAGGAATTGGCACGGCTCTTGTGCAATGGGCTTTAGATTGGTTCAAAGAAACTGGGATGTCTATAGCAATGGTTGAAACAGGGGGAGATCCAGGACACGCTCCAGCACGTTACACTTATGAAAAGGTGGGCTTTGAATTATGGCCAGTGGCGAGGTACTTTAAGAAGCTATGATGAAATCCGAGAAGATTGTCGCCAAGATTGCTCTCCACGATTTAGGCAATGTTCATTCTCAGCATCCAGACGGCGATTATCTCTTTGAAGTTGATGATGTCAGTGAAGATTACTTAGATCATCTGCTAGGATATGAATGAGAGATGGTGAGAGAAAATAGCAGTTTTCTTTTTGTTTTAGCTTCTTCCGCAAGAAGCCCCACGCCATAAATACGCTCAAAAAAGCAACATTTTGGCGTGGGATGAATTGCGGGCAATAATTTTGATATAATACAAATAAGCGGTA
>JAAUYD010122359.1_pt1 | contig 14797 bp, 9 predicted proteins | sample 7278101 | NCBI WGS metagenome assembly JAAUYD01 (sample SAMN14350128, study PRJNA611818) | marine sediment metagenome | isolation source: surface marine sediment (0.6m) | place: French Polynesia: Moorea | collected 2018-08
ATTTTCATGAAAAAATTTATTTACTGGTTAATGGGTGACAAAGCCGGAAGAGTAATAATTGGGGTTTGGAATTGGTTATGGGGAATACCTGTAGAGTCTGGTGGTAAAGTAGCTGTATCAGTTGCAGAGGAATCTCTACAATCGATGCAAGAATCTGTGCAAAAGTTAGCACAAGCTGTTGCTGGTCAAGAAAGTGCTTACAAAAGAGCAAAGCAAAAATATGAAGAAAAAGCCCAAGAGTTACAAACTTTTGAAAGACAAGCTTTAACAGCAAAGAAACAGGGTCATCAAGAAGCGGCGCGAATGGCTATGACTAGAGTTGTTCAGGTAGAACAAATTTTACCTAAACTTGAAGAGATGGTCAAACAAGCTGAAACTGCGGTAAATGCTTCTAAAGATAAGCTCAAACGAGAACGTATTAAGCTGGAAGCCTACAAAGCTGATATGCAAAATATGAAAGATATGTCTGAGGTGAACGCTGCATTAGAACAGATTGCTAAAGTTAATAATGAGTTTGACATTGGTTCGGCTAAAAGTCAATTTGAAGCGGCTAAAAATGCGGTCGAGCGTCGCAATTTAAGTGCGGAGGCTTTAGCTGAACTTTCGGAAAATCCAGCTGAAAAGCTGCAAGCTGACTTGGAAAAGATGACCTTAGATGATGAAGTTGCTCGTCGCTTACAAATGTTAGAAGATTCCAATTCCAAACAACTACCAGAATAAGTAAAAAATGAATGAATGAATAAATAAATACATACATACATATATACATATATATAAAAAATACATCAAATCAATTCATTGATTAACTTACTAAATTATTATTGAGTAAAAAATTATGAGTAAAAAAAGATTATGAGTAAAAGAAGTGGTCCTCCCCCAATAGTTTTTATACTTTTATTTCTCGCTTTGCTCGGCGGTGGTTATTGGTGGTTTTTTATGCGTAAAGCTGACACACCACCGGTTAGCACCCCAGCATCTCCTGGTGATAGTCAAATCACTCAAGAAAATCAACCCATAGCTAAAACTTTCTCCCCACCAAATTCTGTACCTAGTGGTACTACCGTAAATATTGACGGTTCTACCAGCATGGTGACAATTAATCGAAATCTTAAGACAGGTTTTGAGAATAAATTTCCAGGTACAAATGTAGTTACACGCGCTCAAGGTAGTGATAATGGAATTCAGGCTCTCACAAATGGTATAGTTGACATCGCTGCAGTTTCTAGACCCCTAACCCAACAAGAACAAGGTCGAGGATTAGTTGCAGTACCCATAGCACAAGATGCGATCGCGATAATTGTAGGCCAAGCTAATCTTTCTATCAAAGGATTAACTAGCACTCAAGTTGCAGATATTTTTCAAGGTAAAGTTAATAACTGGTCTCAGGTCGGTGGCTCACCTGGAAGTATTCGGGTAATTAATCGCCCTGCAGTTAGTGGTACCCATCAGGCTTTTAAAGAATTGGTTCTTAAAGGGAATAATTTTGGTACCACACCAAATATCACCACGCTACCACGGGATGAAACTACAGGGCTGATCCGTGCTTTGAGAAATGACGGTATTGGCTATGCGACATTTGCTCAGGTTAAAAATCAAACAACAGCGCGGGTACTTTCTATTGATGGGGTAACACCTGAGGCTTCCAATTATCCTTACATTAGAGAGTTGTTTTACGTTTACAAACAACCTGCAAGCCCTGGGGTACAAGGATTTTTAGGTTATGCAACTTCCCCTGAAGGACAACAAGCTGCATTGACCGGGAATTAATTGGGAATTAGGGACTGGTGACTGGCAATCGGGTAATGGGAAGATAGTAATTAGAACATAATTTAGAACATAATTTAGAACATAATAATTAATAAATGGTTATGAGAGACGTAATATATTACGTCTTTACGTCTCTACATTATTTATTTTTGGGAAGACTATTCGGGTTTGTTCTGAGTTGCTTTTTGTACTTGTTCTAATGTCAAATCAAGAGCTTGGGCTACTTGTTCCACACTCAAACCCAATTTCAACAAACGGGGTACGGCTTCGAATTTTCCCTGTTGCTTTCCTTCTTGTAAACCTTCCTTTAAACCTTCCTCTTTAATGGATTGATACATTCTTGTTTTTTTGAATTCGTCATCTATTCCCAACATTTGTGCCAACTCCTTTCGGGTTAACTGGGTAAATTTATACAACAAGATAGTTTCTATATCTTGAATTGTGGCACAACCACATAACGCCATCGCCACAGACAACTCATTGCGTAAAATCTCAAGAATACTAGATACTCCAGCTTCTCCTCCCACCGCAAGTCCCCACAAAATCGGTCTTCCAATCAATACTCCAGAAGCACCCAAAGCCAATGCTTTAAGAATATCGACTCCTCGACGAATTCCCCCATCAACCAATACTGGAACACGACCATCTACAGCTTCAACAATTTCAGGTAAAGCATCCAAAGAAGCGATCGCGCCATCAAGTTGACGTCCTCCATGATTGGAAACAATAATTGCTTTTGCTCCACATTCCACGGCGCGAACAGCATCATCACCCCGTAAAATCCCTTTAATAATTAATGGTAGGGGAGACAATGACTGCAACCATTCTAAATCCTGCCAAGTTACAGCTGAGTCTAACTGTTGGGCAAAGTATACCAATAATCCTGACTCGCCTGTTTCTTGGGGAATATCCAAATCTGACATCGTTGCAAGATTCGCCAAGTTTAAACCTGTTGGTAAAGCAAATTCGTTGCGTCGATCTCGTTCTCGTTGTCCCAATACTGGAGCATCTACCGTCAAGCAAAGTGCATTGTAACCAGCAGCATAAGCTCTTTTTACCAAAGCACTGGTTAAACCCCGATCTTTATGGATGTAAAGTTGAAACCATTGGGGAGCATTATGGGGATTATCGTCAACTGCTGCAACTTCTTCAATGCTTTTGGTGGACATGGTACTCAATATCATACCAACACCAGCTTTCTTTGCTGCCCTTGCTGTTGCAATTTCTCCTTCCTGATGGGCTAAACATTGAAAAGCCATCGGTGCAATTAATAAAGGTAATTGCAGAGATTGCCCTAATATTGAAGTACTTAAATTGCGATTATCGCTAACATCTACAAGTACGTGGGGTTTTAATTTAACTCGTTCAAAAGCTGCTCTGTTATCACGCAGTGTTAGTTCATCCCAAGCACCGCTACTATAATAATCAAGCGCCATTTGGGATAGATGTTGTTTTGCTAATTCTTCGTACTCAAATAAGTTAATGGGCACAATTTTTTATCTTGCTATCTTATTTTATTTAAACTAATTTGTTTTTTGATTTAAAAATTCAAGTTAAAAATTGATAACATTAAAAGTTTTGCAGATAATCAGATGTATTACAAGATGTAATGACTGATTTGAAGCTAGTTTGTGCCTTAAATAGAACTAAATTAGTTAGTAATTTCTCAAATAAATAAACTAGACAAAATTTATCTCTCACCAAAAAAATACAAATATGTTGATACAATCATTTGTGTTTGGTAATTCAATCGATTTAAAGTTCCCTGAGATATTTTATATCTCAAAGTATAAAAAATGAGCAAATTAATCAAGATTTTCAACGGCATTTTTGCCTTGACTGCGTTAATCATTTTAGTATCTTGTGACAGTTCTCCTAAGGCGCAAAACTGCAAATTTGTTGATATCCAAAATCCAACCAAAGAATTTAAGCCTGACGATGTTGAAGGTGGGGAAGTTGAAATGGTTTGCGGAGATAAAATCCTTGATGTTGCTTGGCGTCAGTTCCGTACTCGATTTAAAATCGATCCAGAAAAATACAAAAATAATTTACAAGCATTAGAAGCTCAAGTGACTTGTTTTAAAGATGAACATACCAAAAATGGAGAAATTTTGTGTAATAAACCAGGCGATACGAACAATGTCATCATTTTAAATTTTACTGATGATGATTAGAGCAACTAGCTGTTAATTAACCCTTCAGATATTAGCGATTGCGATTCATCTAAGATTTTCATTGACTATTCCAAGTAAATCAGTAAATCAAAAACAAGTAGATCAAAAACCAGTAAATTAAAAATCCAGTAGGTCAAAGATCCAGTTGGAAAAGATTCTCCCACATCATTTTTATAATTTCAGACAACTAACCAGACAACTAATTTAAGATCGATACTGGGATTAATGCAATAAAAATTAATCTGATTTTGTTTATGCACCCTGACTCTATTATCCTCCCCGTAACCGAGGAGGCTTGATTAATGGCTTAGTGAATTAGAACGATCGCCTCATTGTTGTTTTTGGAAACGAGAAAGTAAGCTTTGGAAAAGTTCCCAGAGTTTTATCAGAAGTTTTTGAGGTGAGAAATTTTCCTCTGGAAGAGCTTCCGGAGTTTTAGAAGAATTTTCTGGAGTTGTAGTTGGAGGAGGAGTTACAGCAATATCCTTAAGTGCACCTCGAGAAATTAATGCCCCTACAGTATTTAAATTAAATCCCCAACCTTGAGGTAAATTACCATCATTATCATTTTGTCCTAAATCTACATAAATACGGGGTGGAACAAAATATTTTGCATCATTTGTACCGACCAATCCATCTGCTTGTTCCATAATTTTATCAATTATAAAATCAAGTTCTGCGTAGTTGTTATAGTTTTGTTGGAGTTGAGATTGTATAAAAGCAATAAATTCCTGTACTGATTTAATTTTTTCATTTATTTCTGCAGTTGATTCTGGGGGTAATTCCCCATCAGAAGATCTATCAAGTCCTAATTGTCTTATAATTAAAGGCTCTAAATATCCAAACAGCTTTACTTGTGCTTGAATAATTGTGGCATTATTAACGTCTTGGTGACGCGGTAACAAGGTGCGAAAGGCGCGACGCAATACTTGAGACAGTGTAAAAGGTGGAAAAGGAATGCTGTTAGCATTTATATCAATACCGTTATTTGCCATAAGTACGTCCAATGGTGGCAAATCTGACGGTACAATCGGCATGGGGATATTAAAAGCTTTAAATTCTGGGTTTGTGGTGTTTTTGCTCAGAATATTTTCCTTTCTAAGATTTTGTTGTTCTTGAAGTGCAAGAATTTCTCTTGCTTTGGCTTCATCATTTAATAATGAAGTTAAACCTTTAAGGTTGAAGGGATAAACCGGAGTATTGAGACTGATATAAACAAATTCAGAACAATAAGTTTGATTATCTGAATTATTGAGAAATTCTATTGCATTGCGATCGCCAGTACTAGCTAAAGCACAATTTGTCAGAAATTCCTTGAGGCTGGCTCGATCAATAACGCGAGTAGGGTCTCCTCCATTAAAATCATTATCGGAAAATTCTACAAACGGATTCATCAACGCCATCCAACAGATAATACTATCCGTGTAACCCCTCTGCTGTTGTGGTTTGACAAATTCAGGAAAGACTAAATTTTGTCCTACCGCTACAAACCCGTTTTCACCAAATAAACCATTGTGATAATCATCTGGTTCGTTAAAAGATGCAAAAGCTTTTATTCCTCCTTCTCTAATAGCAGGTACAATTACACCGGAGTGATGTCCTTCATTTTTGATGAAAATTTCCATCAAATTATAGATTTCATAATCACTTTGAGGAGCCTGACGTAAATCAATAGGTTGACCATAACGGTCTTTATTGTACTGATAGGTGCAAACAAGCAAACCATATTGCTGAAGAAATTGGACAATATCTTCATGTCCAGAGACGCTTTTTCCTTGGTAATTGGTAATTCTCTCCCAATCTGCAATTCCGATAAAGCCAGGTACTCTAATTGTTTCTACATTTATTAAGGTTTCGTCATCAACGATTACTTCTTTGTTAAATAATCGTTTCATATCTTCTACAGGTTTCCCTTCTATATCATGGGGATTTAAAATAGAGTTAAAAGCCTCTAAATCTATATCTTCAGCAGAATGCAAAGGTAAATCTGAACTAGAATCTTCTGAATTCGGATGTAAAGTATTATTTGTAGCACTCATGTTAAATATTAATGTGTAACATCTTTATGTATTGTGTAATTTTTTAGTGGAGAAAATCTGTAGTTTCAGAAGAATTTTACATTTCAGTAAAAAGTATTTGTGATTTTAGAGGACTTATCAGTCTTAGGGTATATTTTTGTTTTTTTGTATATCAGTAAGCTTACAGGTCAGGTAGGACATCTATTTTCTTTGCTTAAAAGGAAACAGGAAATGGGGAACAGAAAAATGTCCTAACCCAAAAACTTATTGCTGTGATTCTTTTTTTTTATTTATTTTTTTTTAATTTCTTTCTTTGTGACTTATTTTTTTTGTAACTTATTTTTTTGTAACTTAATATTTATGCATTAAAGAGTATTATGCCATTGCTTATTTACAATCTCAAATATTCCATCCAATTTAACTAAAATATTTTTCCAGTAATTAGATTTCCTGGTAATTATATTTTCCGGTAATTAGATTTTCTGGTAATTATGTTTTCTGGTAATTATGTTTTCTGGTAATTATGTTTTCTGGTAATTATGTTTTCGCGATCGGGCTCAGTCTACTCCTATATCGCCAAAAGATTAGCCAAGTGAGAAATATCATGTTCGTTTAGTTACTTCTCATTAAATTTGCAGGGGATAAGGGAGCAGGATGCAGGGGAAAAGAGGGAAGAGGAAGATAGGTTTTTGTAGTTAATCTTCTTGACGGGAAGAAAGTAGTTAAAAATATTAGAAGACTCTAATTTTAGTCAACTATCTTATAGCTGAATTTCCGCTCTTAACACAGAAGTATCCTCTGTATGCTTGATTTGAAATCCTAGTTTTTTGCAAACATGCTGCATTGCTGTATTCTCAGCCAGAATTTCGGCACTAATTTTCTTCAAGTGTTCGTCGCGTCCTATCTGTAAAAGTTGTCGTAACAACTCACTTCCGAGTCCCTGACATTGATGCCGATCGCTAATGATAAGCGCAAATTCTGCTTCCTGTTTGCCATTAAGTTTACTCAATCTACCAACAGCTAAAATTTCATGTTGTTGGGTGTGGGGATTTTTGTAATCTGCAACTAAAGCTATTTGTCGATCATAGTCGATAAAGCATAAACGTGTGAGACGCTCGTGAGCAATTCGCCGACTCAGTTTAATCAGATGAAAGTAGCGAAAATAAACACTTTCTTCGGAAATGGTATGATGAAACTTAATGATTAATGGTTCATCTTCCGGACGAATGGGACGAATTGTGACTTTATTCCCATTACCCATCTTCCAGTCAGAAATATACTGATTGGGATAGGGACGAATTGCTAGTTTTGGTAGTTGGTTTTCTTCTGTCCCTGGTTTTTGCAGCACAACCCGAGCATCAAGGGCGATTAAAGTTTCCCCATTAGCTTGTGCTAATAAAGGATTAATATCAATTTCTTCGATCCAAGATTGTTCTACTACTAATTGACTGAAGCGGACTATTAATTGCTCTAAAGCCGCTAAATTAACCGATTTTTTGCCTCTTACTCCTTGTAGAGCCTTGTAAATCCGAGTTTGCTCCATCATCCGACGCGCCAATGTAGTGTTTAGGGGAGGTAAACCCAAGGCTCGATCTTGAAAGACTTCTACTAATTCACCACCACAACCAAATAGAATAACAGGACCAAATTGGGTATCGATACTGCTACCCACAATTAATTCATAGCCGTTTTTCAAATCTATCATTGGTTGAACTGTAACCCCGGCAAAGTGATTTTCTCCGGCTTTCTCTTCAACAGAAGATTCAATTGCTTGGTATGCCGATCGCACTTCATCAGCAGTGTGTAAATTCAAACGCACGCCACCAACATCACTTTTGTGGGTGATGGTTTCGGAAAATAGTTTCACTACAACTGGATAGCCGATTTCTTCTGCTATTGTGACTGCTTCTTCTACACCTACAGCAATTCGCGTGGTAACAGTGGGAATACCGTAGGCTTTGAGTAATTCTTTTGATTCTGCTTCAGTAAGCAAAGTTCTTCCGGCTTCCCGAGCATTATTAATGATTTTGTCTACCAGAGCACGATCAGGGACATCGGTATCTAAGTTATCGGGAAGTACTGGGGTTTCATATAGCGATCGCAAATTGTAGCTATAATGCCACATATAATTAAACATCCGCGCCGCTGTATCTGGATAGGGAAAAGTGGGAATAGAAGCTTTATTCAGAAGTTCTGACCCTGTTTCCACTGCAATATCTCCCATCCAACTAGCCAATACTGGTTTACCCATATCGGCATAATTTTGTAATAATTGGGCAGTCTGCGTCGGATCGGTCATTGCTTGGGGCGTCAGAATTACCAAAAGTCCATCACTATTGGGATCTTTCGCAGCAATTTCTAAGGTTTTAGCATAGCGACTAGGGTCAGCATCCCCTAATAAATCGATGGGATTACTATAACTACCATTAGCGGGCAATAACTGTTTTAAGGCATCTTTTGTATCTTCAGATAGTTGCGCTAACTCACCTCCACCAGTTACTAGGGCATCGGTAGCAATAACTCCAGGTCCCCCTGCATTAGTAACAATTGTTAATCTTTTTCCCTTGGGACGGGATTGTTTGGCTAAAATTTCTGCCGTATCGAATAATTCTGAGATGCTATCAACCCTTAACACCCCACAGCGCCGTAATGCAGCATCTAACACCGCATCACTCCCCATTAATGCTCCTGTATGGGAAGCTGCAGCTTTTGCTGCTGCTGCTGTACGCCCTGATTTTATGAGAATAATTGGCTTAGTAAGTGCTACTTCTCGTGCTGCAGAAAGGAAAGACCGAGCATCACCGATTGACTCCATGTACATAACAATACTTTCTGTATTGGGGTCATCACCTAGATAGTAAATCAGATCGCCCCAACCGACATCAAGCATGGAACCAATAGAGATAAAAGCGCTAAAACCTACATGCTCTCGAAAACTCCAGTCAAGAATTGCCGTACAAAATGCGCCACTCTGGCTGATAAATCCTACTTTCCCTGGGAGAGCCATGTTACTAGCAAAGGTCGCATTTACATTAGTATGGGGATTCATTACACCCAAACAATTGGGACCAATTAAGCGCATGTTTCCTCGACGTAATTGTTCGAGTACTTGTCTTTCCAACTCTACCCCAGTTTCCCCTATTTCTTTAAAACCAGCCGAAAGTGTCACTGCACCCTTAACTTTTGCATCTATACACTCGCCAATAATCCCTGGAACTGTATGGGCTGGTGTTGCTATAATTGCTAAATCAATAGGTTCGGGTAATTTACTAATATTGGGATAAGCTTTAATACCCAAAACACTATTACGTTTGGGATTTACAGGGAAAACTGTTCCCCCAAAAGGGTTACTAATCAAATTCCACAGCACAGTTCGCCCAACACTACCTTCCTTTTCCGTTGCACCAATGACAGCAATATTTTTGGGTGCAAAAATAGCATCTAGGGGATGATATTCAGAACGCAAAATATCGTAAGAACGGTCAGTAGCGTTGGTAATGCTTTGTTGCATAAATTACTCCTCACTAATACCATTATTTCTTTTCAGTTAATCTTTCAGCTAACATCGAAACTAATTTGTAGATTTGGAAAATCGTAGACCTGGAAAAAGGTAGATTCGGACAACCCATATTTATCTGCATATCTGATGCAAACTATAAATGTTCGCTATAGCTTGTAAGATATTGCTGTAATCCAGTTCCCTGACCTAACAAGTAATAATTTGTGTATAAATTTACCCTAGGTCGTAATTGCGCGTGTCGTCGCGTAAACCATTGAATGCGGAAATTATTGGCAAAAGCGCCAATAATACCCTAGATATTGCATGTAAATTAGGGTATTAACTGCTAATTATTTACTGTTCTTTACTCGCCCATTAATTACTCGCTATTTATTGTGCGATTGGGAGCAGTATTTGGAGAAAAACCTTAATAATCTAAAGTTTACAGGTGATTCAGGGCGTTCAATAGGTAAAAACAGTGACTCTGCAGTTAAATTACTCCTCAAAGGCTTAGTCTGCTTTTTTTATACTTAACTGTTGAACTTTTCCACTCATCTCTTAACGCCACTTTGATTTTAGTAGAAATATCAGGTAAGTGTCAGAAATTTCATTGACCTTAATGTTTTTTTTATTTTTTACCCGATTTCGACTTTACCCATGTTTTACTCAAGCCAATAATAACCATGAAACTCTATGGGGTAATATTTTTGGGCGTAGCAGTAGTTTTAGACTTGATGAATAATTGGAATTTCAATGACAAATTCAGTCCCTTGACCGGGATGGGATTGGTAAGATAATTTACCACCATGTTTTTCCACAATAATTTGATAACTAATAGATAATCCTAGACCCGTACCATTACCAATATCTTTAGTTGTAAAAAAAGGCTCAAATAAACGAGTTTCAATATCCTGGGAAATACCAGAGCCATTATCAGCGATTCTAATTGCGATATAATCTTCTGATTTTACTTCAGTACGAATGCTGATACAACTAGGGTCAGTTTTGATTTTTGTTAAAGAAAGTGTTTTGCTATACTCATCCAAAGCATCAATTGCATTGTTGAGGATATTCATAAATACTTGATTTAACTGACTGGGATAACAGTCTACTAAAGGTAAATTACCATATTGCTTGGCGATCGCAATTTCTGGGCGATGTGAGTTAGCCTTCAAGCGGTTGCGCAAAATCATCAAAGTGCTATCAATTCCATCATGAATATTTACCTTTTTGAACTCTGATCCATCCAAGCGGGAAAAATTACGTAGGGAAATAACTATTTCCCTAATTCGGCGCGTCCCTTCTTGCATTGAATTCAGCAATTTTGTTAAATCCTGTTTGAGAAAATCAAGTTCTATAGCTTCTATTTTCTGTTGGATTACTTGTGGGGGATGGGGATAATATTGTTGATAAAGTTCAACTAGCCGGAGTAAATCTTGAAAATATGTGGAAGCAGGGTGTAAATTTCCATGAACAAAGCTCACAGGATTATTTATTTCATGGGCAATACCTGCTACCATCTGACCCAGACTGGACATTTTTTCACTGTAAATAAGTTGAGTTTGGGTGCGCTGGAGTTCCAAAAAACTTTTTTCTAATTCTTCTGCTTGTTGTTTTAATTTTATTTCTACTTGTTTGCGCGAGCGAATATCTCTACTAATACTAGCTGTGTAAAGGTGCTCTCCGGTTTGTTCGTCACGAATTAGAAAAATGCTACTCTCGATTTCAATGATTTCACCAGTCAAATAGTGCTGAAGAAGTAATTCTCCTTGCCACGATCCCAACTTCAAAAGATTTGGTATCACCTCTTGCAAAACATATTTCCAGGTCGCAGAGGGATGTAATTGCCTTACAGTTTTATTTTTTACTTCGTTTTCATTACTAATTCCCAGAAGCTGACAACCTGCAGCATTGAGATAAAGTATTTTATTGTCCGGTGAAGCAATTGCAATTAAATCATTACTATGCTCAATCAGTGCAATTAACTTTTGTTGTTCTGCTTTTGCGCGTAATAATTGCTCTGTGCGTTTATCGACTCGAACTTCTAATTCTTCATTTAATTGTTTTAATTCTGCTTCTGTGTTTTTGCACTCGGTAATATCGCGAACAATTGCACAGCTATATTCTTTGTCATTAAATTTCAAATAATTGGAATTAATTTCTACTGGAAATTCCTCACCAGTTTTAGTGCGTAAAATAGACTCAGGGTATAGAAAATATTGCTGTTTTAATTGCTGCCAAACTTGCGACCAAATATCTGGATCTAATGTAACATCAATATCAAATACGGTCATATTCAAAAGTTCCGCCTGAGAATAACCAAGATTTCGACAACAAGCATCATTTACATAAGAAAAACTTCCATCTGAATTAACTAAAAATACACTGTCTTGAACTCGATCAAGGGCAAATTGAATTAGCTTAAGATTTTCTTCTGCTTGTTTGCGTTCGGTGGTATTTTCATAAGTACCAAGAATACCCACCACATTACCTTGGGTGTTTCGAAGTGGTATATTACTTGCATTTACCAAAGATTGCTTGCCATCTGTTTGCTGTTGAGTCTCAACAATATTTAATTGTGCAATACCTGTTTCCAGAACTTGTCGATCTCGCTCCCATTTATGAAAAAAATCTGACTGCGAATGCTGCCAAGATAAGTCATTATCAGTTAAGCCAATAATATTTTCTGATTTTTCCACACCAGAAATACGAGCAAATTTGCTGTTACAGCCAAGATAAACGGAATTACAGTCTTTCCAGAAAACCAACTGGGGAATATTATCTATTACCAGTTTTAATAACTGTTGTGATTCTCGTAATTGCATCTCAGTTTGATGACGTGCTATAGCCGTACCCAAATTACCGACCGCAGATTTTAACAGTAACTGTTCCCATTCTGACCATTGGCGTTCCCGATGACAATCATCAAAACCGATAAAACCCCAAAATTCATTTTTTATCTGAATTGGCATGACAAAAATCGACTGGATACCTTGAGGTGTGAGGATTTTTTTCTCATTATCTGGAAAATCTTTAATAATTCCAATAATAGAATCACCTTGAGAAAGTCTTTCATACCAACGCGGACAGTAATCCTTGTAATTAAGATTTTTCAATAAAGGATTATTGATTTGTGCCGTAATCCCAGGTGCAACCCATTCCCAACATTGTTTCATTCGCTGTTTGCCAGTTGCTGAATGAAAATAATTTTCAAAAATATATACTCTATCCACATTAGTAGCTTTTCCTAATGCCACCAAGGCAGAATCAATAGAACGATCGTAATCAACAACAGATAGTAGGGAGTTAGCTGCATTCGCGATACCACTCAACAATCGATTGCGTTCCTCTAAATTTTCCGGGGTTTTCTGTTTATTGCATATCTGTCGTTCACATAAAAGTTGACAAGACTCCAGGTTTGCAACCTTTTCCTGCAGGCTTCTAAGTTCTTGCAGGAGAAAAAAATAATTATTTTTATCTACCTTAACAAAGTTATCTGCCATAAAGTTTTCAACTGTAAGGCAACATACATAAACTATTATGCATTCCTTTAATAGATGGTGTTAGCTTTTGATTTTAATCAGTATATTAGTAATTTAAACCTAATTAATTTATAAACTAACAAAATAAAATCAACACAGAACATGAGCTAACTGGTCTTTTGGTGATGGAAGTTTATTTGGTACCATTTTGGTCATATTCTAAGGTGGCGATAACTCGCTTGGAGATGGGTGTTCGGGTCAGAATGATGGGGTACTTGAAAAGTTGCGATCTTGGCAATATTGCGCTCATGGTGTTGTAAGCACCTTTGAGTTCTCATCAGTTTTTTCTGGAGCTTCTGGAAAAGGAGTTTGATAAATATAGTATAAAGTTGAACATATAAATAGGAAAAGCATGCTTAGATAAAGTAGATACCATCTCATCTATTGCGCCTCAAGATTGGATTTGTCGTTTCTAAATATTTTTCTCAATATTGTTTCTAAATATAATGAAATTACTATGGTCTAAGTAACAATCAGTACAAATTTGGTTAATTTCGAGCTAGCTTGACTCATTTTTTACAAGTCTGTACTTATAGCAAGTCAGGCTGCAATAAATCCAAGCTGAAACGTGTCTGGAGCGTTTGGACGTAGTAAGCTTTTCCCTAGGAGGCGCTACACGGACGCGCAGTGCGCTTCTGAGGATATCCGGGCGATTGATGAAGAATTGCAAATCCCGATTGTTTATGTTTTAAACAAATGTCTTAATCAGTTCTCAGAAGTTGAGGCTTTTGAGTCCCAAAATTTTGATAACATAATTGGCAAAATACCTTTTATACCTTCTATTTATGGGAAAAATCCCCTTAGTCTCAAAGATGAGGTTGGAGACATTTTCAGCGGAATTATTGAGAAAATTCTCTCTAGGGAATTGAGTTCGCCTGCACAAAGATGGGAGCGGGTGTTAAGATGTCAAGAAACTTTACAGACACAACTTCAACTTTCAACTCAAGCAGGTTAAACCTTTTAGCTTTGTCTCCTAAAAGTCCTTAAGGTTAGGTAATAAACTATGAGATATCAGTAATATCAAGAAACAGTTTCAATTTTTCACTTTTTCAATTCACTTTTTCAATTCACTTTTTCAAATTCTGCAACAAGTCTATCAATAAATAGAATGCCATCGAGATGATCGATTTCATGTTGAATTAGAATAGACAACATACCGTCAGCATTCAGAGAAACAGGATAACCGTTTCGACCTACACCCTTTAGCTGTACTTGTTTGAATCTCTTTGCTATTCCCCGTTGTTGAGGAATACTTAAACATCCTTCAGGGGAATTAATTAAAAACTCCTTGCGCTTTATTTCTGGATTCACAACACATAAAACATCATTTGGGTAATGCTTCTGATTTTTAATACCTAATATACGTTGACGATTGAGAACAAATACTCTTTGTAAAACTCCAATCTGAGGTGCGGCTAAACCCATGGAATCTTGTTGGAGCATTGTATCAATTAAATCATCAACTAAAATTTGAAATTCTCCATCAAAATTTTTCACTCTTCTTGAGGTTTTTCTGAGCAATGAATTGGGATACTCGATAATCTTGCGAATCACCATGATAAATTTACTCTGTGAAAAACAGCAAAATCTGTATATAAATTCAAAAACTAATATAAATTCAAAAACTATTTGTTTATCAATAAATTAAAATCCAATAACTTAAAACCCAAGAACTTAAAACCCAAGAACTTAAAACCCAAAATTTGAAGCTCAAAAATCAAAACTCAAAATTTAAAACTTAAAGTTCAAAAAATTAAAACTCAAAAAAATCAAAACTCAAAAAATCAAAAAAAAAGA
>JAAUYD010174412.1_pt1 | contig 14796 bp, 16 predicted proteins | sample 7278101 | NCBI WGS metagenome assembly JAAUYD01 (sample SAMN14350128, study PRJNA611818) | marine sediment metagenome | isolation source: surface marine sediment (0.6m) | place: French Polynesia: Moorea | collected 2018-08
AGCTGAACCACTCAGTAATCTGTTGCCAAAATTACATAGAAACCGGACAATCGCCCTAATTTTCAGCGATGGCGGAGCAGCAACCAACACTTACAGCCAAGAACGGATTGAGGGCATATCCCAGTTTTTGACGGCATTATCCCCCTGCATTCGTCAACTAATTTGGTTGAATCCTCTGCCACCCCAACGATGGGAACAAACCTCAGCTTGGACAATTGATGGGATATTAAATGGCAAAATGTTAACTTATGAGTCTACTAGTTTACAAACTGTGACTAGAGGAAATACCCAGGAAATTTTGATTCAAACATGGCAAGCCCATCTCCATCAGCAAGAAATCCCAAGAGAGAAGATTTAACAACTCGCCGCATTCGGGTTTTTGCCAGAAGCTACGGAGAAAAAGCCCTATTTTTAGCCTACCATGCTGCTTTTCCCCTAACACTCACTTCAGATTTGCTCTACTGTTTGCGGGAAAATTTTATGCCGGATTGTCCTTGGTATGCAGTGGCGGATGTGCTGTTATCGGGGTTATGCCAACCCGTAGGCTATGACTTATATGAGATGGAAGGGAAAACTAGGGATAAGTTACTGCGTCATTTATGTGATGAATTTGGGGAACAGCGACTCAAGGAATTGGCGAATTTTATGTCCCAGTATATTACCAGTCGCTTGCAGTTACAGGGTAATCACCGGGCTTTAGTTTTCGGAGAGCGTCCCCAGTGGACGGCTTTAGCATACTTGAATCCAGATGCAGAAGAGGCAATTAATGCTATCAAGGAAGAATTGCAACGGTTAACAGCTTCTACGGATGGGAAAGAGCGGATTAGGTGGGCAGCATTAGTAGAGAGTTATGCCGATTTATTATCAGAGAAGGGTTTTCAGCCGTTGTTATTGGAATGGGCACAACATACCCTGGATGGGAAACCGATTCAAGATGAGGAGATGAAACTAGTCGCAGCATTGGGGGTTTCTCTGGAGGCTTTTGATTATGATGTGGCGGTTATTAGTCTAGATAATAGTCCAGACAATGAGGCTGAAGAAGAATTACAATCTTTTGAGTTTGAGGTAGTAACGGTAAATGCTCGGGGGAAAGTAATTAATACTGAATCAAAACAAGCGTTTTATTTTGTAGAGCCTCTTGGTGAGGTAGTAGGAAGTTCTACAAGTAATGTTCAAGAAACAGCACCGGGAATAGAAATGGTAGCAATTCCCGGAGGAACCTTTGAAATGGGTTCTCCTAAAAATGAACGCCAACACCATGAAAGTGAGAGTCCACAGCATACAGTAACCGTGGAGCCGTTTTTTATCAGCAAATATCCTATAACTCAAGCACAGTGGCGATTTGTGGTGCAGTTACCCCAAGTAAATCGGAAAATAGAGTCAAAACCTAGATTTAAAGGAGATAATTTACCAGTAGAAACAGTCTCTTGGTATGATGCCGTTGAGTTTTGTACTCGTTTCTCTCAATATACGGGCAGAACCTACAGTCTACCAACCGAAGCTGAATGGGAATATGCTTGTCGTGCTGGTACTACTACACCATTTCATTTTGGCGAAACTATTACTGGTGATTTAGCAAATTATGATGCCAGATATACATATGCAGATGAGCCAAAAGGAGAACATCGGAGCAAAACTATGGCTGTAGGGCAATTTTCACCTAATGCCTTTGGTTTATATGATATGCATGGCAATGTTTGGGAATGGTGTGCTGACCATTATAGTAATTATGAAGGCGCACCCACTGATGGTAGTGCATGGATAGAAGCTGAAATTAGTCACAATGATAATCGCTATCGAATGCTGCGCGGGGGTTCGTGGGACGACTATCTTAAAGACTGCCGCTCTGCCAACCGTGAAATCGACTTCCCAGACATCGATATCGCCACTTTCGGGCTGCGGGTTGTGTGTGGTGGTGGCTCGCCCAGAACTCTTGTGTAGCTCTTTACACTCTTGCCCTTTAGCCCTCTGCATTTCTTTTCTTTACCCTTCCAGAGCGGAGCGATCTAAAAATTTTTTTTCAAAAAACCATAAAAGAGACTATTTATAAAGTTTTATGACACAAACTATCACTAAACATTATCGGCAGACAGGACAACATTTTATTGAAAAATTAGGCAATAAAGTTGTACTAGATATGGTACTGATTAGGGGTGGCAGTTTTATGATGGGCGCACCAGAGGATGAGGAAGGCAGTAGCAACAGTGAACGCCCCCAACATCAAGTAACAGTTCCACCATTCTTCATGGGTAAGTATCCCGTCACTCAGGCACAGTGGAAAGCCGTTGTTAGGCTACCAAAAATCAAACATCAACTTCAACTTCAACATGATCCATCTAGATTTAAAGGAGATAACCATCCTGTAGAGCAAGTATCTTGGTACGATGCAGCTGAATTTTGTACACGCCTCTCCAAATATACCAAAAGACCCTACCGCCTACCAAGTGAAGCTGAATGGGAATATGCCTGTAGAGCAGGTACAACTACTCCGTTTCACTTTGGGGACACAATTACAACTGATTTAGCGAATTATTGTGGAATAGATGAAAAAATTGGAGATACTTTGTATAAAGGCTCCTATGGTAAAGGAACTACAGGAGAGTACCGCAAGGAAACAACACCTGTAGACTACTTTAAGGGAGCCAATGCCTTTGGTTTATACGATATGCATGGCAATGTTTGGGAATGGTGTGTTGACCATTGGCATGATAATTATGAAAACGCACCTACTGATGGTACTGCATGGATAGAATCTGAAGCTAACGATAGTTATTATAGATTACTACGAGGTGGTTCGTGGTGCAGTATTCCTAAATACTGTCGCTCTGCCTCCGGTGTTGGGTATAATCCAAACGTCAATGACAATCATTTCGGACTGCGGGTTGTATGTGGCAGTGTCCCTTCACTCAGGACTATGATGTAGCTCTTTACACTGGAAGCATCCTATCAAGGTAGTACGGGAGGTTGAGAACCCCTACGATTTATCGAGGGGATGAAAACCGACTCAACAGGTTTTAACCTGGCGTGTCTGCTTCTTTTTTAGCAACGTACTCTCTTATTGCTTCTCTAATCAAATCATTAATTGATCTTTGTGTTTGCGCTGATATATTTTTCAACTGTTCATACTCTTTGTCCGACAATCTTAAGTTGTAACACTGCATAATCCCATGTATGTGTTACTGTGGGGTCAGTTTAGCACTACAGGATGAAAAACTCCAAATAAACAAACCTAGGGTTAAACGCTGTGAACCACGACAATTGAAGATATGGGGTTGTGTTGAAAAGTCTTTTAGAGCCATCAACACGTAAAATCTTCATGGTTGGAAGATACCAAAGTAGCCGCACATTCCTTTGAGAGCGAGGCGGGTAGGACTGCTTGAGCCAGTCAAAGCCCGAAAGGGCAGAACAACGTTGCGTAGTCGATTTTTAATCGGCTCGGGCAACAACAGTTCAGAATCCACGTTTTTCAAAGCGTGGAGAGTTCAATTTTTCAAAAAGCCCTCAGGCTAAAGCCTGGGGCTATATGAACCAAGCCCACCTCCGTGGGCTTTGTCCGTGTAGCGATACCCTTCTAGGGTATTGCATAAAATTTCTTTTCAAATATTACTCATTCATTCATTTCCTTAAAAGTGGCCAAAGCTGAAGGAGATAAACGACTCAAATAGCGAAATACCCAGTACTTGAATATAGTATCTAAAACTACTGGAAACGTAGCAATCAATATGCCTACGTTATTTTTATTAGATACAATCCCCAAATGGTCTGACAAATCTTTGATAATGATTTCCCAGCCATGGGGTGAGTGGAAACCAACGAAAATATCTGTAAATAAAATAATTAAAAATGCCTTCGCACTATCACTTAAACCATAGATTATATCATCCATAAAAGATTGAGCGATCGCAATAGATTTTTTACTTTTGGCGACAACTACACAGAAGGCAATAAGTGATAAAATATCGGCATAGACATTAGATATGGAATCAATACTTTTTTGGCGGTATTTTGTTGATAATTCTTTTGCCTTGTCTTTAATTTTTATATTTATTTTATCAGTATCAAGTTGTGAATCTTCCAGAAGAAACTGTTCAAATTTGAGTTTACTCTCAAAATTTCTCAATTCTCGAATCGCTGAGTCTTCTAAATTCGTATTCAGAAAAACTTGATGCTGATGTTCGCCATAAAATAACTGAACTATAGGACTTATCAAAAGGCGTTTAGATACGGATTGAGTTAGTAAGGGTACAAGGATAAGTACTAACAAAAATCTGACGGTAATTCTCGTTCTATTTCTAGAAACATGAAAACCTGTCACATATTTTCTTTCAGCCCCCGGTTTTAAATCCGCGACAATTTTTTTGAACGTCCTACCAATAGAACCAGGAATTATCCCTCTTTTTCCTGATGAGGATTTTTTAACTTCACTCTCATTTGATGGAGAGGATTGTGAATCTTCAGAACCATCTCGATTATTCATAAATAGGTTTTACCTATTACTTAGGGAAGCAGATTAAATAATATGCTCTGCTGTGACAATTGAACCTCACCATCGCTTTTTACGGAGTAAAAATGTTTCCCTCTTCTTAAATTAAGGAGAGGGATGTCCAAAAGAACAGGGTATTGAACCTTACCCTCACTTTTTACTACCTAAAAATCTTTCCCTCTTCTTAATAAGGCTACGGTGTACACACAAAAAATCAAATTTAGTCAAGTCCTCACGAAACGCCCCCTAACCCCCAATTTTGGAGGAACAATAATTTTTCAAAGTCCCCCGCCCCCTAACCCCCAATACTGGGGGTAATGAGCAGATGCTTTGCTTTTTATAGATGGGGATTTAGGGGGCTAAATAGGCCTAAACGAAAACAAGTAAGACTTGTGTGTACACGTGAGCCTTAATAAGGAGAGGGATTTCCGAAAGGACAGGGTATTTAACTTCATCCTCGCTTTTTACTACCTAAAAATCTTTCCCTCTTCTTAATTCTTTCCCTCTCCTTAATTCTTTCCCTCTCCTTAATAAGGAGAGGGATGTCCGACAGGACAGGGTGAGGTTTTATCCCGATTACACAGAAATTAAACCTTCTTCAACCAGCTAAACATAGCTCGTAAATCCTTACCTACTTCCTCAATGGGATGCTCCGCTTCTTGTCTTCGCATCGCCGTGAATCCAGGCTTACCAGATTGATTTTCCAGCACAAATTCCCGTGCAAATTGCCCAGACTGAATTTCCTTGAGAATTCGCCCCATTTCCGCTTTGGTTTGTGGAGTCACAACCCTAGGTCCGCGAGTATAATCACCATACTCAGCAGTATTAGAAATACTATCGCGCATTTGTGCCAAACCACCTTCCACAACTAAGTCTACAATTAACTTGACTTCGTGGAGGCACTCAAAATATGCCAATTCCGGCTGATAACCAGCTTCTACCAAGGTTTCAAATCCAGCTTTGATTAAAGCACTCAAACCGCCACAAAGTACCGCTTGTTCGCCAAATAAGTCAGTTTCTGTTTCCTCGCGGAAAGTGGTTTCCAAAATTCCCGCACGGGTTCCACCAATACCCTTAGCATAGGCCATAGCGCGATCGCGTGCTTGTCCGCTAGCATCTTGAAACACTGCAAACAAACAAGGTACACCCTCTCCTTGTTCGTAGGTTCTGCGTACTAAATGCCCTGGGCCCTTGGGCGCTACCATAATTACATCCACATTAGCAGGTGGTACCACTTGACTAAAATGAATGTTAAATCCGTGGGCAAAAACTAATGCATTACCTGGGCTTAAATTAGGTTCAATCTCATGTTTGTAAACTGTCTTTTGCACCTCATCTGGTAACAGAACCATGATTAAATCAGCAGCGTCAACAGCATCTGCTACATTCTTCACCTTTAATCCTGCTGCTTGGGCCTTTGCCGTTGACTTACTGCCCGGATATAATCCAACAATTACATCTACGCCACTCTCTTTGAGATTTAGGGCGTGAGCATGGCCTTGGGAGCCATAACCGATAATGGCAACAGTTTTTCCCTTTAATAAGTCTAAATTTGCATCCGTGTCGTAGTACATCCGAGCCATAAGAGCGTCTCTACCTCAGCAAGCATCCTGTTTATTGCAAGTTTATAATTCTACCGTAAAATATGGTGCTTACTGCTAATTGTTTACGTAAATATTCCTGCAAATCTCCAGCCTACAACTAAACCTAAGGCCGAAATTCCGCACAGAGCCAATATGGTGGTATCGAAGTCATCAATAAATGACCTCATTTTTTTCTCAGCTTTATTAGCTGTAAAGGTTAAATTACAATACCAAACAATTCGACCAATCCATTGCCAACCAAAAACTATTAACAGTATGAATGTGGAGCCTAGAATTAATACAGGTATAATTGCTCCATTTTCCCTAGTGACATAAGCCAAAATAAAGGCAAAAAATAGCAGGTTCATGCCATAAAAAATAATTGGCACAATTGAACTACTGAATTCTAAACTACAAATAACCCAGGCTAAAATTATGTGGGAAATTATGTGGGAAATTACTAATACTTTTGTATTTTTAGAAAAAATATGTACGGAGGCTCCCAAAGGAAAAATTGCAAAATAAACCACCGAAGGCAAAGAAACTGAATATAGGTTGAGCATCCAACCGTTAAAAGCACAAATTACAAAGAATGCGATCGCCCATCCCCAATTAATTAAAACTGGAGGAATGTGAGCGGAATTTCCTTTGAGAACTGCTGTTGTGCGATATTGATATTCCCAAGGAAGTACTTTAGAACCCTCCCGATTATCTTTGTAACTTGTATTCATGGGGGTTGAAAATTTAAAAGTTCTATCAAATTATATGAGAGTTTATGGATATTTTCATCCAGTATAAAACGACAAAATTTTATTATTATTGGCAACAGTAAAAATATTTATTTGTGGCTTATTTTTGCATACCAGAATTTTTACTGATACAAGTAAGTAAATATAATTAAATATAATTAATATATAAAACTAAACCTTAACCCCATGATTAGGAATCCCTAACCTTTTTATCCAGATTAGGGAGTATTTTCCTCAATAAAATGATGACTTATTCAACAAAGGAAATCCTAACTTTTCCCTTTGTTCTACATACATATGGGCTACTTTTCTGGCGAGATAACGAATTCTGCCGATGTAGCGCGTCCTCTCTGTCACAGAAATCACACCCCTGGCATCCAATAAGTTAAAGGTGTGGGAGCATTTAATCACATAATCCAAGGTGGGTAATACCAAACCTTTTTCTGTTAATTGCTTGGCTTCTTCCTCGTACAAATTAAATAGTGTGAGCAACATCTCTGGGTTAGAAGCCTCAAAGTTGTAAGTACACTGTTCAATTTCACCTTGGAGATGCACATCCCCATAATCAAGATTGTCCGTCCATTGAATTTTTGTCATCGCCTCCACACCTTGGAGATACATCGCCAACCGCTCCAATCCATAGGTAATCTCGATGGATACGGGACGACAATCAATGCCACCACATTGCTGGAAATAGGTAAATTGGGTAACTTCCATCCCATCTAGCCATACTTCCCAACCAGTACCCCAAGCACCAACGGTAGCATCTTCCCAATTATCTTCCACAAAGCGCACATCATGGTCTTCTGGACGAATACCTAAAGCCCGCAACGAGTCCAAATAAATTTCTTGGATGTTATCTGGTGAAGGCTTGATTAAAACTTGATACTGATAATAATGTTGAAAGCGATTGGGGTTTTCACCATAGCGTCCATCCGTGGGGCGGCGACAGGGTTCTACGTGAGCAACAGCCCATGGTTCGGGGCCTAATGCTCTTAAAAAGGTATGGGGGTTTTTAGTCCCAGCTCCCTTTTCCATGTCATAGGGTTGGCCAATTAAACAACCGCGCTGACTCCAAAACTGATGCAATACAGCTATTACTGACTGAAAATTCACAATAATCTTTCCTTTGCGACTACCAATTTATATTATTTTGGATTTTGAGAAACAGATAATCCGTTGTTGATTTTGGATGATGAAACAGTTTAAAGTTCGCGCAAAGGCGCAAAGGCGCAAAGAAGTCTGCTAAGTTGGTATCGTAAAATGTCGGGGTGGAATTAAACGTCCGAAATAACTTGCAAAAAACTATTGAATTAACAGTCTATAAAATCTTATTCAGGCTAAGTACAAATCCAGGTAACACATCCTCGCAATTCACTGACGTAGGTGATTCCAGGATTTCTACTGCTTTACCCAAACGATAAACTTCAACCTGTTTATCTTGAGGATTAATCAACAGTCCTAACCGTACTTCCAATCGCTGATATTCAAGCATTTTTGTTTGTAAATCCTTTAAACTATCAGTATTAGAACGTAGTTCAATGAGGAAATCAGGTACAACCGGGATAAATTGCTTGAGTGAAATACCTTCTAAGCGGGAATTTTCAATCCAAGATACATCAGGAGATAGTTTTCCCCCACCAATTGCTGAAAAATCATATCCTGTAGAAGAATCGAAGGTTTTCCCTAATTCAGTTTGTTCGTTCCAAGCCCAAACTCGACCGAACAAATTCCCATTCTTCTCTCCAGTTTCCCCAAATGTGGGTGCCATGATAATCAATTCTCCCTTATTGGTGAGTTCAAGGCGCAAATCTGGATTATCTTGGCATAAGCAATCGAATTGTTCTGGAGTAACGTGGAGATAATTACTGCGAACGTTAAGTAAAATCGGTTCGGCATCTGTAGCATGAGACACTTTCTTCTACCTTCTTCAATTTATTATTTATAAAGTTGCACAGATTCTTGTGCTTCCTTGTATAAATGATGGGCAATGCGAAACATTTCTAGGCCTGCATGCAGATAGCTTTCATCGTAACTGAGGGGAAAATACTCCAATTCATTTAACCCATCATTAATTTGATTTAAACAATAGTAAACATGGGCTGCGGTTCTGGCTAGGCTGGGAGGATTGGGTAGGGAACGAAATATGAATTGAGCCTGTTTAATATCTTCTCGGCAATTTTGCAAATAATATTGAAAGTCTTCTAATAATTGATCGTCAAATGGATCGGCAGATAATTCGTCAATTTGTTGTTGCAGTGACTTGAGAATGGGGCTGAGGAGGTTATTTAAGGGATGATAAACAAGACGCAACCATTCTTCAATTTTTTCATCCGTAGTTTTACCAGTACGTCTTTTTGTTTGGTGTTGTTTTTGAACTTCTACTGTACGCTCTTGCCTAGGAGAATAGGATTTTTGATACTGATAATTAATTTTCCGGTCATAGGACTTGCGGGTGCTAACATCCCCTAACACTTCATATGCAGCATTAATGCGGATAATGTCCTCCCTATCCCCATTTTCTTGGTTACTGTCAGGATGGTACTGTTTTACCAAGCGGCGATAGGCTTGTTTAATCTCCGCTTGGCTGGCATTGGGACTGACGTTTAGAGTTTGGTAATGGTTAGAGTTTGCCATTATCCTAATTTACCATTAATTATACAAACCCTTTCTTAAAAGGCTTTTCACCCTGGAGGAAGACATGGAAACGATGAAATTGAGAACGCATATTGGCGCAGATGGTATATTGCAAATCGAAACTCCCACTAACTTAAAAGATACTTCTGTTGAGGTGGTTGTGGTTGTGCAGGCGTTACCAGATGTGAAAGTTATACCCCCACAAGAAGCTGAAGTGCGTTATAACGCTTGGGGAAAGGGAACGACGAAAAAATCAATTCAAGAAGCAATTACCCGAATGCAACAACTGCGGCGAGAAGAGGCGTTGGATAAAACTTCAATCCGCTCCATGATTGAAGAGGGGCGAAGATTTTAATGCAGTTTGTTTTGGATTGTTCTGTAGCAATCAGTTGGTGTTTGGTGGATGAAAATAATGATTACGCTAATACCATACTGGCTATAATGCCCGATTGTGAGGCATTTGTACCAGGAATTTAGTCGTTGGAAATTGTAAATGTGCTACTGGTGGCTGAACGACGTAACCGCATGACAACCGAGCAATCATCAGCAGCTATTGCTTTGTTACAGTCATTTTTAATACAAGTTGATATAGCTACAAATGCAAATGCATTGGGTGCAACTTTAGCAATAGGGCGACAAGAAGGTTTAGCATCTTATGATGTAGCTTATTTGGAATTGGCAATACGGTTGGGATTACCATTGGCAACAATTGATACTCGATTAGCGGAGGCGGCGACTCGATGTGGTGTGGAACTAGTCGCCATTGATGGGGAATAAACCTTAATAGGTGGCAATTTACCTTTATTTAACCCCAGATGTAACCTTGGGTTCTAAGTCTTGAAATAGGGGTGTACTCAAATATCTTTCTCCAAAACTGGGTTGAATCATCACAATTAACCGTCCTTGATTTTCTGGGCGTTGGGCAATGCGAATGGCTGCACATAATGCTGCACCACTAGAAATACCCGATAGCAGTCCTTCTTCCCTGGCTAAACGACGGCCATAAGCGATCGCTTCTTCGTCGGTAACAGTAATTACCTCATCGACTAATTCTACTTTCATGACTTGAGGAATAAACCCAGCCCCAATACCTTGAATTTTATGGGGTCCTGGTCTGCCTCCGGATAATATGGGGCTATTGGCTGGTTCAACTGCGATCGCTTGAAAACCTGGTTTACGAGGTTTCAGTACTTCTGCTACCCCGGTAATTGTACCACCAGTACCGACCCCAGCCACAATCATATCTACTTTCCCATCCGTATCTGACCAAATTTCCTCGGCGGTGGTTTGGCGATGAATTTGGGCATTGGCAGGGTTACGAAACTGTTGCAACATATAGGTATGAGCCGTCTTATCCACTATTTCCTGGGCGCGGCGAATTGCTCCACTCATCCCTTCACTTCCCGGAGTAAGTTCCAATTCGGCTCCATAAGCCCGTAACATTGCCCGTCGTTCCGTACTCATGGTTTCCGGCATTGTTAAAATTAATCGATACCCCTTGGCCGCAGCCGCCATTGCCAGGGCGATTCCCGTATTCCCAGAAGTTGGTTCTACTAATATGGTTTTCCCTGGAGTAATTAACCCTTCTTTTTCCGCAGCTGCAATCATATTTACCCCAATTCGGTCTTTGACTGAAGCTGCTGGATTCATACTTTCCAACTTGACTACAATCTGTGCCACACAGCCTTCAGCTTGGGGAATCCGGTTTAATTGGACTAAGGGTGTACGACCAACAAGTTCTGTAATGTTATGGGCAATTTTCATAATTAATTCTTAATTCAAAATTGACGGGCAAAGTTTGGTGATTATGGTGATTATATTAAATACTTACGAGTGAGGAAAATAACTTTGACAATAATAATTTCATCACTCAGTAGTTAATGAAAAAATGTGTTTATTACTATTGATTACAACTAATTATTTAATAGTACACTCACAAAATGATGTATTAGTGTGCCTCAGATTAATCAAAGGGTCAATTCTTGAATCTAAAATAGACAGCGGATAACAGATTATCTGTTTTCCAAAATCCAAAATCTAAAATCCAAAATCTAAAATTCCATTAGATATAATACATAATATTCAACTGTCGATTTGCATCTCTTTTTTCACATAAATCAGCCAAGGTATAAGTTTCTAAAACAGAGTTAGCGGCCTGACGGGCTTCTTGCCATATCTCTTTAATGACAATACTATCAGCTGTTTTGAGTTGAGTTTCCTCTTCATGTTTTTTTACCTTATCCAACCCTTCCAAACAAACTAAAATCTCGAAAAGATTGATTTTCCAAGGGTCCCTGGCCAGAAGATAACCACCTTTAGAACCTCGCTGACTCTTAACTATACCCCCCCGCCTCAAAGTTGCTAGTAATTGCTCCAGATAGCGATCGGGTATATTTTGTTGCGCGGCAATCTGGCGAATTTGCAGAGGCTCTCCGCTTTGATACTTAGTTGCTAGTTCTAACAGAGCCAGGATTGCGTATTCAGATTTACAGGATAGTTCCACAGGCTGTTTTGATGAACGTTAGGAGTTAGGAGTTAGGAGTAGAAATTTCTCACTTATACTCCCAATCCATAACTGTTCTATTATACTCCGGTTCCCCACTGGGGTTTGTTTATTTCAGCTCGGGAAAATGAAAAGAAGTCGCATATTGGCAAGCTGTCACCACCCTAAAGATACTCAGATGTGGTCTTTCCTTCCCTTATGGAAGAGGCAAAGCTGAGGGATTTATCGGGGTAATTTCTCCTGCATAGCGGTTAAAATTCCCGATATTAAACGTGAGGATATGGCTCATCCCATGTACCAGCATCGCTGCTGTGAGTCGTGCATCATAAGTATCCCAAGTTTGTATGTACTATTTTACTATGGAAGGTTTTAAACTTTCTTGTAATACAGAGCCAGAGTAAACGCGATCGCGTTTACTCTGGCTTGTAAAAGTAAAATATTCAAATCCCCATCAAAAATCTTCTTGTAATAACTAATATAAATTATCAATAACAAATAGTTTATTTATGATTCTGAGGTTGGGAATTTCCTGGTTGCTGTTCGCCTTGATGCAATTGTTGTCGCCCATTACGTATAATCCGCATCATATCCTGGAGTTGCTGTTCAATATTTACCAAAACCCCATCAGCATATTCATCAGCACCCCGTTCAATCGCCGTCGCTTCAGCAAAAGCCTGACGCTGCATTTCCTCCAATTCTTGCTGACAAGTCCGGCGCTGGCGCTCTATTTCTGCCAGGGTTTCTTGCATCATTTCTTCACACTCTTGCTGCACTTGATGACGCAATTGGGCTGCTTCTTGCTGTGCTTGGTGAATGATATCGCTCTCATCTAAAATTTGCGCCCTTTTCCCCTGGGCAGCATCAACAATTCGCTGGCCATATTCTTCAGCTTCTAGAAAAATCTCCTCTTTTTGTTGGATAATCATCGCCGCTGACTCAAAAGCTGCGGGTAAAGCAACTCGAATAAAATCTAGATGATCGAGTAACTTTTCTTCATCTATGAGAGTTTTACCAAACAAAGGAATACGAGCACTTGCCAGGATCATTTCTTCCAAGCGGTTGAGTTCTTCTTGAATATCTACGCTTTCTACTCCCCTATCTTCTCCGGGGGAGACTCCGTTGGGGAACTCTGGGGAAGGGGGGTTTTTTCCGTTTGTATAGTTGGGTTCGATATTGTACTCTTGTGGGCGTAGCATTGGTAAATTTCTAGGGCAACGTGTGCAGGAACGAGATGATCGACAGAGCCGCCAAATCTTGCAATCTCTTTTACCACACTACTACTTAAAAAACTATATTCATTTGACGTGGCCAAAAAAACAGTTTCTATTTGAGTAGATAGGGTTTTATTGGTATGAGCCATTTGTAGTTCAACTTCAAAGTCAGAAATTGCCCTCAAGCCCCTGAGCAGGACTCCTGCTTGGCGCATTTTGGCATAGTTAACGGTTAAGCCATCAAAAGCATCAGCCTCAACGTTAGGTAAATTTTCGGTAGATAGACGAATTTGTTCTAATCTCTGTTGTACTGTGAATAATGGTGTTTTGTTGGGATTACGTAATACAGCTACTACCACATGGTCAAAAAGCCTTGCGCTACGCTGAATAATATCGAGGTGTCCTAGGGTGATAGGGTCAAAACTACCTGGATAAATGGCAATCACAATCTTTTTGATACCTCTGTTGTCTTTGAGGAGATTATAGCTAATGCCGATTAGCTTGTCCCCACATAAGAATTTTGGTTGTTCTGATCTGGGAAAATAATTTTATTGCCTTTTTTTATTTGCAGACAACTTAAAATTTATTTGATGACTTTCTATTATCTTTAAGGTGATAAATACTTATCTAAACATAAGCAACTGCTAATTTTGTATACATACTACTATCTTATAGGTATTTTTACATGGCACTGGATATTCTCACATTGCCTTTGGCTTTTCAGTTTACTTCTCCCGGCCCAATCCTGGTGAAACTCGGGCCAATCACCATTCGGTGGTACGGTTTATTAATTGCCGCAGCCGTCTTAATTGGTGTTAACTTATCCCAATATCTAGCGAAACGCCGCCATGTAAATCCAGAGTTAATCAGCGACTTAGCTATTTGGTTGGTAATTGGGGCAATTCCAGCAGCGCGGTTATACTATGTCATCTTTGAGTGGCAAGAATATGTTTCCCATCCAGAGCGAATTATTGCCATTTGGCAAGGAGGAATTGCCATTCATGGGGCGATTATTGGTGGTGCGATCGCAGCTCTAATTTTTGCTAAACTAAATCGTGTCTCTTTCTGGCAACTGGCTGATTTAGTCGCTCCTTCCCTGATTTTGGGCCAAGCTATTGGGCGTTGGGGTAATTTCTTTAATTCTGAAGCTTTTGGCAGTCCTACGGATTTACCCTGGAAATTATATATCCCCTTGGTTCGTCGTCCCCCAAATTTAGCTGGTTCTGAATACTTCCATCCCACGTTTCTGTATGAATCTTTGTGGAATGTGATGGTATTTGCATTGTTAATGTTTCTATTTTTCCGAGGTTTGCGGAGTAAGTCCAAACTAAAGGTGGGAACATTAGCTCTACTTTATTTACCAGCTTACAGTTTGGGAAGATTATGGATTGAAGGTTTGCGGACTGATAGCTTAATGCTGGGGCCTCTGAAAATGGCACAGGTTATTAGTTTGGTGGGGATTGGTTTGGGTGTGGCTGGTTTAGCTTGGTTGTATGGGGCTAAACGTCAATTACCTGATGTTGTTTCTCCCAGTAAGGGGGATGAGGGGATGAGGTGATGAGGTAGTGTGGGGAAGTAATGAGTAATGAGTAATGAGTAATGAGTAATGAGTAAGTTTCCTTAATACCAT
>JAAUYD010156243.1_pt1 | contig 14793 bp, 6 predicted proteins | sample 7278101 | NCBI WGS metagenome assembly JAAUYD01 (sample SAMN14350128, study PRJNA611818) | marine sediment metagenome | isolation source: surface marine sediment (0.6m) | place: French Polynesia: Moorea | collected 2018-08
ATTAGGGCTTTGTCGGTTTCATCAATTGTCCAGCCCATTTTGTGCCACAGTCGAATAAATCGCTGAATGCGATCGTACTCTTTAACTTTTAATTTTGTTCCATCGAGGTGAATTAATCTCACTTTGTCAAGGTTGCAGGTATCTTGGGCAAGCCAAGTCACTTTTTGCTCACTTATAAAGATTCCTGTGCTGCCATTATCTATCAAAGCAATATCATTATCCTTCTCATCTTTAATTGTGATGTATAAGAAGTCGCTATCATTCTTGTTATTCTTATATTGATCAATAAACGGCTTACCATTAGTATCGACAACTTGTCCAAAAATTGTTACGTTACCGATAATTTCCCCATTAGAATCCTTGATTGTTCCGTCATTGTGTAATGTGCCAATGAATATACCAGGATCTCTCCATTTAGTCTTTAAATACAATTTTCCTTCAATTGGCAGCTTTGGTTCTTCTCCAGAGTCCAGTACTATTAATTTCCCGATTCTTTCAAAATAACAGTAAACCCAATTCCGCAAATCACTGTAATCCATAGACCAATTCGGTTTTTGTTGCTGGCAGGGATCTGGGTGCAGAAAGGCATTTATTAGTGGGACTAATGGCTGGAATGTTTCTAAAAAGGCAATCAGTTTGGCGAATTTAACTTTAGGATTGCTACTGCTGTTATCCACCAAATTTTTTTGCAAAAACCGATAGCTAAAGCGAATGCTTTCTAAGATGGTTAAAGCTCTACCTTGGGGGAAGTTGGGATTAATAAACTGGGTTTTTAATAACTCCACTAAATCTACATATTGAATACCAGTGCGCGGCAAAAACTGCTTTTTCACAAAGGTCAAACCCTTTTCTTGGTTTTCGTCTGTACTTAGCATCTCAGGTTCAGTGCTGTAGCCATAGTATTTATGAACTGGTTTAACCCCGATGTTTTGGAGATATTCGTCTTTTGAAGGAGGTTGTTTTAGGGTGATATCAAAATACTCTTTTTGCCAAAAGGCTTCTTTGGTTAAGATGATGTATTCTTCTTGAGTTAACCCCGGAAACTCTGCATCCGCTGCCCGATCTAAAGTTTCTTGGTGTAGCTTTTGTAGTTTCTCTTCATCCTCGGAAGTAAGGCTTACATTCTCGCAGCTTATTTTTGTAGTTCGATATTTATCTTGTAGTTCATAACGGCTAGTTTCCAGGTAATTCAAAAAGATTCTGATAGCATCAATGGGCTGATGATAGGGCAGGGTAAAGGGATAAACAGCACTTTTCAGTATGCAGTATGCTTGATAATTAGTGTGTTGCGGTTGAGCGAGTAGTTCGCTACTGGTTTCATCATCAACGTTGAAAGTTTCCAGGGTTGCTTGTTTGGGATTCTCGGTATTATCTTCATACTCATCTAAATGGACAACAAAGCTTTCCATCACTTCATTGACCAAATCTACATAGGGTAAAACGGTGAAAGTATTTTCGCAGGTTAATTCTAAACAACCTAAATCGGGACGACGACGGAAAAGTTTTTCTAAAGGGGTATTGGCAATACCTTCTTGACCTGTATTGGGCTTTTTTGGGTCGAGGTTATTATTTCGCAGAAATTGTAAAAGTTCTACAAAATAAGCAGCAGGACTATACACAGAAGCACATTCTTCACACTCACAGAAGTCCATATCACCGAACAGCTTTTCTAGGTTGAGAGGAACTCCCTGTTTATCTGTATCTTTCTGCAACCTATCCATACGGGTTTCTAGAGACTCGGAACCATCCATAATAGCTAATCCCGTTCCCCGCACTGTTTCTCGCATTGAGATCAATGCTTGTTCGTTGCGGATGCGATTATTCAGAGCATTGGTGTAAACTTGTCGGGCGGTTTCTTCTCCTAAAGTGTTACTATAACTTTTTATGAAAGTTGATTCTGGCATTTCGGTAATGGTAAATGCTGAAATCAGGTTGGCATCCATCAAAACTGTCACAGCTTCAGGAATGGGACTAATTGCCTGTACCCTTTGGATATTTTTAAGCTGGTTGACTACTTCTTCCCGTTGTTCTTCAGCAATATTGGTGAAGGCTGCTTCGTTTTGTAGGGCGGTATAAACGGAAGTGGTGTGAATATTAAAATCGGGTTGGTTTGCCAGAAAATTAACTACCCCAGCACGAACATTTGTATCGGTAATGGGAACTTCTTCTTCCTGTACCATTCTTTGCAGAACGGCAGTGGGTTCGACTGCAAACAGCTTATGTTGCAAAGCTACAGCGAATTTTTGTTTTTTCTGCTCATCATCATCAGTTTCTTCTACCATTGTCTCTGGCACAGATTGGGGATCGACGATCGCAGCTAGCCTAGCAACATTAAAATTGAGAGCCATATCCCTGAGATTATTTACTGCTGAATCTTCGGCGATCGCTCTAACTAGGGGTTCGTTATCTTCTGATAAATCTGCCACAGAATATGCCAAGCTTACTTTTGGTAAAAGTTCTGATGCTTTTTGTTTTTGTTCTTCAGATTCCGATAATCGTTTTTCTATATCTGACAAAGCAGTTGGCAAGTCACCTTCAGCATCCCGCAATGCTGTATCAACTACTTGCTGTTCATCGCTAGAAAGAACTGTATTAAGAATATTAATTCTGGTTTCGAGGTTAAAAGGTTGTGAAGTCATGATCGTTACCTGTTTAAAAATTAATGCGAGTTAAATAAAAGTTTTTTAAGTCACAAAATATTTAGACTGAAATTGCTGGAATTAGACAAAGAAGATAAACTTATTGCCCGTGAAGAAGGAGGACGATTAGTGCTAGAAAAGCAGGAGACAATCAAGCAAAGCCTTAAAGCTTGATTTACTAAAGTGCCAAAAGATCCCAGTTTAGCAGATGAGTTAATCGCAGAACGACGTAAAGCAGCAAAAGAGGAAGCCAGTGAATAAAGTTGGTTTTGGATGCTTCTGCTTTGCTGGCTTATTTGTAAAATAAACCAGACGATGAAGTGTTTCCAGATAGCATATCGGTTATATTTGTTCATTAATCTGCCAATCTTCGATATTTAAGTCCTGCACTCGATTGAACTCTCGAACGTTATGAGTAACTAATGTCAGATCGTGAGTTAAGGCGATCGCTGCTATTTGCAAATCATAGGGACTCACGCACCTCATAATCTCCCTGGGGCGATCGCTCCAAGTCAGGAATACTTCCTGCTGTGTTTTGCAGGATAGAAAGCCATTCTGTTTTTTGAGGGCGAATAATCACCATTACATCCTGATTCTTGAATTCGTCAGGAAGTTGTAGTTGTAAGATTCCATCTGAGCCGATGTGGGATTTTAAGGTAATTGGTTGCATTGGTTTTCTCCTGTTTTTCTATGATTAGTTTCACTTTTACAAAGATTTATGAGGTTTTTGCGATCGCGCAGTGCCTAGCCTTTGGCGAGATCGCACTTTAAGTTAAACTATTAAACTAAATGAATCCAAGTAAAAGTAGGATGAACCTTGTTAAATAAGCGTTTATCGCCTGTGTAAAAATCTGCTTGAAATTTTTGGGCTAATGCTAAGTAATGAGTATCATAGGCAGCGGAAAGGTTTAATTTTTGTGCAAGTTCAAAAGCTTGCTGATGGAGTTGACGTTCATTGTGAAAGCTAATGGGTAAATTTAGGGCATTACTCAGAGATTGTTGAGCTTCTGCTTCCAGTAATTGTCCTGCTCGTCTCATTCGATGAAAAACGTTCGTGACTTCGTAACACAAGAGGGTAGGAGCAATAATTTGGGTTTGGCTTTGTTCCCATCGATCCCATAAGGTGAGATAGGGGGATGTTTCTGAAGGATTGTTAACTAATTTAACTACGAAATTCGCATCAACACAGCTTATTTTTTCAGTCATGGTTTTTCCTCACTGGGAAACAAACCCGCCATTAATTGCTCATCCCGTTCTTCTCGCATTTGATAGATGATTTCATCAATATCTGTTTCAAGGGGTTGACCTCCACGCCGTTCCTGAATCGCTTGAGCATTAGCCAGAATTTTAGTTCGCAAGCTTTGCCAACTGGATTTTTCTGTTAATTTTTCGTTTAATAACTCTCGTTCTTCAGGAGAAAGAGCTTGGATGACATTAGCTAAAGATTCAACAAGCTGAATATTCATGAATTTATCTTTTTTCTAGGGTTCTTTTTCTAATTTTTACTAAGATTAAAAGGTTTCTTGGCGATCGCGGAATGCTTTTCTAAGGCGATCGCTATTTTCTAAAAAAAGACAATATCGCCCTTGGGCAGCTCTCAGTATGAATAACTTATGTTGAAGTTCAGCTGATACGATGTCGGAATATCGAATTTACCACCATGAATAACATCCATCATTTGATTGAAGTCCATTTTCGTGGATGCTGGATTCAGCAGATTCGTTATCGATATTGAACCTTCTGCTCCAAGCGTGAGAGTACCTGACCCAGAACCAAGAATCGGACTAAGAATTGGAATACGTGGGAAATGAATATTTGGAATACCAACCTTGGCTCGTGCAAATCCATACGTTGGGAGAGACTTACTCAGGTTTTCTCCTTTTGTGATGTTTTCAATTGAGGGTACGGTCAGTACTCCACCTAATAGTTCCAAATTGATGCTGCCGCCAGTTTGTCTACGGTAGATTCCGAGCAAAGGTGCTGTTACATCGAACAAAGTACCTGCAGGTGCTGCAACAAGCCCAAGAGCATTTACCTCCTGTGTTTTACCGATCTGCCCCCAGAACTTTGTTACTGGAATGCGGTTAAGTAGCTTCAGGCTTGCATTGAAGCTTAGATCTCCTTCATTTATCTTGCTCGCATGCGACTTGGCTTGCGTAAAAAGAGCACTTGGATAATTTGTATTACTGAGTAAGTCAATTGCTGTTTGTGCATACGATTCGTTGTTTTGGGCAAATTGATTTGTATGTATCTGACCTTGGAACTCTACTCCGAAAAATGATGTCTTTGCCGAACCACTAAAACGTAATAATTCTTTCCCTCCTTTAGAAGAAGAAGATACACGAGAAATCCGAGCACGCAAATCATAATTTGTCGGAAATGCACCTATTCCAGAGAAGTGCTGATCTAGCGCAATTTCAGTGCTGATGCTTAACGATGAACTTTTAGGTCTATATGATAGATAGGTACTTCGCAGATAAGCTCCTGAAGAAATAACATTTAGTTTAGAAAGCGAACTATCTAGTAGAGAGATATGCTCAGTTTTCGCGAATTGAATATTCCCAGCAGCAGCCAAGCTTGGAGATGTAGATCTCGGGTTAAGGCGATGATGGAGAAGTGACAAGGGATTAATCATCATCTGTCGGCTAGTTATATAGTCTCCATACTGAGCCTCTGACCCATTTAGATCTCTAAGAACTACAGGATTGTTATGCGCGTATTTATATAAATTTGACCCATCTCGTAAGCCCATTGGATCGGTTTTACTCCAACGCCCAAGCCAAGGTACGTAATATCTAGCATGGTGATAAGTGAAGCCGCTCTCCTCATCTCTCTCTTTCCCTGTATATTTATACCGTTTAGGTGTCTCAATTCCTTGCTTTATAGCCTGATATGATGTACTCCCATACGGATAGTACTCCTCATAAGAGATCGCCTTCCCCTGCTTATCTAACTCTAAACTCACCGATCCCAAATGATTCCCTAATTGATAACGAATGAGTTGGGCAGGAGCGGTATCTGTATTGGCAGTATCAACTGTCCGAGTTTCTACCAGAGCAATACGCTGCTGGTCATCCATGACGTGGAGGGTTTCACGTTTTAAGGTGATTGTTCCCGTGCCATTACGTTTTCTAAAAATCTCAAATCCTCCCAGATAGATACGTTCTTCCGTCAATCCTGGGGATTTTTCGACAATCTTACGAGTGCGTTGACCAGCAGCATCATAGACATAGTAAGCAGTTCCTCCACCACCGAGATCGGCTTGCTGTAGTTGGTCTTTGTAATCCCAGTGCATATTAGGAGCAGTAGGGTCGGCATGATTTTCCAGATGGGGCATCCGAATCATGTTGCCGTGAGCATCATGAAGATAGGAACTAACAACAGGATTATTGCCAGTTAGTCTAGTGTTACTCAGGCGATTACTTTGCTTGGTTGGTTCGAGTAAGCTGGTTTCGTTATAGGCATATTTACGAGTCCAACTTGGATGGGCGGGTTTGCTGTCCTGATAATGTTGCATTGAGCGTATATTTCCCACTGCATCGTAAATATAACGCTTAATATAATTCCCCATCGCCTTGCCATCACCTGGATGATCGAGACGAGTATGAAATTTGTTGAAGGCATCGGGCGCTGTAGGAGGATTAGGCTTTCCACCTGTTTGCCCTAGATGTTCCCGTCCCGTCGCTTGAACTAACCGATACAGAGGATCGTATTCATAGCTCGAACTTGGCTCTACCCGTTGGTTGCGGAAATAAATAATATTTTGAATATCAGAATGGTCATAAATATGGGTGATATTGCCTACAGGATCGTAGGTGTAGCGCAGATCCTGCACGCTCTGATTTTCAGTTTCATTAAAAGGAGACTGAGGACGAATGGTTAACATTCGGGTCAAACGAAATGTTTTGCGATCGTACTCATAACTGGTTGTGGCTTGATTGCCATATTCAATTAAGGTTCGCTGTCCCTTAGCGTTGTAGTCAATATTGGTAACGGCGTGTAAATCTGCGGTGATGGGGTTAAGAAGGTTTGTGGGTGCAGTGCTTTGGCGCAACCACACATCAACCTTTTCTAATAAATTCGCTTCATTGTAACTAGGCTGGATCGCATTGGGACGAGTAGTGCTGTTATGGGGAGTCACCATCATCACAGGGCGATTTAGAGCATCATATTGGGAAAAGCTGGTAAATACACCCTGAACCGAAGTATCTAGATTGCTCATGGCAGCATCAGCGATAGCATTTAGATCGGTAAGAGTCGAAAGTGCCGACCAATCTACTGTTTGCTTATATTCCGTAGCCAATTGTCGGCTACTTGATAAAAGATTACCTTTAAAATCAAATTTTTCGTTAGTAATTACCCCTGCTTGGTCGTAATGCTGGTAAAGTTGACCCCGCAGATTGCGATCGACTTCCGAGTGAGTTTCACCATAAACCAACCACTCCACTAATTTTTCCCCATCTCCAGCTTGTGTCACAAAACTATGGGTCGGTCGCTGTAATTCATCGTAGGACATTCTAAAGGTTTGATTGCGGCTGTCCCAGCGTCGAATAGGATTTCCTGCCACATTATTGAGCAGCCAACGCTCTCCCGCTTCCATGCTATGTTGATGAATTACATTTCCTAGCAGGTCATAGTCGTATACCATCACTTTGCGCTTTAAGGCATCAGTCACAGAACGCTGATTCCCCTCAATATCAAGCTCAACCCGCGTTTCATATTTTTGCTCGGAACCGCTAGCATCTGTGCCATTATCGGCAATAGTAAGAAACGTGCGTCCTAATACATCTAAATGAACGACGGTAGGTGTATTGGCGTGTTTGGCTGTCAGCCAAGCTGCTCTTGTTTCTTGCGCTGCTGGCTCGGAAGCATTAGGAGCGGGACGACCGCGATCGTCGTACCATTTACTTTCCAACACCGTATCATTTTCATCCCCAGTTGTCTGATGCCACGCATCAAATTCTATTTTAGAAAAAGAGCCATTTGGTAAATCCGTCCTAATTACTCTCTCTAAAGGATCGTAGTGAATAATCGGAGTTACCCCACACTCCACTAGATCGGTTTCATCTTCGTAGATATGGGTAGGACTAAAGAAAGGCTCGTATTGCTTAACTGGTTTACCTTTGTTATTAAAAATCGTGCGTCCCGTGCCAACCCAACGGGGATCTGTGGGCTGTTGATTCTGGTTACAGCGTAAAACCCCTTGAGCATCACGCACGGGAGCTAACCCTGGTTCAGCCTGTATTTTTTGCTGTATTTCTCGACCAAATCCATCGGAGTAAGTAAAACTTACCTGAACTTTAGACTGTCCCCCTTCACTCACATGAGTTTCTCTGGCTAAGGTGGCTGCAAAAACAGGTTTTTTCGAGGTGATAAACCTGTCTAAATCGTAAATAATCCGCGTTGTAGCATTTCCTAACAGAGATACTGCGGTAGATAAAGGATTCTGGGAGAAGTCATTAAGCTGCTGTTGAGAGAGATCGGCCTCAAAGTTCTCTAAAGAATCACCTTCCTGGGGAGAAGGCTCAACTTTACTCTTCACTGCTGTTCCCGCAACCATTCCCAGAGCATCAAAAACTACCTGTGTGCGATTCCCATTGGGATCTGTAATTTCCTCTGGTTGGAGAGTTCGATAATTATTCCGCACTTGAACAGTATTTCCTAGAGGATCGACTGTCTGAGTACTTAACAATCGATAAATATCGTAAGTAGTTTGATAGATTTGCTCAAAAGGATCTTTAATCTGACTCACCATGTAGAACTGAGCGGGATCGAATGCTTGTCGTCCCGAAGGTATCCACCAATTGCCCTCTAGCTGAACATATTTCCCTTCTTGACTCAGCAGATTATTTAATTCTCCAGTACTAATCTTGCTGTTATAAATTGAGTTAAGTAGCCCAGGAGTCAAGGCTAACTTGAAGCTTTCACAAGGGAGGGCTAATGATTGTAATTCACCTAAGTTTAAACGAGCTGGATCGGTGGTATTTGCGCGATCGTCAGCACGGTAAAAGGTTCTAACCTGCTCGATTACCCGCTTTTCAATTTTTCCAGCAGTAGGTTTAAGTTCATAAGCAAGGTTACTAGCATTTTCCACCTGTTTTCGCACTTCCTCTAAAGTGTAGAGATTGGCAGCAGGTAATCCTGTAATTTCATAAGTAATCGTTTCAATCGGAATGCCAATGCGATACCAATTATCCCCATCAGGCTTATTAATAACTCTGTTTTCGGTATAAGTAACGAGAGTTTGACCTTGCTCTGGATGTTCGGGAGTTCTGCGCGGATAGGCGATCGCAACTGATTTTAATACATTTCCCAATACATCCACCTCTAGGGTCATTTGATGAGCGATGCGAGGATCTTTAGGATTGCGTTCGTAATTATAGGCAATACTTTGCCTTGGATGGGTAAAAAACACTGCATATTGACCGTCTTGTTTTGGTTGCAGCCAGCGAATATCATAATTACTTTCAGTGACGGTATAGGGATGCTGACTTTTATTCGAGTCGTCTAAAGCATAAACTTCTTGCCGCAGAATTTGTCCTTTCAGCGCTCTACAAACTTCTCGTTCTTCCTCTGCTGTTAAAGGATACTTTAAAACTGAACCATCTGGCTGAGTCAATCCCTGGGGTAAGAGGGTATCTGGCAGCAACAGCGCCTGGAATTCCTTTTCGATAGACTTTTTTTGTTCCTCAGTCAACTCAGGCTTAATGCGATGTCGTGGTTCTCGATAGTATTCTTCTTTGGCAAAGAAATTAGAAAGATGCTCTCTATTTATGTAAGCTCCCGTATGAAACCAGGTCTTGGTTAGAATTGGCGGTACATGCAGCTCTTTTGTTAATACATTAGAACCTCCCTCCTGTTGAAATACCTTATAATTTTCGGTATCTTCTTGCTCGACAAATCCAAATCCTCTAAATTCTCGTTCTTCTCCATCAAAATAGCCGTGATGATAGCGGTAATTACTAACAAAGCGATTTCCCGTAATGCGATCGTAGGTTTCTACTTTTTCTAAAACTTGTACGGGGAAGGGCAATTTAGTAATCCAAGGTTTACCTGCGGCTTTATCCTTTAAATAAAACTTAGTCGAAGCAGCATAGTGCAGTTTAGTTTCAGCCCCCATATTATTCTGGATTGAAATCATCAGATGCGGTTTCTGTCCGCCCATTAAATCGATGTACTGCATCTGTTGGCCTGTATAGCTTGGTAAAGGTGAAGACCAAACTAGACAAGCCGTTCCCTTTCCAAATAAATCGATCGCCTGGACTGCTGCCAAATTATCTGTAGCTGGAAAATTAGATAAAAGATGGGGTTGACTCCAACTATTTCCTCCTTGATTAAAGCAAATACTAATGGTTTCCCTGCCCAAATAAATAATATCTGTTGTCCCAGAACCATCAATATCAGCTAGTCGAATCCGATTTTGATTGAATAGTTCGGGACGATCGAAATAGGGAGCAGTACCCATTGTTACTTTGGCACCAAACCGCCCGTATCCTTGATTAGACCAGTAGCATACTTCTCCATTGCGAATACGAACTAAATCGTTGAGTCCATCTCCTGTCATATCTGCCAAGTAAATAGACTGGGTTCGATCGGCAAAAACTAAAGCTGCACCTTGCTCTTCATCGTGAAACTTACGAACAATTTCTGCAGTGCCAAATCCCTCTTTAGCTTGGGAAGGATACCAAACAAATACTTCATCTTCAGTAATTAGAATATCCCCATGTCCATCACCATTGAGATCGATAAATCTCAAATTAGGATCGTTCCAATTAACATTAGGAATACATTTAAATGGAATCAAAGATTGCCAACCATCATTTTGGCTTCGCTCGTAATAACCAGATAAATCTCTATCTAGCAGCACTAAGTCTTGTTGTCCATTTCCCGCCAGATCCATCAATCGTTGCTGGCTATCTTGTAAATTAGTTACTGATGGTTTAGTAGCTACTAATTCTACAGGTGCAAAACGAGCTTCGCCCAAATTAGCTTTGTAAAATAAAGCCGTTGCCTGTTGGGTTAAAATTCCTGAAATCCCCTCTCCGTCTAAATCTACCCATTGATATTGCCCTCCATCTAAACCGATGGGTAGATTTTCTAAGTTTTCTGGAGTAACAACTTTAATTTCTTCGTTGATTTCAGGTCTACTGTAATCAAACTCTAATGGTGGATAAGATCGCTTTTGATAATCTGTTTCATCCCCATTTTTGACATAACCTGTTTGGGTAAGTGAAGTGAGATAGGTAACGACTGGATTTTCATCATAGCTAAAATCGGTCGAGCGAACTAAATGCCAAGTTTTGTTTGAAGTATTTATTTTTCCCGATTCATTAAACCGATGAAACATCAATACTCTTTGGCAAAGACGCTGAGTTCTAATTTCAAAACCAGCGCGGAAATTAGAAAAAGCATCAGCACGATGATGCCATGCTCCTTCTTTTACTGGAGTCGGATTATTTAGATCGTGTTCGCCATAGTCGAAAACTACTTGAAAGAGCCATTCATTCCGTTGATATGGATTGCGGTTGCCATAGAAAATACGTTTTAAATATTGATTCGCATAGCTGCGAGCGTATGCCAGTCGATTTTTCTCTTGAGGGAATGAAATATCTACGTCATCTGAATTCTCTTGTTTGTACTCGTAAACGATCGCGTTTCCCTTGTCGTCATAGCTTTCGCACAGTAACCATTCAAATATGCGTGCGGAATCTTGAGGATCGACAATGCGACTGTTTCGATCTTTACCGTAAACGCTAGTAATATTATCTTTAGTTATCGATCGCCAGTGTACGTCTCCAGTGTCTTGATGTTGCCACCGTTCGATCCGAGCAAATAGTCCTTCAATTCTAGGTCGATAGCGCAAAATTGTATAGAGACCTCTATGAGGAAAACTAGATAAGACAGACTCAACAGCATCTGTAGGGATTAAATTTCGATTAATAACTGTATCGGGATTAATATTTTCTCGAATATTTTTGACCCATTTCTCCCCATTTTTTACTAAATAAGGAACTAGATCCTCAGCTCCAGAAATTCGATCCCTTTTGTCGCCCTTGGTTGAAGAAGTTAGTCTGTCTTTTTTCTAAAGGCATTCAATAAAAAATGAATTATGTAAAATTTGCAACTACTATTATGAAATCACAACCTTAATATCGAGTTAAAAAGAATAAGATTTATTCTATAAATCTTTACAATAGCATTACATTCCTTTACTTGTTTTAAGTGTTAATTAACCAAAGGAGTAGAAAAGGAGACAGTTACGTTGAATATAGATAGGAAAGCGATCGCGCCTAAACTATCTTCTGGTACTTAACCATCTCTACAAAAGGCAAAAAACACCGCGAACACCAACCATCAACCCACAACGCAGGAATTTGAAACCTTGCCTTACAATTCGGACATTCCGACAGCAATCGCAACTGATGGCGATCTCGAAGAGATCCGCGTAGCGGTGCGCATTTATTTGTCTGCTTAAACTGCCATTCTATTCGATGACAAGGCACTTCTACATAACAAGCAGCACACAAACGAATCGGACTTAATTTCATCCCAACGCCCTTGGGTGGTAACATCAGAGACAATCTATCCGCATTTATCCCCACTACCTTTGCCAACGCCTCTAACTGCTGTTGATTAGGAGGCGGATTAAAACGAAACTTTTCCCAACGAGCGATCGCACCACCCAACCCCGAAATTTTTCCCAAACCACTGACACTCAATTCATTCGCCCTTCTAAATCTCCCCAAAAAATGACTAATACTCTCTCCCTCTAATGGTTCAACCAAAAACCACCAAGGTTGAATATCCTCAACTTCCATCACTTATACTCCGCTGCTACTTCTTTTAAAGTTGCCAGATCGATCTTGGACAGACCTTTTTTTAAGGAACGTATTGCTGCTTCCCTGAGAATCATATCCAGCAAGCCGATATAACCTCCCGTAGCTTGTGCTAAAACTTTCATCATACTTTTAGCCGTTAGATTAGAAGGGACTGGTAGTTTTAAAATATCTCTTTCCCAAATAGCGATCGCTTCCTCGAAGTCTTTCCCAGACAACTTACCAAAGCGATGACAGGCACGAAAGCGATTATAAACCTGTTCATCTCGTTTAATTACTGCATCTAAACGATCGGTTCCTACCAACACTACTGCAATATCTAACTTGTCAAAAATATCTCTAACTTCGGCAAAAGTTTTCGGTTTCAAGCGATCGGCTTCATCAATAATTAGCATTTCCACTTGACAACTTTTAAGAACTCGAAACATTCTCTCTCTAATTTCTGCTACCGTTCCCTTGGTCATCTGATATTTAAGATGCTCAATCACGGCTTTAAATAAATCCTTAGCACCGCATTCTTGAGGAATTTGAATATAAACTACAGGTACAATCGGAGGCTTTCCTACTTCCTGAATTGGCTTATTTCTTAATCGATAAGAATTACAAGCGATAGTTTTTCCAGTTCTTGACTCTCCTACTACTCGACAGGATTGTCTTGCTTGACGTTTTCCTTCTAGCCATTGATGAAGAACTTCTACCTGTTTTAGAGTAACTATTTTTCTTTGATTTAATCGCTTAATTTCTGCTTGTAGTTTATCGCTAGGTAACTCAAGATTGCCTAATTGTTGTGCTATTTCTTTCGCTTTATTTACTGTCATAATCTAAAACCCATAGTCATCTATTAAATCTTGGTAATCCAATACTTCTACTTGAGGAATTTCTTTTGTAGGTGGCATTACGTCTTCATCCTCATCAAAAGTTTCAGTCTTAATAACTTTTTTCTGAGTTGGTAATTCTGCTTGTTCCTCTTTTTGCCTTTGCTTGCGGGTTTTGTTATCTGGAAGAGTAAATAAAGAGCGATCGCGTACTTCAGTTAAAATCGAATTATTACTAATGGTTTTTCCTGCTTCTCTTATCTTCCGAATACTAGCTTTCGCTTCATCTAAGGAAATCGTTTCTGTTTCCAAGTTTTGAGCAGTAGCACGAGCTAAAAATGCCTCTTTATTATCTTCTTGACGATAAACTAAGACTTGCGTAATATCTTTTGGGTCGTAGCGTAAAATTACTGTTTCTCCAGCATAACCAGCTAAATTTTCGCCTCGATACATCAAATTCTCAAATTGAAGATAACCCCCTCTTTGAATCTTGCGCCTAGCTTGTTTCATCAAGCAAATATCTAAATCTCTTTCTTGAATATTATCTGGTGTCGTTATCAAACCACTATCCCATCTTTGAAATCTAGTTTGATCCCCCATTCTGGCATCAAGACTTTGATTATAATTATCAACAATGTAACGGACTAATAAACGCTCCAAATCTCTCAAAGTAAGAGTTGCTTCTTTTTCTGCCTCTTTTGGTCTTTCTTGCACGTTTGACCCTGTATAACCTGGGAGAGTTGAAAATAGCTCAGTATTCAAAGTTTTAAAAGGTCTTTCTACTACTCCTCCCTCGGAAGGTCGATCTCGCAAATGGCAAACAAATCCTAATTGAACAGCAATTTGGTTGAGATGTGAGGAGCGAAAATCTTTTCCACCATCAGTATAAAAGTGTTGTGGTAAACCATAAGTTCCCCATTCTTCATGGAGTCCATATTCTATTCCATAACGCTTGAGTAAAATTGCGTGACGTAGAGCTAAAGCGACTACTTGAGAACTGGGAGCATCGTAACCTAAATTAATCCCCATAATGCAACGAGAATAGGTATCTATGACAGTAGTTAACCAGGGACGAGTTAATAATTCACCATATTTATCTACAAGTAATACATCAACTCTTGTATGATCGCATTGCCACACGTGGTTACTATACTCAACAGAAATATCTTGTCCTGCACGGGTTTTAACCGATAGCTGCGAACCTCGCCAACCAGGAGAACGAATGCTTTTGGCTTTTTTCTTCTTCTCTATCAAAGGATTGAGCATTCGATAAACCGTCATGTGAGAAGGAGATTCGATTCCCATTTCAAGGGCTTTAGCTTTCGTTCTCAAAAAAACCTGTTTCGGTGTAATTCTTTTACTGCCTTTATTTCCCTCCTGATACGTCTTGATAATAAATTTCTGCAACTCCTCATTAATGCGATGACTTCCTCGATCGGAGCGTTTAGTTGAATTTAATCCTGCTAATCCCTCCTCTTCCCATTTTTTAACTAATCTCTGTAC
>JAAUYD010004689.1_pt1 | contig 14784 bp, 12 predicted proteins | sample 7278101 | NCBI WGS metagenome assembly JAAUYD01 (sample SAMN14350128, study PRJNA611818) | marine sediment metagenome | isolation source: surface marine sediment (0.6m) | place: French Polynesia: Moorea | collected 2018-08
CCCACGCGATCTTCGCCGCCTACCCCCTGCTGATCGCGGCCCTCTCCGGCCCGATCCTGGGCGAGCAGGTGGGCTGGCGCCGCTGGGCCGCGATCGGTGTCGGCTTCATCGGCGTGCTGATCATCCTGCGCCCCGGCTTCAAGGTCTTCAGCCCCGAGGCGCTGGTTGCGGTGGCCTCGGCCAGCATGTTCGCTGTCTACGGCCTCCTGACACGTTACGCCGCGCGGCAGGACAGCGCCGAGACCAGCTTTTTCTATACCGGGATCGCCGGCGCTGTGGCGATCACCCTGGTCGCCCCTTTCTGGTGGGCGCCGATGACCAACGCGGCCGATTGGCTGTGGATGGGCCTTCTCTGCATCACCGGTGCGCTCGGCCATTACCTCCTGATCAAGACCTATGACGTGGCCGAAGCCTCCGTCGTGCAGCCCTTCGCCTATTTCCAACTCGTCTTTGCATCCGCCATCGGGATTGTGATCTTTGGCGAAACGCTGGAGTTCTGGACCGCAACAGGCGCGGGCCTGATCATATCTGCGGGGATCTACACGCTCTGGCGTCAGCACGTGAAGAGCCGGCGCAAAGAACCTGAGCCCGGGGCGGGGACAACGCGTGCGAGCGCACCGCAATCGACCCGGGTGCTCGGCGGGGGTCGCTCCGATACCTCTGGCGGAGAGGTGTGAGGGCCAAGGAAAGCTGACCCACGGCCCACACCTTTGCAGTTTCAAGGCTCAGGACACCGCCGCGCGGGGTCAGCGAATCCCAAGCTCCGCCTTCAGGCCAATCGCCCGCTGCGGGCCGTTGATCCGCATCCGGTAGACATGCAGCGATTCAAGCACCCGCATGGTGTAGTTTCGTGTCTCGCGAAACGGGATGTTCTCAATCCACCAGATCGGATCGACGCGAGGCGAGCGGGGATCACCGTAACGGGCAATCCAAGAGTCTGCGCGGTGCGGGCCGGCATTGTAGGCGACCGCGGCCAAAAGGACGGAGCCGTTGTAGCGCTCCATCATCTGGCCGAGATAAGTCGTGCCGAGCTTCGCGTTGTATTCCGGGTCCTCGGTCAGTTTGGCGAGTTGATAGGGCAGCCCCAGATCGGAGGAGACCTTCCGGGCCGTCGCCGGCATCAGTTGCATCAGGCCGCGAGCGCCGGCCGGGCTGATCGCGAAACTGTTCAACTCACTCTCTTGCCGGGCGATGGCCAGTGCCAGTTCGGGCACCACCGGGCCGGACGCGCGCGCAAGGCCAGTGACCGGATAATATGCGTCCGGCAGCACAATCCCCTGCCGCACCTCGCGCTTGGCGATGCGCACAGCGACGAAGGCACGGCGGGCATCCAGCGCCATTTTGGCCAACGCCGCGCTGTCACGTGCGTCCAACCCCTCCTCGACATGCAACAGGAACCGCCGCATCAGGTTCATGTCACCTGCATCGCGGAACAAAAACGCCGCCTGCACAGGTTTGGAGCTGGCAAAGGGCCGCCCGCGCCAGTCCGGCAGCCCGCCCCGCTGGGCAATGGTTGTGTCCAGCGGCAGCCGCGCGCGCTCCACCGCAAGCTGGCCGTAGAAACTGGTCTGGTGAGCCGCGGCAAACCCGTAGGCCGCGCGGGCCGAATTGGCGTTGCCCGCGGCCTCATAGGCCCGGCCCATCCAGTAGCCCGCCCGACCGAGCGAGATCGGCGTCTCGACCGCCAGCCGGAACCGCTCGAAATGGCGGATCGCGCGGTTCGGGTCGCCAAGGTATTCCAGCGCCAGATAGCCCGACAGCCATTCCAGATCGGCATAATCCGACCCCTCGGTCAGAAAGTGCTGGCTGGCGAGATTATAGGCCTCGCGCGGGCGGTTCTCGCGCATCGCCCGACGCGACAGCAGCCGCCGCCGGTTTGACCACTCCTCAGGCCGGCCCAGGCTTTCGCGGCTGGTCGAGCGCTCGCGCAGAAGCTCCTCCGCGGGCTCGTAGCGGTCGCGGCGCATCCGCCAGGCGAACCGGTCATGGGCAAGGCCCGCATCGCCCGCACGCTCCCGCGGGACAGCCCTGATCAGCGCATCGACGCCGTTTGTGTCGCGTTGCAGGGCGATCCGCGCTTCGGCCAGTTTGCGATCCGCAGCGCCAAGCGCCGGCAGGATGGCCTCGGCCTGCTCGGTCCGGCCTTCCCAGAGCATATTGTCCATCCGCGCCGCCGTGTGGGGCGCGATCAGGCGCTTGTGCTCGGTCTCAAAGGCCACCCGCTCTGCCCGCGTCAGTGCGAGGCTGCGCCAGGCGCGGATAATCTCACGCTGCCCGGCCTCACCGCCCAGCGCAGCCGCATAAAGAAGCGCCCCGCGCCCTGTCTGAGGCGGGCGGCCGCCAAAATAGCCGCGCAACTGTTCGACCGACAGGCCCGCAGGCAGTGCGGCCTCGCCCCGCTTTCTCATCAGGCTCAGGCCCGGCCAGTCCGGGTTGTTCTGCAGGAACCGGACGTAGTCGCGCCAGCTCGCGCCACCGGCCCGCAGGCGATACCACTCGACGATGTCCCCGGCGACGGGGTTTCGCACCTCCCTCGCCAGATCGGCGGCCAGCGGATAGTCGCGTTGCGACAGGGCCTGCAGGACACGGGTCATGGACTGCGCCTCGCTGGCACCGGCGGCTTGGCCGAGGAAGGTGCAGAGGATCAGTCCGAGGGTCAGTCGGCGGAAGACATGCATGCGTCAACTCGTGCTTTGAATGTGGATCTGCTCGTTTTGCCCCCCTCATACCACAGCCGGGCGCCCGCCACTATCCCCGGCTTGCAGCGCCGGGCCTTCGCAGATAGTGTCCGCCGGCAGTCGAACGCCCAACCAGTCCACCAAAGGTGACGCCCATGTTCAAAGGATCCATCCCCGCCCTCGTGACGCCGTTCCGCAATGGCAAGATCGACGAGGATGCTCTGAAGGGCATGGTCGAGTGGCACATCGAAGAGGGCACCCATGGCCTGGTGCCGGTGGGCACAACGGGCGAATCCCCGACGCTGTCCCATGAAGAGCACGAGCATTGCGTCGAGATCGTCGTGAAGCAGGCCGCCGGCCGGATCCCCGTGATCGCCGGGGCAGGCTCGAACAACACGGCGGAATCGATCCGCCTGATCGCCCATGCCGAGGCGGTCGGCGCCGATGCCGCGCTGGTCGTGACGCCCTATTACAACAAGCCGAACCAGCGCGGGCTTTACCACCACTACAAGACGCTGCACGACGCCAGCAATCTGCCGATCATCATCTACAACATCCCCGGCCGGTCGATCATCGACATGAGCCCGGAGACGATGGGCGAGCTGGCCAAACTGCCTCGGATCATCGGCGTCAAGGATGCGACCGGCGATGTCAGCCGCGTCTCCGACCAGCGCATCACCTGCGGGCCGGACTTCATTCAGCTCTCGGGCGAGGATGCCTCGGCCCTCGGCTTCAATGCGCATGGCGGGACGGGCTGCATTTCGGTCGTGGCCAACATCGCCCCGCGGCTGTCAGCGGAGTTCCAGGAGAGCATGCTGGCGGGCGACTATGGCCGCGCGCTCCAGTTGCAGGACAAGCTGATGCCGCTGCATCGCGCAGCCTTTGCCGAGCCCAACCCGTGTCCGACCAAATATGCGCTCAGCCTGCTGGGCAAATGCACCGACGAGGTGCGCTCGCCCATGGTCGGGATCGATGATGCGACCAAAGGGCAGATGCAGGACGCCATGCGCCATGCGGGCCTGATCAACTAAAGCGCTTTGACCGCAAAATTCGCCGGTCAAGTTAACCACTCGTTGATCTTTGCCACACTAGCGCCACAAAGCGGCCCCATTTCAGAACCTGATCGCTGCCCCCGCGATCGAGTGACGAAAAGGACCGATGCGATGCCTTTGTCTGAAGTAACCGGCCACAGCGGAACGCTTGCCGGCACGAACGGCAATTCTGACTTCACCCATGGACTGGCTGTCTGCCCCCCGGGCGGCCCGGACACCAAACAACCTGCCACAATTGGCGGCACAGTTATCCACAGCTTTTCCCAGCAAGTGGCGCGGGCCCATGTCCGGCTGAACCGCCGAAATCGGCCAAGGCGCCTGGCGCTTTCGATCGACGGGATTGCCCTCGATATGCGGCAGGCCCTCGCACTTGGCGACATCACCCTGGACGGTGCGGCCGGTGTCGATCCTGAGGGTTATCTCGCGCTCGCGCCTGAGGCGAGGACACTGCGTATCAACGCGCCGTTTACGACCCTGCAGTTCGTTGCGGGCACCCAAACCGCGGACTACGATCTCTACGTCGAAACCGATCCGCCCGCGGTCAACTGTTTCACCCGTGGCACGCGAATTGCGACCGATCAGGGCGATCTGCCGGTCGAGGAGCTGATGCCGGGCTGCCTCATCCGCACGGCCAGTCGCGGCTTTCAGCCGCTCCGCTGGATCGGCTCGGCGAAAGTGGCCGCGACCAACCATATGGCACCCGTTCTCTTCAGCGCCGGCACCCTTGGCAACGCGCGGGAGCTTCGCCTGTCGCCGCATCACGGCGTTGTCGCGGGCAAGGACAATGCACTGACCCTTGCCAAGGATCTGGTCGACGGCGAGGCGATCACCTTCGCCAAGGGCGGCATCGTCGAGTACTTCCACATCCTCTTCGATGCCCATGAGATCGTCTTCGCCGAAGGGGCCCGCTGCGAAAGCCTGTCCCCCGATGCGAGCGCGCTGGCCAAGCTTTCGGCCGGCGCCCGGCAAGAGATCCGCACGCTCTTCCCGGAACTCTTCGGCGCCATGGCGGGCTCAGTGACGACCCCGCCCCTGGCCCGCCCCTCCGCGCAGGAGCTTGCCGCGCCGTTCTGAACCCGGCTGGAGGCCCGCCGCCCGCGCGTCGGGCCTCCCTCCGCACCGGCACCGCTTGGACTGTGCGAAAAAAAGTTCATATCGTTCCGAATAAATCGGTCACTCCGCCCGTATACCCCTCGACAGGGCCGCAGGGGCCTTGCACGGGACCAGAGTTGAAAGGGACGATCATGACCTCGGCCAGAACCATCTTTCTTGCTACCGCAATGGCGACCATCGCCGGCAGCGCCTTTGCTGCGGGCAGCGATGACTCCACGCCGCCGAAACCGACACAGACCACGACGCAGTGCGCAAACGGCCAGATCTTCGATCAGCGCACGCAGTCCTGCGTCACCGCGCGTGAGAGCAGCCTGACCGACGACGACCGCTACGAGGCCGCGCGCGAGCTCGCCTATGCCGGCCAATACGAGAATGCGCTGACGGTCCTGGCCGCGGCCGATAATCCGGAAGATCCGCGGATCCTGAACTACAAAGGGTTTGCCAATCGCAAGGCCGGGCGGATGGAGCTTGGCATGACCTTCTATCGCGCCGCTCTTGAGCGGGACCCGGACTACATCCTCGCCCGCTCCTACATGGGACAGGCCCTGGTCCAGCAGGGCGATTTTGCCGCGGCGCGCGACCAACTGCTGGAGATCCGCGCCCGCGGCGGACGCGACACCTGGGCCTATGCCAGTCTCAAGCAGGCGCTGGCCGGCACCGCATCCGACTACTGACCTGGCGCCCATGCGCTGTGACCTTCCACACAAGCATCCGCCGATCGCCCAGTTCGGCGGTTGCCAAGCCCCCACCCCTCGTGGAAAAGTGCACCTGACGGTGACACACGGGGCGGGTGGGACAGCATCTATGGAGAGCGCGGATCCGTTTCGGCGAGAGCTCGTCAGCATTCTGCCGCGCCTCAGGCGCTTTGCCCTGACATTGACCCGCAACGCCCCCGACGCTGACGATCTGGTGCAGACGGCCTGCATCCGAGCCATGGAGCGGCGCGACCAGTACCGCACGGATCTCCGCCTTGACAGCTGGATGTTCACCATGCTCCGCAACACCTGGGTGTCCGAGATCCGCAAGCGTCAGGTCCGTGTCGGCGCGGGCCAGATCGACGCAGCGGATGCCACCGACCTGCGGACCGAGATCGGCGGCCACGACATCGCCTATGGCAACCAGATCGTGGCCCAGATCCTCGCGCTGCCGGAGGGGCTTGCCAGCGTCCTCCTCCTCGTCAGTGTCGAGGGGCACAGCTACAAGGAGGCGGCCGAGATCCTCGAGATCCCCATCGGCACAGTAATGAGCCGCATGTCCACGGCCCGCCAGCGGATGCGCGCGGCGCTGGCCGAGGGGGGCGGATGATGCAGATCGACGATACCCTCCGCGCCCGGCTGTCGGCTTATCTCGACGGTGAACTCAGCCCGGAAGAGGCCCACGAGATCGAACGTCTTGTCGAGACAGAGCCCGACATCGCCACCGAGTTTGAAGCGCTGACCGCCACCGACACCGCGATCAGGGACGCCTTCGACGATATGCTGCGTGAGCCCGTGCCGCTGACGCTTGCCCGCGCGATTGACGGCCCGTCCGCGGCCAACATACCCGCCGAACCCCGCCGCTGGGGCTTCGGCAGTATTGCCGCGGGCATCGCCCTTCTGGTCCTCGGCACCGGGATCGGTGGCCTCGCGGGTTATTCGCTCGCGCCCACAGGCGTGCAGGTTGCCCAGACCGATTGGCTCGACGACGTTGCGGGTTATCACCGCCTCTATTCCGCTGAAAGCCGCCACCTGACCGAAGTGCCCGCGACCGAGGTTGCCCATATCGAGACCTGGATCGGCGACCGCACCGGCGTGCCCTTCAGCGTGCCCGATCTCGCCGATCAGGGCCTGACCTTCGAGGGCGCCCGGCTGTTGGTCGCTGCGTCGCGGCCCGTTGCACAGCTCATGTATACGACCGACGCGGGCGAGGTGTATGCGCTTTGCTTCGTGCAAAGCGACAAGGGGGCAACCGATCCCGCCCCGCGCGCCTTCGATGGCATCGACATGCTGTCCTGGCGGACGGAGAATGCCGCGTTTGTGGTTGTCGGGCCCGCGGACTCGCCCCGGCTGGAAGGGATGGCCGCCGCCACGGCGACCCGGATCTGAGCGGCCACTGGACAGGGCCGTGCTGTCCCACTACATCGGCGAGATGGCCAAGAAGACCAAGAACCCCAATGCCCGCACGATCGCCGAGAACCGGAAGGCGCGCTACAACTATGCGATTGTCGACGATCTCGAATGCGGCATCGTTCTGCAGGGCTCGGAGGTCAAATCGCTCCGCGAAGGTAACGCCCAGATCACCGAAAGCTACGCCGAGGTGAAGGATGGCGAGCTCTGGCTCGTCAACGCCCATATCGAAAGTTATGACAAGGCCAAGACCTTCGGCCACGAGGAGCGGCGACGGCGCAAGCTCCTGGTCTCCAAGCGTGAATTGTCCAAGCTCTGGCAAGGGGTTGGGCGCGAGGGGATGACGCTGATCCCGCTCAGTCTCTATTTCAACGGCAAAGGCATCGCGAAGCTCAAGCTCGGCCTCGCCAAGGGCAAGAAGATGGCCGACAAGCGCGAGACCGAAAAGAAGCGCGACTGGAACCGGCAGAAGGCAAGGCTTCTGAAGGAACACTAAGGCGTTCTTGCCATTTGGTAGAAGCATCTCGAAACGCAATGCGTGTTCGAGGCAGGGCCGAAAGGCACAACTTTGTGTTTCAACGAAAAGTCGAAACGCTGCCGGGCTCTGTGTTGCGGGCGCTTGTTTCACTCATCCAGGTGAAGCAGATGGCTGGAACGCCCCGCAGGCGCCGCGAGGGCTTGATACCAATCTGATCCGTAGATCATGGGCCTGACGAGAGTCTCAGACCGGTTGTCATCGCGGCGCGGCGCCTCAGCGCCTGACCCGGGGCAGCATCTCTGCCGGCTGGACGCCGTCACCGGACCGGCATAGGCTCGGGCGTGTTAGCGCTATCATCACGGACCTGCCCATGCCCCGCAAACCCCGCAAATCCGGCCGCCCGACCGTTCAGGACGTCGCCGCCGCAGCCGGGGTGAGCGCAATCACGGTCTCACGCGTGCTGCGCAGCCCGGATCGTGTCAGCCCCGGCACACGAGCCCGGGTCCGGGATGCGATCCGGGCGCTGGACTATCTGCCCGATGCGGCCGCCTCGGCCTTGGCCTCGCGCCGCACCGATACCATCGGCGTGATCGTGCCCTCGGTCACCAACAGCGTTTTTCAGGATACGCTGCGCGGGCTTTACGATCGCGCGGCCGAAAGCGGCACGCAAATCCAGATCGCCAATTCCCGCTACGACCCGGAGGAGGAAGAGCGGCTCATCCGCCTCTTCTACAGCCAGCGTCCGGCTGCTCTGATCGTGACCGGGACCGACCAGTCTGCGGCTGCCGCAGACCTTCTGCGCAAGGCGCCCTGCCCCGTCGTTCAGATGACCGAGATCGGGCCGGACCCCTATGACATGATGGTGGGCTTCGATCACGGTGCTGCAGCGGCCCTTGCCGCGCGCCATCTGGTCGAGATGGGCTACCAGCGGATCGGGTTTCTCGGTGGCCGCCAGGATCCGCGCTCCTTGCGCCGCCGGACGGGCTTCGCGGAGGAGCTCGGCCGCCACGGTGCGTTCGATCCGGCACGTGTTCTCTTCAGCGACACACCGTCCTCGGTGGCCTGCGGTGCCCGCCAGCTTGCCGAATTGCTCGCGCGCGACCCATCGGCCGATGCGGTTCTCTGCAACAATGACGATCTGGCACTTGGGGTGTTGTTCGAATGCCAGCGTCGCGGACTGGCCGTGCCGGAGCGTTTCGGGATCTGCGGCTTCAACGATTTCGAGTGGATGGCAGCAGCCTACCCGTCGCTCACCTCGATCCGCACGCCGCGCTTCGATGTCGGCCGCCGCGCGATGGACATGGCTTTGGCCCGTCTTGCCGATCCGACCGCCGCTACTCGCAGCGAAGCGCTGGATGTCACCCTGATCGCCCGAGACAGCACAGCGCGCCCAACAGCATATAACTCGGCAACCGCCTGAGAAACCCTTGGCGGTGGACCGGCACGGCTCTGTCCATCAGGGCCGCAATTGGGCGTGACAGGTCAGCGGTCCGCTCAGACTTTGATCCGCCCCAGCGCTGGATGGTTCGCGCACCGCATGTAACTGCGGCCTCAGAGTTTTCATTCGTTCAAAGCGGCCGTTCGTAACGACCGGCGCATTCGAGCACCTGCGAAAGGCCGCACCGCTTGTGTTTCCACAGAGATGTGAAACACAGCGCTCCGACCGGACAGGCGAGCTGGGCTAGACGGCCCGTCCCGGTCATGGTGTGGTACGAGCGCCCCCTCGACGACTACGCTGCATTTCCGGCTGTCTTGGCCGGCGCATCGTCAAAGGCGTTAGCATCGAAATCGTCATCGAAGGACAGAAAATCGCCCGTCGACTGCCCGGCCTCACCGCCCTTGTCGGTGAAGAATGCAATTGTTTCGCTCAAGCCGTTCGACAGATCGGCAAGATCGGTCACTGCGGTCGCAATCTCGCGCGCCATGCCCGAGTTCTGCCGCGCGGTATCGTCCATTGCCGACAGCGCCGCCGAGACACTGTTGACGTCCGTTTCCTGTCCATCGGACGTCTTTGAGATCGAATCGATCAGCTTGGCGACCTCGGTGATGCCGGCCTGGATATCCGTCAGTGCCTGTGCCGTTTCTTCGGTCTGCGCAACGCCGCGTCGGACCTCTTCGCTGGAGCGATCCACCAGCTTGCGAATGTCGGCCGCGCTTGAACTGGCCCGCTGCGCCAGGGACCGCACCTCGGAGGCCACGACCGAGAAGCCGCGGCCGGCTTCGCCTGCGCGCGCGGCTTCAACCGCGGCGTTCAGCGCAAGCAGATTGGTCTGGAAGGCAATGTCGTCGATCATGCCGACGATATCGGAGACCCGCTGGCTCGACGCGGCGATCTCGGACATCGTTGCGGCCGATTTGACCACGACCTCACGTCCCTTGATCGACGCCTCGGCCGCTGTTTGCGAGATCTGGTTGGCGCTCCGCGCGTTTTCAGCCGTCGACTTGATCGATTCAGCCAGATCGTTTGTGGCCCGGGTCGTCTCCGTCAGCGAACTTGTCGTCGTCTCCGATCGCTGAGACAACTGGCCGACGCTCTGCTGCAGCGTCGCAATCGCTGTGTTCAGACCGACCGCCCCGGCTTCGATCCGGTCGACAATCTCCTTCAGTTTCGTGGCCATCTTGTTGGAGTTGTCCTTCAACTCCCCGAACTTGCCGTAATAGTCGCGTTCAATGGCGGTATCCAACTGGCCACTCGCCAGCTGCGACAAGAGCCCGATCAGATCGTCCAGCGCCGCGCGGGTAAAGTGGATCAACTCGTTGACGCCATTTCCGACTTTGAAATAGGGGCTTTTCGGATCTTCGACCGTGACACTCACGTCCAACTCGCCAATCTCGATCTTCTGAACGACCTGCTCGATCTCCGCCTCGATCTGGAACTCGTCGGTCCGGTCCTCCCACTGGGCGACCGTGCCGAGTGTCCGCCCACCGTCAGACCGGATCGGCGAGATCTTGACCCGCAAGATCCGCGGGCCGAGATGTGCAACGCCCTCAAGCTGGGACTTGCCCGAGAACTCACCTGTGACCGCAGCATTCAGATCGTCGCTTTCCATTTCGCCGTAGAATGTCGAAACATTGGTGCCGATCAGGTAGCTTGGGTCGACAGACGGGAACTGGTCCTTGATCTGGTCAGGATAGCTGTCGAACAGGTTTTGCAGCGCTCGGTTCACATAGACAATCGAACCGTTGCCATTGGTGATCATCACCATCGTCGAGGCCGCATCAAGACCGGTGCGCAAGCGGGCGGCCTGCAGACTGCGGTGATAGATCGGGTCAACCGCCCGGGCAAGATCGCCAAGCATACCGACATAATCGCCATATGCTGTCGCGTGCCCGGAACCGTTTTTCATATCCAGTACCGATTGCGTAATGACCTTAATCCTATGGATCAACCGGAACACCAGAACCGCAAAGGCCACACAGCTCGCCGTCAGCGTCAAGCCCGCGACAGAGAGCAGCAATTCCCGCAATTCGGGAGACTGATCGGGATGCGTCAGCTCCCAGATCAGCAAGGCCGAACTGGCGATTGCCGGGAACAGCAACATAAAGACGAGCTTTGGCCCAAGCTCAAACTGAGAGGCAATCTGACGCCAAACCTTCAACCGCAGGATGCGCCGCACCCTGCGCTTAAAGCTCAAATTTGACTGCGTCATAATCAACTCCTTCTCAATACAGAAGACGAGCCGGATGTACGCAGGGACTTTTAATAAATGGTATTCGAGAACCGTCTGCCGTGAGAATTAGTTCCCAACAATTCAAGGCAAAATGGTCCTCCCTGGCTAAACGCTTTGTTCAGACTCCTGTGGAAAGAAATCACCAGTTTTTGATCAGGAGTTGTCATGGCGACGATCTGCGTTGTTGAGGATGAAGAAGCCATCCGCGAATTGCTGGTGGAAGAACTCGAAGATTACGGCCATAGCGTCATAACCGCATCCGATGGATTGGCCGGCTACGACATACTGGTCAGCAAGAATTACGACCTGGTGATCTCGGATATCAACATGCCCAATTCGAACGGGTTTGAGATGCGATCGCGGCTGCAGCGCGACAGACCGGATCTCGCGAAGAAACCGTTCATGTTCCTGTCCGCCTTCGCTGACAAGGCAGACATAGCAGACGGCATGGTTGTCGGCGTGGACGCTTATCTGACCAAACCGATCGACTTCAAACTGCTGATCCGCTGGGTCGACAAACTGACCTGATCCTATCCAAATGAAAGTGAGTCCATCATGCGTCTTCTTACAAACCGACGTGCGTTTCTGGCTGGCCTGACCGCCGGCGCGGCCCTGGCGAGCAACGCCGTCGCACTGGAGGCCATCTCGGGCCGGCCAATCCTGACACTTTCGGGCAATATCGGCGCCCACAATGCGGCGGACGCAGCAGAGTTCGATATGGCGGCGTTTGAGAACATGGGCATGACATCGATCCGGACAAACACGCCGTGGACCGATGGTGCGGCAACGTTCGAGGGGGTTCTCCTCTCTGATGTTCTGAGGAGCGTAGAAGCCGAAGGCGGCACGCTGCGGCTTGTCGCGCTCAACGACTACTCGGTCGAGATGCCGATTGACGTGGTGGCCCGCTTCAACCCCCTTCTCGCGGTCAAGCGGGACGGCAAGGTTCTGTCGCGCCGGTCCAAAGGCCCGGTCTTTCTGATATTCGATTTCGATGCGATCGGCAGTCTTCAGGATATCAAACTTGAAAGCCTGGCTGTCTGGCAATTGAAGGAAGTCATCGTCAGATGATTCTTGCAGCCGCTCATCGTGATATGGCGGCAGATGAAGAGGATGCCAGCCAGCCGGTCAGGCGCCACTGGCTTTTGGGCGCTGCGATGTTTGCCGTCGCAGCGCTTGTCGTCGGTCAGATCTACCTCAACCAGCTGACCGACCAGAAGAACGATGAGATCAGGTTTGTCTCTCAGGGCGGCGGAAACTTCTTCGCCGTCCGCGCCGCGATGGAGCTGCGTTCGCTGAAGGCCTCCATCGCAGCCTACCCGTACGCGCCGCCGGAGGAGGCATTCGACACGATCCTCCTTGACGTGGACATCCTTTACACACGGTCCGAGGCCGCCAAGGGCAGCAGCGCCCTGGCGTTCAGTAATGGCTACTGGAGCCGTCTTGATCGGGACCAGAGCCTGCTGCCCGATCTGGAAGGCCTGATCGCCGAGCTTGACGAAACGCTCACGCGGATTGGCGAGCTCGACTACCGCCAGAACATGATCGAGAAGGTCGACGCGCTTGCGACCCGGTTCACGCAAGCCAGCTCTCAGATCGGATATCTGAACCAGAACAGACTGTTGGCCCTGAACGCCGAGCTTCAGGGCCTCAACCAGTTTCGCACATCGCTGAGCGGCGCGCTGGTCGTTCTGGTCGTCATCCTCGCAGGTCTGATCGTGCTGGAACTGCGCCGACTGCAGGAAAGCCGGACACGGTACGCGCTGGCGCTCGACGGTGCCAATGACGGCGTCATCGACTGGAACATCAAGCGCAACACCCTCTCCCTCGGCACGCGCAACCGCGACATGCTGGGCGCCACGACCGAGACACTGCCGGACAATGTCCGCGCTTTCCTTCGCCGGATGGACAAGTCCGACCGCCACAAGCTGATGATTGCCATCCGCAGCCACATCTACGAGGGCCAGAACTTCAACATCCAGGTGCGTATGCGCCACGATGACGGGCGCAACCGCTGGTTCCGCGCCCGCGCCCGGATGCTGCGCGACAGTGAGGGGCGCCCGGCCAGGCTGATCGGCACCAACACCGACATCACCGATCTGGTCGAGACCAGCCGGAAGCTGTCGCGCAAGACAACCGAGGCGGAGAACCTCTCTCGCTCTCTGGAGGCCGAGCGCCGCATCAACGCGATGCAGCGACAGTTCGTCTCGATGGTCAGTCACGAGTTCCGTACGCCCCTCACCGTGATCGACGGTCGTGCCGATCAGCTGATGCGCAAGATCGGCAAAATGCCACCCGAGCGGGTGCTCGACCGCCTGGCAGTGATCCGCGCATCCGTCACCCAACTGACAGAGCTCATCGAAAGTGTCCTGACGGGCGCGCGGCTAGAGGATGGAAAACTCTCTCTGCAGGCCAAATCGATCAACCTCTCGGAACTGCTGACCGAAACCGTCAACCGCGCCCGCGAAATCTTCCGCCATCGGACGATCAACCTGACGACCCATGTCGCCGGGGAACGTTTCGTCTGCGATCCCACCCTTATCCGGCAGGTCTTTTCCAACCTGCTCAGCAACGCGAGCAAATACTCCGATGACGGTGCCCAGATTGATGTCCGCATGGAGCTTGAGCCGAACGGGAAGGCGCTAAAGATCAGCGTGGAAGACAATGGTGTGGGCATTCCGAAGGACGAGTCGGAGAAAATCTTCGACCGATTTGTTCGTGCGCGCACGTCGGCCGGGCGTCCCGGCACAGGGATCGGTCTGCATATGATCCAGCAATTTGTTGCCCTCCATGGCGGTTGGGTCGACATCGAGAGCGTGGAGGGCGAAGGCTCGACATTCGACGTCTACCTGCCCACAAACATCCCCGTTTCGCAGGATATCGCCGCCTGATCGCAGGCGCTTCTCAGACGCGGACACCAAAATGACCGCTCCGTAGGGTCGGTCAGCTGCACGCCGGTCCCGCGCGCCACCTCCCAAAGCGTGGCAGCCTGTGCTGTCCCCGCACCGCCCGTCATCCAAATCCTTGACCCGGCCCGATTTCAGTGCAGAAATGCGGCCCGGGCGCCAGCACATGCGCGGCGCAACTGGATGCGCGGGCGCATGGGGGGAGCAGGCCCGTTCACATCCAAGAACCGGCAACCGTACGGGCATCTCGGCCATCCACCCCCTCGGAGACACGACCTTATGTATCTGGGCCTGGATCTTGGCACATCGGCTATCAAGGCCATTCTGATCGACGAGACCCAACGGGTCGTGGGCTCGGCCAGTTGCAGCCTTGTTGTCACCCGGCCGCACCCCGGCTGGTCCGAACAGGATCCGGGCGACTGGCTGGCTGCGACCGATGCTGCACTGACCGACCTGAAACGAGCCCACGGCGCCGCGCTTGCCGCTGTCCGGGGGATCGGGCTTTCGGGGCAGATGCATGGCGCGACGGTTCTGGATGCCGGAGATCGCCCGCTGCGCCCTGCGATCCTCTGGAACGACACCCGCGCCCATGAGGAGGCGGCAGCCCTGGACGCAAACCCGATCTTTCGCAGCCTGACCGGCAACATCGTCTTTCCAGGGTTTACAGCGCCCAAGCTCGCCTGGATGAAAACACATGAGCCGGAACTTTTCGCCCAGGCCAGGCGCATCCTCTTGCCCAAAGACTATCTGCGCCTCTGGCTCACGGGCGAGACCGTGTCCGAGA
>JAAUYD010022569.1_pt1 | contig 14784 bp, 10 predicted proteins | sample 7278101 | NCBI WGS metagenome assembly JAAUYD01 (sample SAMN14350128, study PRJNA611818) | marine sediment metagenome | isolation source: surface marine sediment (0.6m) | place: French Polynesia: Moorea | collected 2018-08
CCTTTGCCAAGAAACTGGCTGTAGAATTAATTTCTCTCCTGGCTCTAATTGTAGTTCCAAGGAATTTTTCGGCTTTTTGGATTTAGTATTTAGATTGTAACCTTTAGGGATAAATACGGAAATTTGAGATTTTTTCCAACTGGGCTGAGTGCGATAAGATTCTTTGTTATTCATTTTTACTATTTTTGTTACTTAGAAACCATTACTTGGTAAAGCTTGAATAATTGATAGATGGATATGTGGTATTACATTTATCTGAATAATTTGCATGAGCTTCGCACTCTTCAATTCATAATCCTCAATTCACAACATCTGAGAATGAAGGTGACTGGGAGAGAAATTACTTGTATGCTTCTTAAGATACTCTTAATTTGCCTGGAAGTCATAGGTCAGAATATAACCCAAAGACTCACCCTTACAACCTTAAGCAGTAAGAATGCTATTAACAGTGTTTATTAGAGTGGAGCAATTGGGCATCAAAGCCCTTAGTATGGGAGCTGTTTGAATTAATGTTAAAAGTTATCCTACCAGGATTTAGATCGGTATCTCACACAAATCAAACGAAGATTTATTGATATTTTGTCGCTGGATGCTAGCAATTCTTAAAGCCTGTAACTGTTTTTAAGGGAATACAATAATGTATTGAATACTTGTTTTAGCGATCACTCTGCTTATGAAACCTGCTCTGACAAAAATTGGTGCTCAAATGTCCAACCTGAGTGGTGTTAGAGCCATTATGAAGGATGTGATTGAAACCTTGCAAGCTAGTGCAGGGCAGGATTTAATTAATTTAAGTGCAGGTAATCCTTTAATTTTACCGGAAGTTGAACAGCTATGGCGCGATTGTACGGCACAGTTATTAGCTAGCCCTGAATATGGTGAAGTTGTATGTCGTTATGGTTCTTCTCAAGGTTACGCACCTTTGGTTGAAGCTGTTATCAAAGACTTTAATCAACGCTATGGTTTAAATTTGAACACCCGTAATGTTTTATTAACTCCTGGTAGCCAAAGCTTATATTTCTATGCTGCAAATGCTTTTGGTGGTTACAACAGCAATGGTGAACTCAAACAAATTGTTTTACCTTTAAGTCCCGAGTATACAGGTTATGGTGGTGTCTGTTTGGTTCCAGAAGCACTAATTGCTTATCAGCCTACCTTAGATATTGATACTGCATCCCACAGATTTAAATATCGCCCTGACTTTAGCAAATTAGCTATCACAGAAAATACTGGTTGTGTAATATTTTCTCGTCCCTGTAATCCTACGGGCAACGTCCTCACGGATGATGAAGTAAATAAAATAGCTTCGATGGCGTCACCACATGATGTTCCGGTATTCATCGATTCAGCATACGCACCTCCATTCCCAGCATTAAATTTTACAGATATGACACCAAAATTTGGTGAAAATATTATTCATTGCATGAGTTTATCAAAAGCTGGTTTACCTGGAGAACGGATTGGAATTGCCATTGGTGACGAACAAGTGATTCAGGTTTTGCAATCCTTCCAAACCAATATGTGCATTCATCCATCTCGCTATGGACAAGCAATTGCAGCTTATGCAATTAATTCTGGTGCTTTGGTAGAAATTAGTAATAATGTTATCCGTCCCTTTTATCAAAATAAATTTACTGTTTTAGAAAGTACCTTGGATGTAGCAATGCCACAAAATTTACCCTGGTTTTTACATCGTGGTGAAGGTGCGATTTTTGCTTGGTTGTGGTTGCAAGATTTACCAATAACAGACTGGGAATTTTATCAAAAACTTAAGCAAGTTGGAGTTATTATTGTACCAGGTAGTACTTTCTTTCCTGGTTTGAATCAAGAATGGGAACACAAGCAGCAATGTTTCCGCATCAGTCTCACGGGTAGCGATGAAGAAATTGCGATCGCAATGCAGCGATTTGCAAAAGTTGCTGAGGCTGTTTATTAGAATGGGGATTAGTATTGGCGACTAGGAACTGGGAATTAGTTTCACTGGTTGCTTTTAACTTTCTCAGCGTGTCCGCAAGACATATTTTGACTTATGTCCTACAGACACGCATTAACGCAGTGTGACGCGTTGGGCGTAAGCACAGACACTGAGCGTGTCTACAGCGTCATAACCTACGGTTATCCGCACTACGTGACACGCTTCCGCTAGGCGCTAATGACTTATGTCCTACGGACACGCTACGCTAATGAATTATGTCCTATGGACACGCTACGCTAATGAACTTTGAATTTTGAATTTTGAATTTTAAAATGGATGGTTGGCTAGAAATAGGAAAAATTGTTGCACCACAAGGTTTACAGGGGGAAATGCGGGTTTATCCAGAAACCGATTTTCCCGAACGGTTTGAAGTTCCAGGACAACGGTGGTTATTACTTCCGGGAGAAAGCGAACCCCAACCTGTGGAATTGAAAAAAGGTCGTTATTTAGAAGGAAAAAATTTATATGTAATTAAGTTAGCTGGAGTGGATTATCGCGATCGAGCAGAGGAATTACGGGGCTGCAAGTTATTGGTACCGGAAAGCGATCGCCCCCAGCTAGGAGAAAATGAATATCATGTAATGGATCTGATTGGTTTATCAGTTTTTATGCAAGAGTCTGGGGAACTAGTAGGTAAAGTTAGTGATGTAATTGCTGCAGGTAACGATTTGTTGGAGGTTGAGTTACAGGAGTCTGATAATAAGAAATCTGACAATAAGAAATCTGACAATAAGAAAAAAGAGAAAAAAACCGTTTTAATTCCGTTTGTGGAAGCGATCGCACCTGTTGTTGATTTAGAAGCTAGTCGAATTGAAATTAAACCACCACCAGGACTATTAACAATTAATGATTAATTTTGAATTGTCAATTTAAATTATTAATTTGACTAATTACTCACCGCTCGCTCATTTGAAATTGAGTTCGAAAAAAGCTGTTTGGACACACCAAACGTTAGATGCACCTGCTGTCTTTGTGGGTTCACCTGGGGGAACAGACACACCTGCGGAAAACAAACAATTTAATCAAGGTTTTACGCTGCAACAAAAATGTACTGCTCCACCTTCCGAAATGTGTTCAAAACGTGCAGATCTAATGCAAGGCGCGGAGCAAATTCATGAAAATAGAGTTTTTAGAGTAGAGGATTGTTTAGGAATAATCATTAAAAACAGGTGAAACCATTATAATATCTAGATTTTCTGTTTTTTGGCAATTTATCTTACTCTTGAATCTAAATGAAGACTACTGAAATTCAATACATAAAAAATTAAAAAAAAGTTATTTTAAGATTATTTATTCTTTCTATTATAAGATGATTAATTCATTTATATTTCAACCACAAGACATATATATTGATACCACAAGATTGAATTATTAAAACTCATTACAAATATCAATTTCTTTGATAACTAAACAAGTATTTGTGAATTGTTCGTGAGGTTAAAATCTCGTTAACATAGTAAAGCGTACAAATATTTCATGCTAAACTTCCTTTGATGTTATTAGCTTGGTGTTGGAATGTTTTTTTGAAATATTAATAATTATTTAATTATTTCGGCCAAACAATTATCCATACAAGCACTTGTTATTATTAGGGTTTGTAAATAGAGATAATCCTCAAATTGTTTGAATTTGAATCATTAGTAAATTGTCAAGCTTTATCACCAATAAAAATTGTTTATAGTTCAGAATTAACTGCTTGGTGAGCAAACAAAATTTCGGTTGTAAATTCACATGATTTAAGCATTGTTCAACTTAGTAATCAAACTACTGAGTTGAGAATTTTGAGAGAGAATATCGAGAATATATTACTTATTGAATTGAGTTGAATTTATTGAGTTGAATTTATTGAGTTTAATTTATTGAATTGAATGGAGTTTAATTTATGACTTTAGCAAGCGCTCCACAAACAAAACCGCTCACAGAAGGTGAATTACGTAAAATAAATGCCTATTGGCGCGCAGCAAATTACCTTTCTGTTGGTCAAATTTATCTTTTAGATAATCCTTTACTTAAAAAACCACTGAAGATAGAGCATGTAAAACCCAGACTCCTCGGTCATTGGGGAACTACTCCTGGTTTAAATTTTATTTACGTTCATCTCAACCGGGTTATCAAGCAAAATAACCTGGGCATGATTTATATTGCTGGTCCCGGTCATGGAGGTCCAGGACTAGTCGCTAATACATATTTAGAAGGAACTTATAGTAAGTACTATCCTAATATTTCTCAAGACGCTGAAGGGATAAAGAAACTGTTCAAGCAATTCTCTTTCCCCGGTGGTATTCCCTCCCACGTCGCACCTGAGACTCCAGGAAGTATTCATGAAGGAGGAGAACTCGGTTATGCTGTTTCCCATGCCTATGGAGCAGCATTTGATAATCCCAACCTAATTGTTGCCTGTGTGGTTGGTGACGGAGAGGCAGAAACTGGACCCTTAGCTACAAGCTGGCATTCTAACAAGTTTCTCAACCCAATTCATGATGGCGCTGTACTCCCAATTTTGCATCTAAATGGCTATAAAATTGCCAACCCGACAATATTGGCAAGAATGAGTCATGAAGAATTGCAAAGTCTGTTTATTGGTTATGGTTATAAGCCCTATTTTGTTGAGGGTTCCGATCCCGAAACCATGCATCAATTAATGGCGGCAACTTTGGATACTGTCACTCACGAAATTAGAGAGATCCAAGAAGATGCGCGCAAAAATGGTTTGGAAAAACGTCCCCAATGGCCGATGATTATTTTGCGATCGCCAAAAGGTTGGACTGGACCCAAGGAAGTTGATGGGAAAAAAACCGAAGATTATTGGCGATCACACCAAGTTCCTCTTTCCAATATGGCTGCAGAACCAGACCATGTTAAACAGCTAGAAACTTGGATGAAGAGTTATAAGCCAGAAGAACTCTTCAATGAAAATGGTAAATTAATTGCGGAGTTAGCAGAACTTGCTCCCGAAGGACATCTACGCATGGGCGATAATCTCCATGCGAATGGTGGTATATTGCTGCGGGACTTAAAAATGCCAGACTTTCGCGATTATGCTGTAGATGTTAAAGAGCCCGCTGAGATCAAAGCTGAAGCAACTCGAGTTTCTGGTAAGTTTCTGCGGGATGTGATGAAACTTAATCTAGAAAGTCGTAACTTTCGACTATTTGGACCCGATGAAACAGCATCTAATCGCCTTGCAGATGTTTTTGATGTTTCCAAGAGAACTTGGGTTGCCGAAAAACTTGATTATGATGATAACCTAGCTGCTGACGGTCGAGTAATGGAAATTCTCAGCGAACATACCTGTCAGGGTTGGCTAGAAGGATATTTGCTTACAGGTCGTCATGGATATTTTTCCTGTTACGAAGCATTTATTCACCTCATCGATTCAATGTTTAATCAACACGCCAAGTGGTTAAAAACTACCCGTGATATACCTTGGCGTAGACCGATCGCTTCTTTGAATTATTTGTTAACAAGTCACGTTTGGCGACAAGATCACAATGGTTTTTCCCATCAAGACCCCGGTTTTATCGACCACGTTGTCAATAAGAAATCTGAAATAGTCCGGGTTTATTTACCCCCTGATGCAAATTGTTTGCTATCAGTTACCGACCATTGTCTGCGTAGTCGTCATTATGTAAATGTAATTATTGCTGGGAAGCAACCATCATTACAGTACTTAGATATAGATTCTGCAATCAAACACTGTACCAAAGGGATCGGTATTTGGGAATGGGCGAGTAACGACCAGGGTGGTGAGCCCGATGTTGTGATGGCTTGTGCGGGAGATGTTCCCACCTTAGAAACTTTAGCAGCAGTAGATATTTTGCGTCAGAATTTCCCGGAACTCAAAGTTCGGGTAGTCAACATAGTAGACTTAATGACACTGCAGCCAGAAAGCGAACATCCCCATGGCTTAACTGATAAAGACTTTGATAGTTTATTTACCACCGACAAACCAATTATTTTTGCTTTCCACGGTTATCCTTGGTTAATTCACCGTTTAACTTATCGTCGTACCAATCACCATAACTTACACGTCAGGGGTTATAAAGAAGAAGGAACTACCACAACTCCATTTGATATGGTGGTAATGAATGACCTAGATCGATTTCATTTGGCAATTGATGTAATTGAAAGGGTACCCAAACTAGGTTCATCAGCAGCTTATGTCAAACAAATGTTGCAAGATAAGCTCATAGAACACAAGCATTACATTTCTGAACACGGAGTAGATATGCCAGAAATCACCGATTGGCATTGGATTTATGATGATTTTTAATTGGTAATCGGTAATGGGGTAATTGATGATTACTGATGCATGTCTGTAGGACATTGACCAATACCCCATTCACAATGCCCAATACCCCATTCGCCAATTCCTGATCCCCTGACAACTACTCGTCGAAACCCCGATCAGTCTTGTATACTTCGTTATCATCATCCTCCATCTGTTTTCTCTTAATTCAAAATGAATAACAAGTCATTTGATCGGGATTATCACCAAGTTGCACCACAAGATACCCAAGTCCCAGATTCCGGTGTTGTTCGAGTTGAAGATAACCGTACTGGTATGAGCGAACAATCCATCAAGCGTGCAATTGTTGATAACCTCCATTACGGTCAAGGTAAAGATAACTACTTTGCAACACCCTATGATTACTATATGGCAATTGCTCGTAGTATGCGCGATCGCTTAATCAAAAGGCGAATTCAAACTGCCAGAACCCATATCCAGCAAGACTCGAAAATAGTCTATTATCTCTCTGCTGAGTTTTTAATGGGTCGTTACACTGGTAACAGTTTAATTAACCTTGGTTTGTATGAGAAAGTCCGTAAAGTCTTGCGAGATTCAGGGCTAGAATTAGATGATCTCCTAGAAAGAGAACACGAACCAGGGTTAGGTAATGGTGGATTGGGTAGACTTGCTGCTTGTTATCTCGACTCCCTTGCGACCTTAGAAATACCTGCAGTGGGTTATGGTATTCGTTATGAATTTGGAATTTTTGAACAAGAGATTCGTAATGGTTGGCAAGCTGAAAAACCGGATAAATGGCTAAGTTTTGGTAATGCTTGGGAAGTTTCTTTGCCAGAATATCGAACTGAAGTCAAATTTGGCGGTCATACAGAAAGCTATACTGATACTAACGGACGTTACCAAACGAACTGGATACCAGAACATACAGTATTTGGTATCCCTTACGATACTCCCATTCCCGGTTATGGAGTAAACACAGTAAATATTCTGCGGTTATGGAAAGCTGAATCTAGCAACGAATTTGACTTAGATGCCTTCAATGCTGGAGATTATCTGGGTGCAGTCGCCAGCAAAATGTTTTCTGAGAACATTTCCAAAGTTCTTTATCCCAACGATGATACTGTCCAAGGAAAACAACTGCGGTTAGAGCAACAATACTTCTTTGTTTCCTGCTCTTTGCAAGATATTATCCGTCGTCATCTTTACCACTACAGTAAACTGGACGATCTCCATGAAAAATCAGCTATTCAACTTAACGATACCCATCCATCCATCGGAATCGCTGAATTGATGCGACTATTGATCGATGTTCATCAAATGGATTGGGATCAAGCATGGCACATTACCCAAAATTGTTTTGCTTATACCAACCATACCTTGTTACCAGAGGCATTAGAGCGTTGGTCTGTGGATTTATTTGGTCGTTTGCTCCCCCGACATTTAGAGATTATTTATGAAATCAACTTCCGGTTTTTGAGTCAGGTGAGAAAACGCTATCCCGGTGACAACGAACGTATCGCCAGACTTTCATTAATTGAAGGAGAAGGAGAGGACAAAAAAGTCCGCATGGCGAATCTAGCCTGTGTGGGTAGTCGTAAAATTAATGGTGTTGCTGCACTACACACAAAGTTACTCCAGCAAGATGTTTTGCGGGACTTTTACGAACTGACACCGGAAAAATTTATTAACAAAACCAACGGAGTCACACCACGGCGTTGGTTGCTTTTGGGTAATCCCAGACTTTCTGGTTTAATTACCGAAAAAATTGGTGAAGGTTGGATTACTAATCTTGACGAACTGAGAAAATTAGAACAATTTGTTGAGGATGCAGAGTTTAGACAAAAATGGCGGGAAATTAAACAAGCAAATAAACAAGATTTAGCTAAATACATCGAAAGCAAAAATCACATCCAAATCGATACTAATTCCTTGTTTGATGTTCAAGTCAAACGACTGCACGAGTACAAACGTCAGCTGCTTAATGTACTGCACATTATTACCCTTTACAATCGGATTAAACGCAATCCCCATGAAGATATTCTGCCCCGGACATTTATCTTTGCAGGAAAAGCAGCTCCCGGTTATTTTATCGCCAAACTGATTATCAAACTTATCAACTCAGTTGCTGCTGTTGTAAATGACGATCCCGGTTTACAGGGACGTCTAAAAGTAGCATTTTTGTCTAACTACAATGTTTCGATGAGCCAGCAAATATATGCTGCTGCCGAACTCTCAGAACAAATTTCCACAGCTGGAAAAGAAGCTTCTGGTACCGGTAACATGAAATTTGCCCTCAATGGTGCTTTAACAATTGGAACTTTAGATGGAGCAAACGTCGAAATCCGTGAAGAAGTCGGTGCAGAAAACTTCTTTTTATGTGGATTAACGACCCCAGAAGTATATGAACTCAAGCAATCGGGTTATAATCCTCAAGAATATTACCAATCAAATCCTGAATTAAAAGCAGTTATCGACCTGATTGCTTGCGGACATTTTTCCGATGGTGATTCCCAGCTTTTCCGACCATTGCTAGATTCGCTGTTATACAATGACAAATATATGCTATTCGCTGACTATCAATCCTACATCGAAACCCAGGATCGAGTTAGCCAAGCATATCGTCAACAAGATAATTGGACGCGCATGTCTATTCTGAATACAGCGCGCATGGGTAAATTTTCATCAGATCGTGCCATTCGGGAATACTGTGAAGAAATTTGGCATGTTAAGCCTGTACCTGTGGAATTAAAGGAATATAGTGTCGAAGATATGAATTTAGAGATTTCAAAGGTTCATTGGTAGTTTTTAATTGGTAATTGCTAATTGAAGCTTATTTAGGATTTGGGATATAACTTGTATATTTTTCCAATCCTTTTTGGGTGATGGGGCATATTTTTGCCTCTGCACCTTTTAGTGAGTAATGAGTAATGAGTAACAAGTAATAAGTAATGAGTAACAAGTAATAAGTAATAAGTAAGTAACAAGTAATAAGTAATAAGTAAGAATTGATCCATTACCAATCGCCAATCACTAATCCCCAGTCCCTAATCCCCAAGCCCCAAAATATGAAAGTAGCTGTTTTTAGTACTAAAACCTACGACCGTCAATTTCTTACGGATGCAAATACTGAAAGCAATCATGAGCTTGTTTTTTTCGAATCCAGACTGACCCACGATACAGCTGCTTTAGCCTCAGGATTTGAAGCTGTATGTGCATTTATCAATGACGAACTTCACGCCGAAACATTGAGAAAAATTGCATCCAAAGGAACAAAACTAGTTGCTTTGCGCTCTGCAGGTTTTAATCATGTAGATTTACATACAGCAACAGAACTGGGAATAAAAGTTGTGCGAGTTCCAGCTTATTCCCCCCAAGCAGTTGCAGAGCATGCAGTAGGATTGATATTAACCCTCAACCGCAAATATCATCGGGCTTTCAACCGAGTACGGGAATCTAATTTTTCCCTTAATGGTTTATTGGGATTCGATTTGTATGGTTCTACTGTTGGTATTGTCGGTACGGGTAAAATTGGTGTTTGTTTTGCCCAAATCATGAAGGGTTTTGGTTGTAACCTATTGGCTTACGATATCTATCAAAATCCCCTGTGTGTGGAAATGGGTGTCAAATATGTAGAATTGCCCGAATTATTGAGAAATTCAGATATTGTTTCTCTCCATTGTCCACTGACGAAAGAATCGCATCACATGATTAATACTGAGTCACTCAAAGATTTTAATCCCGGTGCAATGCTAATTAATACAAGTCGTGGTGGACTAATTGACACTAAAGCCGTAATAGATGCCCTCAAATCAGGTAGGATTGGTTATTTGGGTTTAGATGTATACGAACTAGAAGGAAGCTTATTTTTTGAGGATTTATCAGACCAAGTTATTCAAGATGATATTTTTGGACGCTTAATAAACTTTCCTAATGTGGTTATAACGGGACATCAAGCCTTTTTTACCAGAAACGCCCTACAAAATATTGCCCAAGCGACCATATCAAATATTACTGATATCGCTACTGGGCGTCCTTGTCCCAACATTATATTACCGGAGCAAGCGATCGCAGTGTAAGTCAGAACAGACTGCGCCTAAGGCGTTAACGTAAGTGGGGTCTAAGCACAGCAGAAGTCAGAATTCAAGAATTAGCAGCTACTCATTACTCATTCCCCAATCGCTAATCCCCAAAATGTTATCCAATAACTTCACTTTCAGCCCAAAATCTTAAAAGATATGAATTAAATTCGCCTTAACCAGACTGGACTGTCAAAATCTGGTCAAGAGAATATTCACAAATGAATTGGGCATAGGTCATAGGGCATAGGTCATAGGGCATAGAAACAAAGTTCATTCATTGCTCGCTTAGCACATATATTATCTGTAACAGCCCTACCCTTTAAGTAGGGATAAGCTACCATCAAGTGTCAACTTTGTGCGTTTCTGTACCCACCATGACAACAACCGTCAACACTAGAAGTTAAATATCTAGAAATCAAAATCTAGAAATCAAAATCTAGAAATCAAAATCTAGAAATCAAATATTAGGAGGTAAAACCTTGGGAAAGTTAAAAGTAGCAATTAATGGATTTGGTCGCATTGGTAGATTAGTATTCCGTGCTGGAATCAAAAATCCTGATATTGAGTTTGTCGGAATTAATGACTTAGTTCCACCAGCGAATTTAGCTTACTTGTTAAAGTACGATTCTACCCACGGCTGCTACCAGGGTACTATTGAGGCGAAAGATGATGGTATTGTCGTTGACGGTAATTTTATTCCCTGTGTGAGCGTCCGCAACCCCGCAGAATTACCTTGGGGTAAGTTAGGTGCAGATTATGTAGTAGAAGCAACAGGACTTTTTACTACTTATGATGGAGCCGCAAATCATTTACAAGCTGGGGCTAAAAGAGTTGTAATTTCTGCTCCAACCAAAGATCCAGATAAAGTCAAAACTTTACTAATGGGTGTAAACCACGAGTTGTTTGACCATAGTAAAGATACAATTGTCTCCAATGCTAGTTGTACTACCAACTGTCTAGCTCCTGTAGCTAAAGTCATCAACGATAACTTTGGTTTAGCTGAAGGATTGATGACTACAGTACATGCAATGACAGCAACTCAGCCCACTGTGGATGGACCTTCCAAAAAAGATATGCGTGGTGGTCGCGGTGCATCACAAAATATTATCCCTGCTTCTACAGGTGCTGCTAAAGCTGTAGCCTTAGTTTTACCCGAACTGAAAGGTAAATTAACTGGGATGGCATTCCGAGTTCCCACACCTGATGTTTCTGTAGTAGATTTAACATTTAAGACTACAAAACCTACAAGCTACAAAGAAATCTGCGCAGCAATGAAAGCAGCTTCGGAAAGTAATCTTAAAGGTGTTTTGGGATATACAGAAGATCCTGTAGTTTCTAATGATTTCCGAGGTGACTTACATTCTAGTATTTTTGATGCCGGTGCAGGTATTGAACTTAATTCCAACTTCTTTAAAATTGTTTCCTGGTACGACAACGAGTGGGGTTATTCAAACCGGGTAATAGACCTAATGATGTTTATGGCACAAAAGGAAGGAATTTTGTCGGGTGCAGAAGTTGCCCTAGTTTGAGATTTTCAATAATTTCAATCACTACAAGGCAGAGCTTTGAGCTAGCCTCTAAAATCTGATAACTTCCAAATTCTAACAACTAGGAGGCTCTGACTCCGAAATCTAACAACTGGGATACAGAGCCTCCAAAATCTAGCTCCCAGGTTCAGCCTGGGAAGTAGAACATCGATGCTCTGCCTCTGTTTAATAAAAGTGGTACACTGGTATTCTTACTTTCCCGTGTACTTACTTTCCTGTGTATTTACGGCGCATATGACAACAGACAACACAAAAATCAGTACAAATAAAGATATGCGTCGTGATTTTGCTAACCGTGAAGAACTAATAGCATATCTACGGGAACAATTTCCCCAAGCCGTCGAACGAGATGAAAATATAAGTAATATAAAAGGTGGTCGCCAAGCCGCCGAAAAAGCATTACAAAAAATCAAACCGAAACGCTACGAAATAACACGTAATTTTATTACTGGTGAGGTTACAAAACTTTCTCCTTATCTTCGTCATGGGGTTCTCAGCTTGCGAGAAGTACGAGATTATGCATTGGATAAGGTTGACAATGATGACGATGCGACAAAATTAATCAACGAATTTGGCTGGCGCGATTATTGGCAACGTCTTTACTTTAAATTAGGAAATGGTATTTGGGAAGATAGAGAAGAGTACAAAACCGGTTACAGTGTTGCTGAGTATGCACCAGAATTACCACAAGAAGTAAAGGAAGGTAATACAAAGCTAGCTTGCATTGACGCCTTTAGTCGGGAACTACGAGAAACCGGTTATCTGCACAATCATATGCGGATGTGGATGGCTGCATATATCGTCCATTGGCGGCGCATCCGTTGGCAAGCTGGGGCGAAATGGTTTTTGGAACATTTATTGGATGGCGATCCGGCAAGTAATAACATGTCTTGGCAGTGGGTTGGGAGTACCTTTAGTCATAAACCTTACTTTTTTAACCGGGAAAACTTGGAAAGGTATACGGAAGGGGTTTACTGTAAGGAATGTCCTTTGTACGGTAAATGTGATTTTGAGGGAAGTTACGAGGAATTAGAAGAAAAGTTGTTTCCCAAAAAAGAATTTACGAGAAAGCCTAATAGTCAGAGTTGGCAAAAAGGTAAGAAAAAACAGCAGTAATGCAACGAGACATACAGCTAGATGGAAAAAGTCGCAAGCAGTTCCACGATGCACTTTTAAGCGCATTTCCTTCTAAAGCAAACCTAGAACAAATGGTCAGCTTTGAGGTAAATGAAAATTTAGATACTATTGCAACAGGTGGAAACCACTCTGAAGTTGTATTTAAACTGATTGAATGGGCTGAAGCTCGGGGAAAAGTGGAAAACTTGTTAGATGCTGCGCGTTCGTCAAATCCAGGTAACCCAAAGTTACAAGGTTTTGCAGAACAAATGTGGGGGAAAAAGTTTGCAAATACTCAAATACCCAAACAGGAAGAGGACGATCTAAGTTCCGAGCGGGGAATAAACTACATCCATTTACAATATTTACTTAAAGCTGGGAAATGGAAAGAAGCTGACAAAGAAACTCAAGCAGTTATGCTTCAAGCAACTGGTCGAGAAAAAGAAGCTTGGCTTGATATCGGATCTATTCATAATTTTCCCTGCACTGATTTATGTACCATTGATAGACTTTGGCTTAAATATAGTGGTGGACATTTCGGCTTTAGCGTTCAAAAACAGATTTGGGAAAGTCTTGGTGGAAACTCTAATGCTGATTATGAAACTTGGTGTAAATTTGGCGATCGCTTAGGATGGCGAATTAAAGATAACTGGTTGAATTACATTGATCGTCAGTTTAATCTGACACAACCACTAGGATATCTACCAATAAAGTATCTACCGATGAGAACCGATTGTCTCCCACTTCACTATCAGCTTCTTTTTTCACATCCACTCAGCTACAAAGAAGATGCGATACCAAGATTCTCTTTGTTTACAGACAGAATAGCGGCTTGCAACAGAAAGAAGTAAAGCATAAAATGACATTCACAACGAAACCAACTATTCTATTTGCTATCAGCTGAACTTTAACTCCAAATCATATAATTTACTTATTGAACAGCAATTAAACAGCAGCAATGCAACGAGATATGCAGCTAGATGGAAAAACTCGTAAGCAGTTCCAAGATGCACTTTTGAGTGCATTTCCTTCTGGAGCAGAATTAGAGCAGATGGTCAGCTTCGAGTTAAACGAAAACTTAAACTCTATTGCCACAGGTAGGAACTATTCCGAAGTTGTATTTAAACTGATTAAATGGGCTGAAGCTCAGGGAAGAGTGGAAGAACTTCTGACTGCTGCATGTTCAACTAATTCTGGAAACCCAAAGTTGCGAAATTTTGACGAACAAATTCGGAGTACGTGGGATACAAATACTACAACCGTAACTGCAAATCCCGATAACATATCTTCACCATCAGAGAGTTCAGATTTTGATGTATTTCTAGCTCACAATAGTTCAGATAAACCCCAAGTAGAAGTTGTTGCACGAGAACTGAGACAGCGCGGTATTAAATACTGGTTAGGTCGAAAACAAATTCCACCGGGAAGATGGTTTCAAGACGTGATTCAAGAAGCAATTCCTAATGTTAAATCTGCGGCAATTTTTATTGGTGTTAATGCTGTAGGAAAATGGCAAAAATTGGAATTACGATCCTTTATTAATCGATGTGTAGAAGCAGACATTCCCGTAATTCCCGTACTACTTCCAGGTGTAAATAAGATTCCACAAGATCTGCTATTTCTGAAAGAATTAAGCTGGGTAAAGTTTTCTCAAAGCATTCATGAAAAAGAAGCATTAGATAAGTTGGAGTGGGGTATTACCGGGAAAAGACCACAACGATACCTGGATGACCGAAACAATTCCAAACTCATTAGCGCCTAGCGGAAGCGTGTCACGTAGTGCGGATAACCGTAGGTAATGACTAACGTCACGTTGCG
>JAAUYD010021326.1_pt1 | contig 14775 bp, 9 predicted proteins | sample 7278101 | NCBI WGS metagenome assembly JAAUYD01 (sample SAMN14350128, study PRJNA611818) | marine sediment metagenome | isolation source: surface marine sediment (0.6m) | place: French Polynesia: Moorea | collected 2018-08
AGCGCCGGGTCGCGGTGCAGACGATGCCCCAGACGCACCACAGGCGAACGTCCGGATTGCCGATGGATGGCGTAGGCCCCGATGCGCCGGGCGCCGAAGGCGAGATAGAAGATCACGAACAGGTAGGGAAAAAAGAGCAGGCCCATGACCCAGGCGATGGTGCCCTGGCTGGTGCGACCGTGCATGATGGCGTCATACACCAGTGCCCAGCTGATGGCGTGCATCACCAGGGCCGCCAGAAATAGCCAATTGTCCATCACATAGCCAATGAGGGCCATCGCGGAGGATCCTCGAACGGAAGAAGCTTGGAGAGCTGGATGCGCGTCGCAGCGGCATGCTTGCGGCGACAGAACTTGGCCGATTGGCGGTGGGGCCATTTCGACGGTGCCGCTGATAATAAGCTGAATTAGCGTAGCATTTACCGAGGGGAAGAACAACTTCGGAAGCCGCTCAGCCTAGGCGGGGATTTCCGGTCCGCAGGGGGCCGCCGCGGGCGGTGGGCCACAGCAGACAATTGCCGCTTGATCCGGGTACCGTGTAGATATCCAGGCCGTGGTCGAAGGTCTGGACGAAGATCTCTAACTGGCCGTCGCCATCCAGATCTGCGATGGTGGGGGCTGCCGGCGCGCCGCTGCCGTTGCCGTTGTATCCGGGATTCTCCAGCGGCAGCTCGTAGAGGGGGGTGCCGTCGGCGGTCAAAATGACCAAGTGGCCGCTGTCGGTGAGGTCGGGATCGCCGAAAGTTGTAAAGACCACCTCCGGAACACCATCCTGGTTGAGATCGGCCACCAGGGGCTCGGAGGCAAACATAATGCGCCTGCCATGGGTGTAGTCGTAACGCCAAAGCAGGTCGCCTTCCGCGGTGAAGGTGGACATATATCCGTCGTTGAGCGAGACGACGATCTGGGGGGCATCACTGGGCCGCAACGTCACCACCGCCGCTGCCGGTACGCCCCTGGGCGGGTACCAGCCGTCCACATGAATGGGAGGGCCGCCCCGCGGCAGGATCTCCCAGCCGGGCATTCTGCGGGCGCTCCAATCGCCCCCATCGTGGCCCCCCATGAGCACCATGAGGGCATAGGCCTGGGTTTCATAGGGGACGTTGCGCTCCACATTGGGAGCTCCCACGACCTCGTTGTGACCGTCCCCGTCCAGGTCGACCACCATGGGTGGCGAGGCGGTCCATTGCAGCCACTCCGCCGCGCTGGGATGGGGCCATTCGCCGCTGTGGTCGTGGTAGTGGGCTTGCTCCACTGCGGGATCGGCCCACCGGATGAACTGCCCCCAGGTGAGGCGTTCATTTTCATAGTCACTGTGGCGGTTGCGGAACCAGGATGATGCGTTTAGGGCCACCCCATCGGGATCGAAGGCCTGGATATGGTGGTTGTCATAGGTGACGAGGATTTCCAGATCGGCATCGTCGTCAATGTCGCCGATACCGACGTTGAGGCCATAACAGCCGTAGCCACGATGCCCGGCGCCGTTGCGATCGGCATCACCGCCCTCACCGCTGCGGTTGTTGTAGCGCGGCCAGGCGGGATCGGTGCGGCCGGTTGGCTGGTAAAGCTCACCACGCGGGGTGAAGACAAATACCTGGGCACCGCCCGCACTGGTCGACTGGGTCTGGGTGGTGGTGGCCACCACCTCGATCCGCCCGTCCCCGTCCAGATCGGCGGCCGCCAAACCCCGCACTTCGGGCGCCTCGCCGGCACGGGTGGTGTCCGCCGGCCAGCCGGTTTTGAGGTGGAGGGCGCCGGTACGCCACTCGTAGGCGTACACCTCATGCCGCTGGCCAACGACGATCTCCACGACCCCGTCGCCCTCCAGATCGGCGAGAACGTGAGGTGCGTAGATGCGACCGCCATTGCCGGCGCTGCTATCCAAGAGATTGCCGTTGGCATCGTAAACGGAAAGGGCATAGGTGGCCGCGACCAGCTCGGCAGTCCCGTCCCGATCCAAGTCGCTGACCAGAGGCGCTGCGAACCAGCTGGTCTGGGTGTCGAGATTGGTCCAGAGGAGGGGTGATTGGACCGCTCCGATGCTGTTCCCAACCGCACAGACCGGCGCCAACGCGCCACCGGTGTCGGGCTGGGTGTCCGGTGCGGTCGGTGCGCCACCGCCGCCGCCGTTGCAGGCGAGCATCAACACCAGGAAGATCCAAATAACACCCCGCTTTTCCATCCGGCCTCCCATCATGAGGACTTCGTCCACCCAGCAAAACGGGGTGGCGCTGACGCCGATCACCATCGTCCGCTCCCAACTCGCGCTTCCGCGAGAACTGGCGGCAATGCAAGCAAGCTGATCTGCAAAGTTAGCGCCAGCACGACTTTCATACATCCCCCTGGCCACCCACACGGAGACCTGCTCCCATCGCTGCAGGGGAATCTAAAAAGATTGGTGGCGCCTCCTCATCGTGGTGATAGGACGGCACTCCGCCACCAGACGCGGCATCGCCCAAGACCGGCCCCGGTGCGACAACGGGCCTCCGGCGATTCGCCAGAAGATTTGACAGCGCTCGGCCGTGTCGGCCGAAATCGCCGATGAGATTGAAATGGCGGGTGGGCGCGTTCGCCGACCGGTGGCGCACTGCAAGGCGCAGGGCCACCGCGAACACGCATCGGGCAGTACAGGGGTGACGGTTGGTTGACGCGGGAAAATATGGTAACGCCCGTGGCAATTTTGGGAACCCCCACTGCGGCCTCGCCAATCGGCCGCCGAGCGACACGGGCGCTTCATCAGGGTGAAATCCGCGGTACAAATATTGCTTAGTTTTTCTTTTGGTTGCGGAGGAGCGACCGCCTTCTTCAACAGTTTTTCTACCCGGAGTCTGTAATGGTGAGAAGAACCCTGCTGATCGTGTCGTTATTGTGGCTGGGGACAACCATCGGCACAGGGCCCGTCGACGCCAACAGCCTTCGCCAGTTGGTGATTACCCAGGCGATGCACAAGGCTCGCATATCGGTCCACCCGGAAGAGGAGTTCGCCATTGAACTGAGGGTCGACAGCGATAACGGCCTCCAATGGTACCTCGACGGGTACAACGCCAATAGTCTCGTCTACTGCGGTCAGGTGGTCCAGGTCCCGGTGGAGCGGGACCCCGGTTTCTTCGGAGCGCAACACGCCGTGCGCTTCAAACTGCGGGCCCGGGATGAGGGTGAGAGCCGCGTTCGCTTCCTTTACTACCGCCCCTGGGAAGGCCCTGAACTGGCCGAGGCGGAGTTCGAAGTGGGCATCGTTATCGCGCCCTAACCCACCCGCCGCCGACGCCAGACCGCAAATGATTGCTCGGCTCAGCTTCCCCCAGGATCCCTTTTGAGCGCCAGCATGGTGATGTCGTCAAAGGGATCGCTGATGCCGCGATGACGCTCCAGCGCGAGACCAATGCCATCGAGCAGGGCATCCGGCCCTTGGGCCGCTTCTTTCAGAAGATCTTCTATCCGCTGCCGACCGAAATCATTGCCATTGATATCGATGCTTTCCGGCACCCCATCGGTGTACGCCAACAGGTGATCGCCCGGTTTCAATCTTACCGTGGCGGTTCTGTAGCGCGCCCCGGCAAAGGCGCCAACGGCGGGGCCGGTGGGCACCAATGGTTCGATCGTTCCCGTCGATCCGAGCAGCAGCGGCGGTTCATGACCGGCGTTGACGTAGTCCAAGCGACCGCTGGCGGGATTCAGCAGGGCGAAGAAGATCGTTGCGAACATCGCCTCACGGTCATGGGTTTCCACCATATAGTGGTTCACCACGGAGATCGTGTGATGGGGCAGTCTCGCCGCTCCCGATGTCGATATGCCCGCGTTTGGTGCCCCTCTGGAGGAGGAGAAGACCGCCGCCAGGGCATCCTTTGGCGGCGACAAATGGGCCGCTGTGACGCGGAGCAGGGTTCGGAAAAGCCCCATAAACAGCGCGGCACCCACCCCCTTGTCACACACATCGGCCACCACGATGGCGAGGGTGGCGTCGCAGCGCTTGCCCGCAGTCCCCGCGATACGCCCATCTTTGGACAGCCAGAAGATATCGTAGAAATCTCCCCCAACCTGGCGGGCGGCCTTGAACCGACAGGCCAGCTGCCAGCCCTCGAGTCGTGGCAATCGGTGGGGGAAGAAGCCGCTCTGAATGCGACGGCCGATGGCGAGTTCGCGCTCCGCCAGGCGGCGCGCCTGTCTCAGAGCGGTGAGCTTGCGGGCCGTTTCCAAGCTGCCGATGAGCATCAAGGGAAGGATGGCCAGCGGTATCAGCATCAAGAGGCGCAGGGGCATGATGAGCCAACCGGTGGTGGAAAGAAGTAAAAGCGCAACCCCACCGCCCCCGACGGCAGCGCCGGCAGCGGAAAGCACCAGGGCCCAAGGACGTAATCGCAGCGAAATCCCCACCAGCAGCATCAAGAGGCAGACCTCCAAGGTCCACTGCCCGCCGATGGGCGCATCGTAAATGAATCGCTCATCCAACATCATCCCAATCGCCAGCGCCAAGACGCCGCCGCTGTGCAGCCCCTCGACCCCGGGGTCCTGCCCGCCGAGGATGAAGGCGTTCTCAACCCGTTCCGACACCACCGCCAGCCCTCCATCAAGTCGGCCCTTCATTCCGGCAGGTGCCCCGGCCGGATCTCCCTCGGAGATGATTTCACTGTAAGCGAAGCGCGGCGGCGCCGGCTCGATCCGGGCCGGATCGAGCCGCATGCGTCCGGCGGCATCGATGGGGATGGTAAGCTGCCGAGGGGGGGCGCCCGGTGTGGTGCGCGCCCCTGCGAGCCGCAACCATCGGCCGGGTGCGATCTGAATACGATCCGCCGGTACTCGCAAATATTCTGCCACGGCCATCAGCGCCATACCTGGCAAGACGCCCTTTGGCGTGGCGAACACCAGGGGGATGTGGCGGATGCGGCCGTCGTCATCGAGGGGAAGATCGAGGAGGCCGATGCCGGCCGCGTCGCGGGCTATAAGAGGGGCTGGGGTCTGTAAGCCGTGATCGGCCAGCTGGGCGCGAGCGGCCGGATCTGACGATTGGAATGCCCTGGAATCCACTTGCGGCGCAGGCGGTAGCGGGGTTGGTGCGACGCCGGGGGAGTGGTCCGCATCGCCGGTCTGCAGACGACCGCCGAGGACCACGTGCCCATCTTCGGCGATCGCCTCGCCAAAGGCGGCTTGCGCAGCGTCCGCCCCGGTCTGGGTGAAGACGAAATCGATGGCTTGGGTTCGAACGCCGGCCTCCGTCAGCGCGCGCACCACCTGGGAGTGCTGGTCCAAATCGTAGTAGAAGTTGGCATCCACCTGAATAATGGGGCCGAATTGGGCGGCCTCGGCGTTGGCCAAGGTCCACTGCGCAGTAGTTCGTTCCAGGTGGGTCCGGATCCGTAAGAGGGTATCCTGGAGCGTTCTTTCCCACCGGTGGAGTGGATCGGGCAGCAGGAGATAGAGGAGGTGCACCACTAGCAGGACCGAAGCGACGGTGATCAGCCGTGATCTCAGGCGCAGCAACAGGGGCGCTGGGGAAGGGGGCGGGTCATCCATGGGGATTGTCTCCTCTGGCGGGTCGCAACGCCGCCGTCGCGAGCGGGCGGGGTGGATTCTCTCCGCCGGCAGAGCGACGCGAATTTGGCATACGGACAGGTCGTGTTTACTTGGCGCTAGAGCGTAATTTAAGTATGGATATTGGCGGGGGCAAGCGATACAGACATCGCGGCAACCGCCGAATTCCCGGCCTGTCAGGGCGGCGCCCTTCCCCTGTGCGATGCGGGTCGGCCCACAATGGCGCAAAGGGGTGTGGACCTGACCCTCCCGACTCTGTTACATTCCCTCAGAAGATCCTTGGACGACGGTGCCGATCCCCCTCTCATCGCGTCATCGACGCCCCAACCTGAAAGGACGTACCATGCCGAAACGACCATGGCCACTGCTGGCACTTCTTCTGCTGCTCTCCACCGCCGCGATGCCGGCGGCCCAGGCGGCGGTGGATGCCAGAGTTGTACGGACCCTTAACCTAGAAGCCAAACCCCTCGATTTGGCCATTCCTGGCAATGGACGCTACATCTATGTCCTCACCGCCGATGCCAAACTGCAGGTATTCACGGGCAGCGGCCAACTGCGCGACACCATCCCGGTGGCGCCCGGTGTGGACCGCATTCAGCCCGGCCCGCGAGAGGACCTGATCTATCTGGTCGACTCCGCCAACAATCGCATCCAGGTCCTCTATTTGGACTTCATCCAGGAGATTCCCCCGGGCACTTCGCCCAGTAAAGGGGCTGCGGACGCCCCGGTGACGGTGGCGGTATTCACCGATTTCGAGTGACCCTATTGCGCCCGGCTTGCGCCGGTACTCGAGCAGTTGCTCGAGAAGTATCCCCAAAAGGTCAAACTGGTCTTCAAGAACTTTCCCCTGCGAAACCACAAATTCGCCCAGCCGGCGGCCACCGCCGCTCTGGCGGCCCACGCCCAGGGGCAGTTCTGGGCCTTCCACGACGCCCTCTTCGAAAATTATAGCGCTTTGAATGAGACCAAAGTGGAAGAGATCCGAACGCAGCTCAATCTGGACAAGGCGAAATTCGACACCCAGCGAAAAGCGCCCCAGGTGGTTGCCCAGATCAACAGCGACATCCAGGTTGCCCGCCAGGCGGGCGTCAACAGCACCCCTACCGTGTTCATCAACGGTCGTCAGCAGCGCAACCGCAGCCTGGAGGGCTTGGCTGCCGCAGTAGAGGCGGAATTGAAGCGGCTGGCGGACGCCCAGTAGCATGTGCCATCTTCACTCAAAAAAGGCAGCGCCAACCAGGGCGCTGCCTTTTTCAGGTGTGGGTGGCGGGATCGATCCGGCGTCACGGCAACACCGCTGCTCCGTTCATCGTTCCCTCCATCCCGATTCTCAAATCCGTCGCAATAGGGCGGCAGCACTGCCTCAATAGTGTTGAAGCCCTACAGGTCGGTCAAGGTCTCCATGAAGAGGACAATCTTCTCCTCCTGATCCCTGCTGAGACCGAGATCGCCCAACTCCTCTATGTTGGGTTCCCCCACCTCGGGTCCGCCGAGCGGCGCCATCATCCGGGTGTTGTAGAATTGCACGATGGAAAAGAGGGTGGGGAAGAACCCATTGTGGGCGTAGGGCGCGGTTTTGGCCACGTTGCGAAGCGTCGGCACCTTGAACAGGCCTTTGGTGCCGGCCGCTCTTTCATCATCCGACGAATAACCCAGCAAACCAGTCACAGTGGCGTACAATCCCATGTCTGCCGGCTGAGGCCCGGCCAGATCGTCAACGACGGGATTCGCCGGCACGCCAAGGTTGTCGTAGGAGAAGTCGGTGAACAGTGTTTTGCCCTTGGAATCGGTCGGGTCGCTGATCGGCCCGCTGGGATGGCAGGCGGCGCAGTTGCCGCCCTCGCCCGCATCAAGGATACCGTCGTTGTCGTTGGGCATGTTGAACAGGGCCAGCCCCTCGAGTTCCTCCGGCGAGAACACCCGTGACCGCACCCGCCGCATTCGTCCATCTACAACGACGCCCGAATCGTCAAGCGCAATGGTGGCGACGTCGACCCGCCGCTTCTTCTGCTCGGCGACAAAGCGGTCGAACTTGGAGGAGAAGCGGTTGACCTTCCGGGAACGCTCGAAAGCGGCGATGGCGATACCGATGTCGTTGTACACCACATGCGCGGGCGCCCGGTGGACGCTGTAGCCGAAGGCGCGCTTGAAGCGCCAGGCGTAGTCTGCGGCCCGCACCCTATCAACAAGCTCTTCCGGTGTCAGGGCCATCTCGATCGGGTTCTGGAAGGGGCCCTTGGCCTGGTCGGCCAGCGGATCGAACGTGGGGCCGGTCACTTCGCCTGCGACCATGATGCCGCCCGTGTCCGTATCCGCCAATCCGGTGGCGCGGCCGTCCCAGAACATGCCGCCGGTGCAGAAGAGCCCGCCCTCGCCGTCGTCCTCACAATTCAACGCAGGGCTGAAGGCGGCGTAGGCGGCGGAGGGGGCGTTACGGCCGCCGAACAGGCCGGGGTCGGAGCCATCCGATACCGGACTGCCCAGCGGGTCGATGTGGTTGGAGGGATCGGCAAAGCCCGCCAACGGATGGTGGCAGGTCATGCAGGACTGGTTTCCATTCAGGGAAAGGGTGGTATCCTCAAAAAGCGCCTCACCGAGCTTGACAATTGCAGTGTTCGCCATGGCGGGACTGCAGAAAGCGGTCACCCCGATCAGCAATGCAGCGAGCAGTGGCATCCATGACAACCGGCTTCTCATTCTCTTCCTCCTTTGGTGACAGTTGTACTGATCAATTTACCAGCATACCGGACGGATATCGATCCGGACGGATATCGATTTAACGTCGCCAATAACAGCACGCCTTCCTGACCCATCGTCCGACCGCGAATGGTCGTACTCTCAAGGCGCAAATGAACCATCGGCGGCGCGTCGACAGCCGTCGCTCCCAACATTGCCAGCATAGGTAACACCCTATAAACGCAACAATCGGGCTCTCCCTGACTTTTCGCGCCAAACTTACCGATTCAACCTAAGAAAAGAACTGTGTGAAAACGCTTGCCGAATGTGAAAAAGCTTGGCATGTGAATATTACCCAAATGCCACAATTTCACATGCCATAAATGGATCCTATTTTTATTTTATAGTTATTCCAATTGTTTAGGTAGAATTATTTCTATGCACGGATATTGCAGGGGATCTTGACGACGGCCCATGCCCTCGCGATTCGAGGGCACGACCCGTCGCCGAAGTGCAGTGCCGATCTCTGTGTTTGCTATCGACAATTCACCTTCATAAAATGGAACCGCTGCTCTGGTGAACCTGCTCGCGACATCCGACCGACTGCGCCGCATCAAGCCCAAGACCCTCTCTCTGCGTGTCATCGGGCTGCTCAGCCTCCTCGTACTGATGACCGTTGGTCTTTTCCTCTACGGTCTCTACATCTACGAGCGCGGCTACCGGTTCCAGTCCCCCCTAGTGACCGCCATCAAAGAGATCCGCTTGGAGCTGGCCGGCAGCCGCTTCTTTGTCGACAACGCCATTGAACATCGTACCCAGATCAACCAAGACCACCTCTGGCACTACGTGGACCGATCCTTGTGGTACCTGCAGCAGTTGGCCCTGCCCGGCAATTCTCAGGCGCTTCAGGCAATCGACAACCGGTCCCGACAGATCGACAGTGAGCTGGCGAGCCTCATCGAAGATCTGCGTTTCTACAAGACCGCCATGCAAACCCTCATCAAGAAATGGAATGCCGATCTCTTGCCGGGGGACGACGCCCAGAATCTCTTTGATCGCAGCTACCAGGCGTTCCAGGTGCACCTGGACGCCCTCGATCGCGCCATTCACGATCGCATCCACCATGATCGGCTGCGCTTCCGTACCACCCAAATCTCCCTGGCCTTCGTTTTTCTCTTGGTCTCGGCCGGCCTGATTCGGGCTTCCTACATTCACGAAAAGCGCAAGATGGAGAATTACCACGCCTTGAAGGCGGCCAACCTGCGCGCCCTTCAGGAGAGCCGCGACCGGCTCAAGACCGCCAAGGCGCTGGAGCGTAGCGAGCACCTGTTTCGAACCGTTTTCCAGACCAGCCCCGATGCCTTTGTGTTGAGTCACCTGGACAGCGGCATGATCGTCGATGTCAACGAGGGCTTTACCCAGTTATCCGGCATCCAGCGCGAAGACGCTGTGGGCAAGCGATTGGTGGACGCCGATTTCTGGCACTCACCGGAGGACTATCACCAGCTCCGGCATCAAATCGAGACCGAAGGACGGGTGCGCAACGCCGTCGTCACCTTCACGCTACCATCGATGGGGATGCGCATCGGATCGATCACCGCCAAAGTGATCCACCTGGACAGCGAGCCGCACGTGTTGACGGTGGTCCGGGACATCACCGAACTGAAGCTTGCCGAGGAAACCTTGCGGCAGAGCGAGCAGCAGTTCCGCTCCCTGTTCGAATCGACGTCGGATGCGATTCAGGTCTTGGATCCCGACGGTCTGATCACCTTGACCAATCCGGCCACGGTGGATCAGCTGGGCTATGCCGAAGATGAGATCGTCGGCCGACCCCTGGTGACCTTCGTCAAGCGGAAGGAGCGGCCCACTTTTCAGGCGCTCTTCGAATCGTTGAAGAGCAACGGCTTCCATCGGGATGAGCTGGAACTCGTGACCAAGGAGGGCGCCACCCTCATGGTGGACAGCTCCATCGCGACCATCCGGGACGATGGCGACAACATCCGCAGTTTCGTCATTTCCCATAAGGATATCACCGCGCGAAAACTCTCCGATCGCCGTAATCAGGCCCTGTTCCGATTCCTGAAGATCGCCAACCACCACCGCAGCATCGACGGGCTGCTGGATAGCTACGCCGAAGAGGTGGAAAGCATCACGGGCTGCGATGCGGTGGCGATTCGCATCATCGGCGAGAATGGCTACCTGCCCTTTACGATAAATCGCGGTTTCGCTGGCAGTTTGTGTGAAAAGGAGGCACAAGTACCACTGGACGAGAATGGCTGCATGTGCGGTCGGGTCATTCGACGGGAGACCGACGGCTGCCGCAACTACTTCAGCCCCCAGGGCTCTTTTCTAACCCACCACAGCAGTGAATTACTATCGCGCCTCGAGCCCTCGGAGCGGGAAGAGATCCGGGGTATCTGCAACCGCTACGGCTTTGAATCGCTGGCCCTGATCCCCATCCTGGACCGGGACCAGACCATCGGCATCATCCACCTGGCGAGCCAAGCGACCCACCAATTCTCCCTGGAGACCATCGAGATCCTGGAGGCGGCGGCGATGCAGATGGGCACCGCCCTGCGGCGTCTGCAGTTCCAGGACGCCCTCAGCCGGTCCCACACTGAGCTTGAGAATCGCATCCAAAAACGGACCCGCGAATTGGAGCGGGAGGTCGATGAACACCGGCGAACGGAAAAAGCGCTGCTACAGAACCAGAAACGTCTGCGCAAACTCTCCTCCCGGGTCATGGTGGCCGAAGCCAGTGAACGGCGCCGCATCGCCACCGATATCCACGACCGGATCGGCCAGACCCTGGCCATTACCAAGATCCGTCTGGGATCCCTCGCGGATGAACTGGTGCGACGGGATCAGCGCGAGGTGATCGAAGATGTCCGCAAATTGATTACCCGAACGATTCAGGATACCCGCACCCTCACCTTTGAACTCAGCCCGCCGGTGCTCTATGAGATCGGCCTGGAAGCTGCCATCGAATGGCTGGGGAGCCAGATCGCGACCCACACCCAACTGCCGGTAGTAGTGGAGAGCAACAGCCGCTCCGAACAGGTTTCGACCGCGTTGCGCATTTTTCTCTTTCAATCGGTGCGGGAGTTGCTGCATAACATCGTCAAACATGCCCAGGCCAGTGCGGCCCATGTTCAGGTGCACCGCACCTATGGCACCTACAAGGTGTGCGTTTCCGATGACGGCCAGGGCCTCGATACCGCCTACCGTCAAAAAGGCCGCAAAGGCTACGGGCTCTTCAACATCCAAGAGAGCATGGAGCTCTACGGCGGCACCATGCGAGAAAGCTCGCGACCGGGTCAAGGGACCCTGTTCGCCATCACGATGCCCCTGAAAATCCCGCGCTGATGGGTACTGCGGCCACCGGGAATGGCGAAACGGCCATCGGGGCAGAACGGAGCGGAGCGGCGGCAGCCATGCCATACGGATACGGATCCACACCGCCACGTGAAGCTATGGGCTGGCGGCCCTCCGCCGCTCTTCGCCAATGAAATGCAGTGATCTGCGATCAGGCAATGGATGGAGGTTGGACAACGATGCGAACACGGATTCTCCTGGTGGACGACCACCAGATCATTCGCGAAGGACTGCGCTCCCTGCTCTCCAAGGACACCTCGGTGGAGATCGTCGGCGAAGCCGAGAATGGCCGGCTGGCCGTCAAGAAAGCGGTTCAGGAGACACCGGATATGATCGTGATGGACATGTCCATGCCGGACCTCAACGGGATCGACGCCTCCCGCCAGATCCTGGCCAAGCAGCCCCGCGTCAAGATCATCGCCCTCTCCATGCACTCGGAGAAGCAGTTTGTGGAGGGCGCCCTGCGCGCGGGCGTGTCGGGCTATCTGCTGAAGGACTGCGCCTTCGAAGAGATGATTACCGCCATCCACCACGTGCGCAACGGCAATATTTATCTCAGCCCCGGGGTCACCAATGTGGTGGTCAACAACTTCCTGGAACATCCCCATTCGGCCGATCTGCCCAAGGCCAAGGCGCTCACCAATCGCGAGCGGGAGGTAGTCCAGCTCATCGCCGAAGGGCTGACCACCCGCCAAATCTCCAACCAGCTCCACATCAGCGTCAAGACGGTGGAGACCCATCGCAAGCATATTATGGAGAAGCTCGACCTTCAGGGCGTTGTGGAGATCACCAAATATGCGATCCGGGAAGGGCTGACCTCCCTCTAGCATCGTAGCGCAATAGCGTCATCAAACCCGCCGAAGCAGCCCCCGCCCACGCCTTAACAAGCCCCCCTACCCAAAAATCCGGTGCCTTCATCCCAAAAGTCAGGCTGCACCCGATTGTTGCCAAACGGCGAATCCAATAGAGTGTGGCGTAGATTTGGAGAAAACCGCCATCAATGGGCCATCGCAGGAGATCATCTTCAATTCAGACCAGAGACGTAATCGGAATACGGAAACGACGCGTCCCCAATGGGGACCGAACCTGGCTGGCCGACCGGCCCCCCAACAACCCCGCAGCACCGCCTGGCCCCGCACAGGAGGGCATTGCATGACCGCACGGATTTTGGTCGTCGACGATACAGAGCTGAGCCATGATGATTTCCTGCGACTCCTGGCGGATGCGCCCGAGTTGGAGCTGGTGGCCGAGGTGGAAAACGAGATCATGGCGATCGAACAGGCCCGCAAGCTACAGCCCGAGGTGATCATCATGGACCTCAATATGCCCTACAGCGAGGGCATCGCAGCTCTCCAGCGGGTGATCGACGAGAATCCGGATACCAAGGTGATCTGCCTGACCATGCAGAGCGACCTGCGCTATGTGGATGAGTGCCTCCGGGCAGGATGCGTCGGCTACCTGCTCAAGGATTGCGCCCACGAGGAGCTGGTGCAGGCCATCCGATCGGTGCTGGCGGACAAGATCTACCTGAGCAAGGACCTGCAGGAGAAGGAGTTGAAAGCACACGTCGTGCTGAAGCGATAACGGCGCGATCACTCGGGGCGCGCCCCCATCCGGGTATCCCCTGATAGGTACATCCGGGTATCACCTGATCCAACCTGTCCAAGAGGAAGCTGATTTACACACCAAGCAAGGGCTTTATGAACACCCCAAAGAGAAGAGGGAGGAAGTCAATGAAACGGAACCGTATGTTAGTTGGGATTCGGTATCTGTTGGTCGCTGTCCTCGTGATGTGGGCCAGCGCCGGAGGGTCTCCGGCAGATGCCTTCGTCATCAATGTCACCGATATGAATGGCGGCGCCATCGGCAACTTCCGCTACACAATTGAGGAGGATGTCACCTTCCACCCGGTTCCTGGTGACACCAGCATCCCGGCCCAGGCCAAGGATTTTCACCGCAGCTACATGCCGGTGGTGATGACGGGCGATTCCGCGGTGCCCGCCGACGCCGCCGCGCTGGCCGCCTGGGCACCGGATCCGGACACCTACTACTTCGTTTCCGTCATCCCCAACAATGCCGGTGGCTACGCCATGGGCGGTGGTCCGGTGAGACCGGGCGATACAGAAGTGAACATTACACTCAATTCACTGCCCATCCCAACGGCGCAGATCTCCATCTACGTCTTTCAGGACACGGACCCCATCAACAACGCCCCCGACCTGCCCCAGGAGCAGGGGTTGGCCGGTTTCATCGTCAATCTCTCCGAGGCGGGCGGCCGCTTTGGCGCTTCGGGCGGGCCGGTGACCCAGGATGCCTTCGGCAACCTGGTGGTCAACGCCGCCCTGCCCCCTGCCCAACAGACCCCGGGTGTTTTGGTCACCAACGCCGACGGGGTGGTGTTGGTCAAGAACCTGCCCCCGGCCAAGTACGGCATCACGGTTAGCCCGCCGCTGGGATCCAGTTGGCGGCAGACCAGTACCATCGAGGGCTCGCCCACCATCGACGCCTGGGTCAAGGCCAACGAGCCGCAGTACTTCACCGAGTTCGGACCCGCCGGCCACCATGCCAATTTCGGTTTTGTCATGGAGATGGACGGCACCCAGGACCGCATCGCGCCGGCCGGTGACGATCTGCCAGGCGGCTTCACCATCAGCGGCAAGGTGTTCAGTACCCACCTTAGCCGGCCGCCGGACTACACCTTTCATAGAGGCTACCCCTTCCCGGACGTCTGGGTGGGCCTGAACAACGCCGCTGGCCAAGGGCTCTTCGCCATGCCGGCCAGTACGGACCCCAACACCGGCGAGACCACCTTCTCCATCCCCAACGTGCCCCCGGGCAACTACACCGTGGTCTTCTGGGACAGCCCTCTGGACTTGGTGTTCGGCTCCCAGGCGGTCAGCGTCGTCGATCAGAACGTCGACATGGGCGACGTGGGTGTCTTCAACTGGTTCACCCACCTGCGCGGCAAGGTCTTCTTCGACACCAACATGAACGGATTTCCGGATCCGGGCGAACTAGGCCAGCCCTCCTTCGTCACCATCCGCTTCCGCGACGGCTCCGTCTATGACGGCGGGGAGACCGAGGCCAACGGCGACTACGCCTTTGACGAGATCTTCCCCTTCTTCGCCTGGCTGGTGGCCGAGGCGGATTTCGCCCTGCCCCAGCGGGCCACCGGTGTTACCGTGGTGGCCGATGC
>JAAUYD010269620.1_pt1 | contig 14774 bp, 27 predicted proteins | sample 7278101 | NCBI WGS metagenome assembly JAAUYD01 (sample SAMN14350128, study PRJNA611818) | marine sediment metagenome | isolation source: surface marine sediment (0.6m) | place: French Polynesia: Moorea | collected 2018-08
CGTGGCGATCACGGCCGAACTGATCACGCCGATCGCCATGGAGAAGGAGCTTCGGTTCGCCATCCGTGAAGGCGGCCGTACGGTGGGTGCCGGTGTCGTCAGCGAGATAATTGAATAACAAGAGAGCCTATAACGATGATAATGAACTCCAAGATCAGGATCCGGCTAAAAGCCTATGATCATAAGCTTTTGGACCAGTCGGCCAGTGACATATTCGACACGGCTCATAAAACCGGTGCCAAAGTGGTCGGTCCAATTCCGTTGCCGACCACAATCAACAAATACTGCGTCCTTCGCTCTCCTCACGTGGACAAGAAATCCCGGGAGCAGTTCGAGATGCGGACCCATAAGCGGCTGTTGGACATTCTTGAACCGACCCAGCAGACCGTAGACGCGCTCATGAAGCTTGATCTGTCTCCCGGCGTTGACGTGGAGATCAAATTATAACGCGGGCTTTTAATACGGGACAAGAGAGATGTGTAAAGGACTGGTCGGAAAAAAACTGGGCATGACCTCCCTGTTTTCGCCGGATGGAAAGTACATCCCGGTCACCGTTTTGCAGGCGGGGCCCTGTGTGGTCACCCAGGTCAAAAGCGAGAAGACAGACGGATACAACGCCCTTCAATTGGGATTCGGTGCCAAAAAGGAATCAAGGACCATTAAGCCGCTCAAAGGGCATTTCAAGAAAAGCGGTGATGCCTGCTTCGCCACGCTGAAGGAAGTCGGCGTGGCGAACCCGGAGGACTACAGCTTGGGCCAGGCCATCGGAACCGATATCTTCGCCATTGGTGAAAAGGTCAATGTAACCGGAACCACCAAAGGGCGCGGATTTTCCGGTGTCATCAAACGTCACGGATTCGGCGGCGGGCGCGAGACCCATGGCGGCCATTGCCACCGGCGGCCCGGATCGATCGGGTGCAGCGCCTGGCCGGCAAAGGTCACCAAGGGAAAGCGACTGCCCGGACAATACGGCAGGGATACCAAGACGGTCCGAAACCTGGAAATCGTAGATATCCGCCCCGAAGAAAATCTCATTCTGCTGAAAGGCCCCCTGCCGGGGTGCCGTTCTGGAATCGTAACGATAACCAAGGTCCTGTTCGCCTAACCGGTAAGGACCCAGGCCGCCGTCAGCCCCGTATTTCATTTGAAACGACCGGGTTGCCGGAGCGCAATGGACGAGGAACATTATGGCTGTTGTTGATGTGGTAGATATCACCGGGGAAGTCGTCTCTCAGGCCGAACTGAAAGATTCGATTTTCAATGTTCCGGTTAAGAAGAGCGTCCTGCATCAGGTCGTCGTCGCACAATTGGCCGCCAGACGGGCAGGCTCGGCATCGGTCAAGCATCGGTCCGACGTCAAGGGCAGTCGTCACAAGCTCTACCGGCAGAAAGGAACGGGGCGGGCGCGAAAAGGTGACATCAAGTCCCCGATTCTTCGCGGCGGCGGCTCGGTTTTCGGACCGGATCCGCGAGGTTACACCCAAAAGGTGCTCAAAAAAGTCCGCAAGATGGCGCTGAAGATGGCGCTGACCTGCAGGGCACAGGATCAGCAACTGATCGTGGTGGACAAAATTGATCTGAAGGAGATCAAAACCAAGGTTTTTTCCGGGATTATCAAAGGGCTCAATGCCGAAAAGGCACTGATCGTCACCGGGGAAAAAGACGAACGGCTGGCGCTTTCCTCCCGCAACGTGCCTGGTGTCAAGGTGCTTCAGACGCAGGGGCTGAATGTTTACGACATCCTTAAATACCCCAAGCTGATTCTTGTTCAGCCGGCGATTGAAGGGATAGAGGGGAGATTGGGCTGATGAATCAGTACGACATTATAAAAAGACCCGTGATCACCGAAAAAACAAATATCCAGAAAGAGGAGAACAATCAGCTCACTTTCGAAGTCGATATGCGCGCCAACCGCATCGAGATTGCCCGGGCCGTAGAGAAGATCTTCAGCGTCAAGGTGGCCAAAACGCGCACGGTCCACGTCAAGGGAAAGGTCAAACGTCGGGGACGAATTTTGGGGAAACGCAAGGATTGGAAGAAGGCCATCGTCACTCTGATGCCAGGTGAACGAATTGATTTCTTTGAAGGTGTATAGACGTTAGGAGCAAAACGATGGCAGTTAAAAAGGTTAAACCGACCAGCCCCGGAAGGCGTTTTCAAAGCTTCGCCAGCTTTGAAGAGATTACCAAAACCAGGCCCGAAAAAAGCCTGCTCAGGATTCTCAAGAAATCGGGGGGCCGGAACGTCAACGGCCGCATTACCAGCCGGCGGCGTGGTGGCGGACACAAACGGTATTACCGAATCATCGACTTCAAGCGCGACAAGGAAGGTATTCCGGCAACCGTGGCCGCCATCGAATACGATCCCAACCGGTCCGCCCGCATCGCCCTGCTGCACTACGCAGATGGCGAAAAACGATATATCATCGCGCCGCTTAAGCTGTCGGTCGGTGATACGGTGATGTCCGGTCCCGAGGCGGATATCCAGCCGGGCAATGCGTTGCCGCTGGCCAACATCCCCTTGGGTACGCACATTCATAACATCGAGCTGCGGGTCGGCAAAGGTGGTCAGATCGTTCGCAGTGCAGGAACGTTTGCGCAGTTGATGGCCAAGGAAGACCGTTATGCGCTGATCAAATTGCCGTCGAGTGAAGTCCGGATGGTGCTGCTGGCCTGCAAGGCCACTGTCGGCCAGTTGGGCAACATCACCCATGAGAACGTTTCCCTTGGCAAAGCGGGCCGCAATCGATGGAAAGGGCGTCGACCCAAGGTTCGCGGTGTGGCGATGAACCCGGTCGATCATCCCATGGGCGGTGGTGAAGGCCGCTCCTCCGGTGGCCGGCATCCCTGTTCGCCTTGGGGCGTGCCGACCAAGGGCTACCGCACCCGCAAGAACAAACGCACCGATCGTTACATCGTCAAACGGCGATCGAAATAGCAATCATCCTCTGAACCGCCCTGCGCCCGTCAGCGGTAAGTTCAGTCGAAAATGGACAATCAGCAGGAGAAATCATGCCCCGTTCGTTAAAAAAAGGTCCTTATATCGACCCGAAGCTGCTGAAAAAAGTGAACGCAGCCCAAGGTGCCCGAAGCAACCAGGTAATCAAAACGTGGTCGCGGCGTTCGACCATCCTGCCCGAAATGGTTGGCATTACCCTTGCCGTGCACAATGGCAGGAAATTCCTACCGGTGTTCGTCACCGAAAATATGGTTGGGCATAAAGTGGGTGAGTTCTCTCCGACGCGGACCTACTACGGGCATGCTTCAGACCGGAAATCGAAGGTAAAAAGATAAAAAAAGGAAGGCCCTAAATGGAGGTCAGAGCAACACAACGATATGCACGAATTTCTCCTCAGAAGGTGAGGATGCTTGCCGATGCCATCAAGGGGAAGCCGGCTGAAGCAGCCATCAATGCATTAAAATTCATGCCGCAAAAATCCGCCGGCATCGTCGAAAAAATTGTTCGATCCGCCGTTGCCAATGCGGATCAGAACACGAGCATCGACGTGGACGAGCTGATAGTCAGAAATCTGCTTGTCGATCAGGGTCCGTCCCTGAAACGATTCAAGGCAAGGGCCAGGGGAAGAGGAGCGCGTATACTAAAAAGAACCGCTCACATTACCGTTGTGTTAGCAGAAGGTTCCGTACAGTAAGGAGGAAACAGCTTGGGCCAGAAAGTCAACCCTATCTCATTGAGGCTGGGGATCGTAAAAACCTGGGAATCCCGGTGGTTTGCCGGCAAGAAATATGCAGACTACATCTTTGAAGACTATCAGATTCGTAAGTTTATCAAGGAAAAACTTCATCATGCCGGCGTAGCAAAGATAGAGATCGAACGTTCCACCCGGCGGGTCAGGCTTCGAATTTTTACCGCTCGCCCCGGAATCGTTATTGGGAAAAAGGGCTCAGAGATTGAAAAGCTCAAGAAGCAACTCGAAGGCCGCGTGAGCCAGGAGGTGCTGATCGATATCCAGGAAGTCAGAAAACCGGAGGTGGATGCCCAGTTGGTCGCAGAAAATGTGGCCATGCAGATTGAACGGAGGGTTGCTTTCAGAAGGGCCATGAAGCGCGGTGTCTCTTCCGCCATGCGGTTTGGGGCTCAGGGTGTCAAGATCATCTGTTCGGGGCGACTCGGTGGCGCTGAAATGGCTCGCACCGAATGGTACCGCGAAGGGCGTGTCCCGTTGCACACCCTGCGGGCGGACATCGACTACGGAATCACCGAAGCCCGAACCACCTATGGAATCGTCGGAATCAAGGTGTTTGTGTTTCACGGCGAAATTCTCAAAAAGGATCAAGCCGAAATTCGTGGTTAGGCGTGTGGGAGATACGAAATGCTGAGCCCTAAAAAGGTTAAATATCGTAAGAGTCAAAAGGGAAGGATGAGGGGGGCCGCCTACCGTGGCAGCGATCTGAACTTTGGAGAGTTTGGGTTGCAGGCCATCGATTGTGGGAAAATTTCCTCCAAACAGATCGAAGCGGCGCGTATTGCCATGACCCGCCACATCAAAAGGGGGGGCAAAATCTGGATCCGCATATTCCCGGATAAACCGTTTACCAAAAAGCCTGCCGAAGTCCGTATGGGCAAGGGAAAAGGGTCGCCTGAAGGTTGGGTGGCCATTATTCGGCCCGGGCGGGTACTTTATGAAATGACCGGTGTCAGCCGGGAAATGGCTCAGGAAGCGCTTCGCCTCGCTGCCCACAAGCTTCCAGTTAAAACCCGGTTTGTGGAGAGGAGCGAGCTATAATGAAAGCGTCCGAAATCAGAGACCTGAATGCCGATGAGATTCAGCAAAAGGTCGTCGATCTGAAGGAAGCCTTGTTCAATCTTCGGTTTCAGCATGAAATCGGCCAGCTTGAAAATCCCAAAAAGATAGGGGAAACCAAAAAGGACCTTGCCCGGTTGAAAACCATTTTGAACGAAAAAAAATAAACCCTTAGAAAAGACTAAGAAGCGGTCATGAAAAATCGTGGAATAAAGAGACAACTCGTGGGTACCGTGGTCAGCGACAAGATGGACAAAACCGCCGTCGTGCAGGTAGAAAGGCTGGTTAAACATCCACTTTACAAGAAATACATCAGACGACGCAACAAATTCGCCGCCCACGACAATGACAACCGCTGCAATATTGGTGATAAGGTGCTGATTACGGAATCTCGGCCGATCAGCAAGCTCAAACGGTGGCGCATTAGCGACATTATCGAAAAAGCCGTATAGCGACAAAGGACGATAGACATGATTCAGGCCGAAACAAAACTGACGGTGGCGGACAACTCGGGCGCACGTGCGGTTTACTGCATCAAAGTTTTGGGGGGATCCAAAAGGCGGTATGCGGGCATTGGGGACATCATTGTCGTCACCGTAAAAGAAGCCATTCCCAACGCCAAGGTTAAAAAAGGCGATGTGCTCAAGGCAGTCGTGGTCAGGACCAAAAAGGAGATTCGAAGGCCCGATGGGTCGTATATCCGTTTTGACGACAACTCCGCCGTCCTGATCAATAGCCAGCGTGAACCGCTGGGTACCCGTATATTCGGTCCCGTGGCCAGAGAGCTTCGTGCCAAGCGATTTATGAAAATCGTATCACTTGCACCTGAGGTGCTTTAATACGAGGCCCCGCTTCGTGGAGAAAACGAGATGATCAAGGACTCAATTCAAATCAAGGTAGATGACAAGGTTAAGGTCATCGCCGGCAAGGATAAAGGCAAGGTCGGAAAGGTTCTCAAGGTCAACGGGAAAAAGAACCGTCTCCTCGTCGAGAATATCAATGTCGTCAAACGGCACACGAAGCCCAACGCTCAAAACAGACAGGGCGGGATCCTTGAGAGCGAAGCATTGATCCATTGGTCCAATGTCATGTTGATGTGCAATAAGTGCATTGAACCCGTGCGGGTGAAAACCAAAACCCTGGACGATGGCAAAAAGGTTCGCATCTGCAGAAAATGCGGCGAAATTATCGATGCATAGGGCCGGTTAAAGGGAGACTCTCGGAGGAACAACATGTCACAGATGAAAGCCTTCTACAACGAGACGGTGGTGCCGAAACTCAAGGAGAAGTTTAACTATACCAATCCCATGCAGATTCCCAAGATTGACAAGATTGTTATCAACATGGGTTTGGGAGAGGCCATCCACAATATCAAAATCATTGATTCGGCCGTCGAGGAGCTGAAGCAGATCTCCGGCCAGCAGCCGGTGGTCACCAGGGCCAAAAAGTCAATTGCCTCGTTCAAGCTGCGTGAAGGCATGCCAATCGGCTGCATGGTCACGCTGCGCAAGAAACGGATGTACGACTTTCTCAACAAGCTGGTTAATGTGGCGTTGCCCCGGGTCAGGGATTTCAGAGGTATCTCTGGCAATGCCTTCGACGGCGCTGGCAACTATTCACTGGGTATCAAGGAACAGCTGATATTTCCCGAAATCGAATACGATAAGATAGACAAAATCAAGGGTTTGAATGTCAGCATCGTGACGACAGCCAAAAGTAATGAAGAGGGAAAAGAACTCCTCAAGTTGATGGGGATGCCTTTCAAGAATTAACCAGCCTGGTAGGTTGAAGGAGAAATCATTGGCCAAGACATCACTCAGACAAAAAGTAAAAAGGAAACCCAAGTTCCGCGTAAGGGCATACAACCGATGCCCCATTTGCGGAAGGCCTCGGGGATTCATGAGAAAGTTTGGCATTTGCCGAATCTGCTTCCGCAACCTGGCTTCCCAGGGCAGGCTTCCTGGGGTTGTTAAGTCCAGTTGGTAATTAACAATTGAAAATTGAATAACCAATTAGCGTAGGGAAACAGCGATGAGCGATCCGATAGCCGACATGTTAACCCGCATCAGGAATGCAGGGAAAGCCAAGCACAAGAGTGTTGATATCCCGGGATCAAAAATAAAAACCGAGATCGCCAAGGTTCTCAAGGAATCGGGCTATATCCGCAACTTCAAGTTCATCAATGATGGGAAACAGGGCATTCTGCGTGTCCACCTCAAATACACGGGTGAGCAGAAACACACCATCATCAACATTGAACGGATCAGCAAGCCCAGCCGACGGATCTACCTCAACGCCAAATCCGTGACACCCGTCTACAACGGATTGGGGGTCGCCGTCATGTCAACTTCTCAGGGTGTGATGACCGACAAGGCTGCAAGAGAGAAAAACATCGGCGGTGAAGTGCTTTGCACGGTATGGTAATAGGCAGCATCAAAAGGGTGAAACATGTCCCTGATCGGGAGCTAACCCCGGTTGCTGACAGGATGTAAACAAGAGGTGCGACAAATGTCTCGAGTAGGCAAGAAAATAATAATACTGCCCGAAAAAACCAAAGTCGAATATAAAGGCCGTGAGTTGGTGGTCAAAGGGAACAAGGGAACATTGACCCGAACCATCCACCCTGCGGTCGATCTGGCGATCGAGGACAACACGATCTCGGTTACCATTAATCAGGACGATCGGAAAACCCGCTCGCTCCAGGGACTGACCCGCAGCCTCGTGGCCAATATGGTTGATGGTGTCAGCAAAGGATTTGAGCGAACGCTGGAGATCAATGGCATTGGCTACCGGGCGGAAATGAAGGGCAAATCGATCGTCTTGAACCTGGGATACTCTCATCCCATTGATTTTCCCTTACCGGACGGCATCGATGCCACCGTCGATAAAAACAATGTCATCAAACTCACCGGCATCGATAAGGAGAAGGTTGGACAGACCGCTGCGTCAATCCGAAAACTGAGAAAGCCGGAGCCGTATAAGGGCAAGGGCGTCAAATATGCCGAAGAGTATATCCAGCGCAAAGCCGGAAAAACCGGTACCAAATAAGCGCTGGCATCGCCGCACGATGTTGCCATACCAGCCGATGAGTGGCGGTTATTAAAGGAATCGAAAATGGGTTCGACAAACGAAAAAAAGAAAATTTGGTTGAAACGCAAGAAGAGAGTCAGCAAAAGAATCATCAGCACGACCGAAAGGCCCAGGCTCTCCGTATTCAGAAGCGCCAGACACATTTACGGCCAGGTGATCGATGACACCACCGGCAGAACCATCGCGGCTGCCTGCAGCAACGAAAAATCGGTGAACGATCAACCCGCCTTTGAAAGCAAAGTCGCCAAGGCGGTTTTTACCGGAAAGCTGCTTGCCCAGCGAGCCATGGACAAAGGCGTTAAAAAGGTCGTTTTTGATCGTAACGGATTTTTGTATCATGGACGCATCAAAGCCTTATCCGACGGAGCCCGGGAAGCGGGTTTGGATTTTTAGCACACACCAGTTAAGGAGGCAGACCCTTGTTCAAACAGGATACCGATGAGAACCAACTGATCGATAAGGTCGTCCACATCAGCCGAGTGGCCAAAGTGGTCAAGGGCGGTCGTCGCTTCAGCTTTAGCGCCATCGTTGTTGTCGGCGACGGTGAGGGCAGTGTCGGATACGGTCTCGGGAAAGCAGGTGAAGTTCCGGAAGCCATCAGAAAAGGCGTTGAAAAGGCCAAAAAGAGCCTGGTCAAGGTGCCGCTGACCGAAGGCACACTGCCCTTCAAGGTCGTCGGTCGATTCGGGGCGGGTCGTGTGATGTTGAAGCCGGCTTCGGAAGGTACCGGTGTCATCGCCGGTGGTGCGGTCCGGGCTGTGCTGGAGGCGGTAGGCGTCCAGAACATATTAACCAAATGCATGGGTACCAACAATCCTCACAATGTCGTCAAGGCCACCGTTGATGGCCTGATGCAGCTGGAAAGTATCGAGTCGGTGGCCGCCAGACGTGGGCTCAACGTCGAGGATCTAAGATAAGGAAAACGAACGATGGGTAAAACGCTGAAAATCACGCTGGTGAAAAGCATGATCGGACGGCCTGAAAAACACCGAAATGTTCTCCGGGGAATGGGTCTGACCAAGCTTAATCGAACCGTTGAACTGCAAAATACCCCTTCCGTGAGAGGAATGGTTGCGAAGGTATCCCACCTGGTGGTTGCCGAGGAGACATAATCGATGAGACTCAACGATTTGGTACCTGAAAAGGGTCAGCGAAAAACGAGAAAACGCGTCGGACGCGGTGTTGGCTCAGGGTTCGGTAAAACGGCCGGCAGAGGGAACAAAGGTCAGAACTGCCGTTCGGGCGGCGGTGTCAGGCCCGGATATGAAGGCGGTCAGATGCCGATTCATCGGCGCCTGCCCAAACGAGGATTCAAAAACCGTTTCAAGAAAATCTTCGCCATCGTCAACGTCCAGGACTTAAACCGTTTTGAATCCCAGTCGGTGGTCGATGAAGTGGCCTTAATCAAAGGTGGTCTGGTAAAAGGCGATCGGGACGGCATTAAGGTGTTGGGGAAAGGTGACGTAACGGTCCCCGTAACGGTTCGGATTGACAAGGTCAGCGATAGCGCCAGGCACAAAATTGAGGCCGCGGGCGGAAAGATAGAGGTTGTCTGAACATGGTTGGCAGCGGATTCGGAAATATTTTCAAGATCCCCGAACTCAAAAAACGCATTCTATATACGCTGGCGCTGCTTTTCGTATACAGAATCGGCGTTCACGTTCCGACCCCCGGCATCGACACCGTGGCACTGGCCTCCTTTTTTGCACAAATGGAAGGAACCATCTTCGGTATCTTCAACATGTTTTCCGGTGGTGCCTTGGAGCAGCTTTCCGTATTCGCCTTGGGCATCATGCCTTACATCAGCGCCTCTATCATTTTGCAGCTGCTTACCGTGGTGATTCCTCATCTGGAGCAGCTAAAGAAAGAAGGCGAGCAGGGCCGAAAGAAGATCACTCAGTACACCCGATACGGCACCGTGGTGCTGAGTATTATCCAGGGCCTCGGTATCAGCATCGGGCTGGAAAACATGACCTCGCCCGGTGGTGCTGCCATCGTGACGGCGCCGGGATGGGGATTTAGACTGATGACCGTGTTGACGCTGACCGCCGGAACGGCCTTCATCATGTGGCTCGGCGAACAGATTACCGAACGCGGCATCGGCAATGGCATATCGTTGATTATTTTTGCGGGTATTGTCGCCGGCATACCTTCAGCGATCATGAACACCTTCCGGCTCATGTCCACCGGCGAAATGAACATCTTCGGCATCGTCATCCTTCTGGTGCTTATGGTCCTGGTCGTCGGTTTCATCATTTTTGTGGAGCAGGGACAACGGCGTATCCCCGTGCAGTATGCCAAGCGGGTCGTCGGCCGTCGGATGTATGGTGGACAGAGCACGCATCTGCCCTTAAAAATCAATACATCCGGGGTTATTCCGCCGATCTTTGCATCGTCGATCATCATGTTTCCGGCGACCATCGCCAGTTTCATTACGATCCCCTGGATGCAGGCCATTGCCAATGCGATGCGGCCGGGTAATTTCTTCTACGAATTGTTGTATGTCGGTTTTATTTTCTTTTTCTGTTACTTCTACACGGCGGTGACGTTTAATCCCGTCGATGTGGCTGACAACATGAAAAAAAATGGTGGGTACATTCCGGGCATTCGGCCGGGGAAACGCACGGCCGACTATATTGACCGGGTGCTGACGCGGATCACCTTGGGGGGCGCCATTTACGTGTCGGCGGTGTGTGTGCTTCCATCGATTCTGATCAGTCGTTTTAACGTGCCGTTCTATTTTGGCGGCACAGCGCTATTGATCGTCGTCGGTGTCGCCATCGACACGGTCGCACAGATGGAGTCGCATATGCTCACCCGCCATTATGAAGGTTTTTTAAAAAAGGGCGGCATTCGGGGAAGGCGATAGGAAAACCCTTGAAAATATCGTGATCCGAAAGATTGCATCGATTCTCAATACCCAACACCAAATGCAGGAGATCTAAATGCCAAAGGAAGAGGCCATCAAAGTTGAAGGCATTGTTTTAGAAACATTGCCGAACGCGATGTTCAAGGTCGAGTTGGAAAACAAGCACCAGGTCTTGGCGCACATCTCTGGCAAAATGAGAATGCATTTTATCAAAATCTTACCTGGAGATAAGGTCACGGTGGAGCTTTCCCCCTATGACTTGTCAAGGGGACGAATCACCTATCGCTCGAAATAACCGGCAAGGGGCCGCATCCCACGAACGGCGCACGGCAACAGCGATTAACCCAATTGCCCTGCAGTTTGAAGGAGTCAACAATGAAGGTCAGAGCATCCGTCAGGAAGATTTGCAGCAAGTGCAAAATCATCAAGCGAAAAGGAACCGTCCGGGTTATCTGCGCGAATAAAAGACACAAACAGAGGCAAGGTTAGAGGAGGTTGAACTTTGGCAAGAATCGCTGGTGTAGACTTACCAAGACGTAAGCGGATAGAAATAGGTCTGACCTATATCTATGGTATCGGAAGAACCGTTTCCAATCGGATCCTCAGCAAGCTTAAAATTGATCCAAATACCAATACGGACGATCTTTCCGAAGCTGAAATTAACAGCATTCGCAAGGTCATCGATAATGAATTGAAAGTTGAAGGGGAGCTTCGAACGGAAGTTTCCATGAACATCAAACGGCTCATGGACCTGGGCTGCTACCGGGGCCTCAGGCATAGACGATCCCTGCCGGTGCATGGCCAGCGTACCAGCACCAACGCCAGGACACGAAAAGGCCCGAAACGGTCCGCAATCAAGAAAAAGGGCGCCGCCAAAAAGTAATCCACCATCTGTCAGGAATAGATAAATGCCCAGAAAAGCCAAAACGAAAAAAAAGGAAAGAAAGAACATCTCAAGTGGGGTTGTTCATATTCAGTCGACATTCAACAATACGATCGTTACGATCACCGACGCCATGGGAAATGTGGTTTCATGGTCCAGCGCAGGCGTTCATGGTTTTAAAGGCTCGCGAAAGAGCACGCCGTTCGCCGCCCAGTTGACCGCGGATGATGCTGCCAAAAAAGCCATGGAACATGGGATGAAAAATGTTGAAGTGTATGTCAAGGGGCCGGGCTCCGGCCGCGAATCAGCGCTTCGTGCCCTTCAGGCCGCGGGATTTAATGTCGTCATGATCAAGGACGTCACCCCGATTCCCCACAACGGTTGCCGGCCTCCCAAGCGGAGACGGGTGTAAGCGGTTTGCCGTCGATGTCTGCTTCATGAAACGCACCACGCTAAGGTCTGATTCAAAAGGAGGACGAATTGGCACGATATAGAGGCTCCGTCTGCAGGATATGCCGACGCGAAAATATGAAATTGTTTTTAAAGGGAGACCGATGCTATTCCGATAAATGCGCATTTGATCGGAGAGGCTACGCCCCTGGTCAGCATGGGCAGCGGCGTCGGGGCAAACCTTCGGATTACGGCATTCAGCTCCGTGAAAAGCAAAAGGTCAAAAATACGTATGGCCTTTCCGAAAAGCAGTTCCGGCTGTTTTTCGAAAAAGCCGATCGAAAAAAGGGTATCACCGGCACCAACTTGCTGGTCCTTCTCGAACGTCGTCTGGATAACGTGGTGTACCGTCTTGGCTTTGCCAACTCGAGAACCCAAGGGCGCCATTTTGTAAGGCACAACCACTTTATGGTCAATGGTAAGCGTGTCAATATCCCTTCCTATTTGGTCAAAGTCGGCGACACGGTCGAGGTGTCTGAGAAAAGCAGAAAGGTCCAAGCCATCATCGATTCTCTGGATGCGGTGATACGCAGGGGTCTGCCACAGTGGATCGCCGTTGAAAAAGAGAAATTTAAAGGCGAAATCAAAAGCTTCCCGGTTCGCGAAGACCTTACTCTGCCAATGCAGGAACAACTCATAGTCGAGCTCTACTCCAAATAAATAGGTTGTTGGATTGTTAGCGCACGAAACTTATTGAGAAATCACTGCTGCATTGATTTTAAATCCGTTTGGAGAAAATGTAATGGTTAAAAACGAACTTATGTACATGAACTGGCGTGAAATGATCAAATCGGATAGAATTCGCGTCACAAGCACCGAAGCATATGGTAAGTTTGTATGTGAGCCGCTGGAAAGAGGGTTTGGGATAACTTTAGGTAATTCTTTGAGAAGAACGATTCTGTCTTCTCTCTATGGTGCTGCCATCGTATCCGTCCAGTTTGAGTCTGTAGAGCATGAGTTCAGTGTTATTCCTGGCGTGAATGAAGACGTATCCGAGATAATTTTGAACCTCAAAGAGGTCCGCCTAAAGATGGATGACGCTACCCCGCGGACCATTCGAATTGAGGCTTCCGGTGAAGGTATCGTTACTGCAGATGCCATTGTGAGCGATGACGGGCACGTTGAGGTTCTGAACCCTGAACAGCATATTGCCACCCTTGCCGACGAGGGCAGTCTGAAAATGACCATGGTGGTCAAAGCGGGTAAAGGGTATGCCCTGGCAGAGGCCAATAAGGATGAGGATGCGCCGATCGGCACGATCCCCATCGACGCCGTCTTTTCACCAGTCAAACGGGTTAACTATGTCGTGGGCAATGCGCGTGTCGGGCAACGCACCGATTATGGTAAACTCACCCTGGAGGTGTGGACAGATGGCAGTGTGGCGCCTGAAGATGCAGTGGCTTATAGTTCAAAAATTCTCAAGGAACAGCTGAGTATTTTTATCAATTTTGATGAAGATGCCGAGCCTCAGCACGATGGCGGTGAAGATGAAGCGGAAAAACCAGCATTCAATGACAATCTTTATCGAAGCGTCGAGGAACTCGAACTGTCGGTGAGAAGCGCCAATTGCCTCAAGAATGCTGAGATCCTGAAAATATACCAGCTTGTCCAGAAAACCGAGAACGAGATGCTCAAAACCAAAAATTTCGGACGAAAATCGCTTAACGAAATCAAGGAGGTTTTGTCCGAAATGGGACTCTCGTTGGGAATGAAAATTGACAGCTTTGTCCCGCCTGAAGAATTCGTCGAAGAAGGGGAGTAAACGTTCCAATGAGACATAGAAAAAGCGGTGTGAAACTCAATCGAACCACGAGCCACAGACAGGCGATGTTCAGAAACATGGTGACCTCGCTGCTCAAACACGATCGTATCAAAACCACCGATGCCAAAGCCAAAGAGCTTCGCAGATGGGCCGATCGCATCGTAACGCTGGCCAAGCGCGGCGACCTGCATGCCCGGCGGTTGGCGATGTCCATTGTTCGTGAAAAAGAGGTCGTGCATAAGATTTTCGAGGAGGCGCCGCAACGCTTCGGATCAATCAACGGTGGCTATACACGGATCGTAAAAATCGGCCGACGGCCGGGCGATGCAGCGGCCATGACGCTTGTCGAACTGGTCAGCCCGGATGGCGCTAAGCCGGCCAAGTCCAAGAAATCCAAAAAGAAACCCGAGGAGACACCCGCTGCTGCTCCTGCCCAAGCGACAACGACTGAGCCGGCACCAGTGGTCAGCCAAACAGAAAAAGCGGTTGTTGACGAGGGTCCGGACGAAGACGTGGATGTGAAAACGATGCCGATCGACACCGAATCGGACAGCAAGGATTCCGATGACAGCGCCAAAAAGGATTCCAAGGCGTCCACCGAACCTGACGGCAGCGATAAATAATTCAACCCACAGACCGCTTGTTATTTCGAAAGGCCCTGATTTTTCAGGGTCTTTTTTTTCTCAAGGGTTTAATGCTTTGACATTTTTCCAATGTTTCTATAAGTAAAGCGTGTGGTTCCCACATAACTTCTTCGTATGGGTTCAGATTGTACATTTGATAAACCGGTAAAAAGTCACATTCCAGACGGTTTCGTAAAAAGCCCGAGATCAAGGCTTGCGAATTCCTGAGGAAGGCGTACTCATAGTACTCCGCAGTGACGAGGGATGAAGCGTAACGCAGATATCGGGCTTCTTACGGAATCGTCAATTTACAACAACCCTTCGAAGAAATC
>JAAUYD010154153.1_pt1 | contig 14773 bp, 10 predicted proteins | sample 7278101 | NCBI WGS metagenome assembly JAAUYD01 (sample SAMN14350128, study PRJNA611818) | marine sediment metagenome | isolation source: surface marine sediment (0.6m) | place: French Polynesia: Moorea | collected 2018-08
AAAGCGCTGAACCGCCTCGCGGAAGTGGCCATGCACCTGGGCGGTACCGCAATGTCACCCAAGGTCCTGAATGCTTTTGCAGCGGCGCATCCCTTCATGGAAGCGTCTGGTGATGTGGTCAACGCCTGGATGTTGTTATGGCGCGCCTTTATCTCGGCCAGGAAACTGGATGACGGTGCCAAGAAGAAAGACCAGAATTTCTACCAGGGACAAATCAAGAGTGCTGAATTTTTTATTCAAACGATTCTGCCGATTACCATGGGCAAAATGGATGCGATCATGGCCAATAGCAGTGCGGCTGTGGATATCGATGACAAAAGCTTTGGTTAGATATCGGTAGAATGGAATTGATATGATTAAGCTTAAAGAAAAGGAAAGTAACGAACGTATGACTTTCCAATAAGAGATACAGGTGCCTGACTACCATGCAGCTCGTCTTTTGAGTATTGTACTGAGTGCGGGTAGTCGGCAACCATCCAGGAGGGGGGCGTGAGACCGGAAGTTGCTAGGACAGCTTCCGGTCTTCTTGCTTATGACAAACTATAACAAAATACCTGCAGCGTTAATTGTAGAATTAGAATATTCAGTATCTTCAATAATATCGTAAGGCTGCATGCTTGATTCACACTTCTGGAGTTCGCCCGCCGGCGCTGCGAGGGGGTGGTTTGCTCCACACACTACTTCATTTAAGTGCCACTAAGGCGCGCTCCGGGCATCCCGGGAACTCGCTGCGCTCAAACAGCCCGGGATGCTGATCCTCCGCTGCGCCTAAGTGGCACTAAAATTCGCAGCTAACGTGGAGCAAACCACCCCCTCACAGCACCTCTTGTGGTGATTTTATACTATCAATAAAACCTGGTCCTCAGGGCCAGGTTAGGGGGCACTGGCTATGCTTTGATATCGAACATTCGACGTTGGACGTTCGATGTTCGACCTTCTCTTAATGCTGAAATACATCCCCTTTTAAGGATCAAATCTTGGCTCTCTGGGCCAGGATTTTACTAAACACTGCTAATTAGAATACTAGAATGTTGTATTTCGCACTCAATGAGGTGGTTTGGGGGGATAAGTTTCGTTACGTCAGCACCAAGTTTAGTGCCGCTTAGATGCAAGCGTAGGATCAGCGTTGCGCACTGTTTGAGCGAATGCGAGTTTGCGCAACGCCCGGAGCGCATCTTAGCGGCACTTAACGAAGGGGCGTGTAACGTAACTTATCCCCCCAAACCGCCGGCGTTTGAAAACCTATCTAATAGGACGATACGCTGCCAGGAACATCAGTCGTGGGGGGCTCTAACCGTACTGAAACACCTACAGAGCCTTATTCCCCCCGTTTTTTCATCTCCTCGGCCCGCAGTTCTTTTTTAAGCACCTTGCCAACATTGGTTTTGGGGAGTTCACCCCGGAATTCGATTTCCGTGGGCCATTTGTACTTGGCGAGTTTGCCGTCGCAGTAGTCGATCATCTCCTGCTCAGTGGCTGTTTCACCCTCCCTGAGGACGACGAACACCTTGACCGCCTCCCCCCGTTTGGCGTGAGGTACGCCGATGGCGGTGGCCTCCAGGATTTTGGGGTTTTCAAAATAGACCTCTTCCACATCCCGGGGATAGATGTTGTAGCCGCCTGATATGATCATATCTTTTTTACGGTCAACGATATAGAAGTATCCCTCTTCATCCATCATGGCGATGTCGCCGGTGTGGAGCCATCCGTCGGTGAGGGTGGATGCCGTTGCATCCGGACGGTTCAGATAGCCCTTCATGACCTGTGGTCCTTTAATCAATAGCTCCCCGGATTCACCCACCGGCATCTCTTTTGTGCTGTCGTTGAGATCCACCACTTTGCAAAGGGTGTTGCTGATGGGAACGCCGATGCTGCCCACTTTACGCTGGCAGCCCTCCCCATAAGGATTGATGTGGGTGACAGGGCAGGTTTCGGTCAAACCGTATCCCTCCACGATGGTGGCCCCGGTACGGGACTCGAACTCTTTAATGACCTCCACGGGTAGCGGCGCACTGCCGGAAAAGCACCCTTTAATCGACGTCAGGTCTACTTTCTCAATGTTCGGGTGCTGTAAAATGCCGATATACATCGTGGGGACCAAGGGGGCAAAAGTGGGTTTGAATTTGGTGATGGCCTCCAGCAGTTGTGGGGGCTGGGGTTTGGGAACCAGGACATCTCCCCATCCAAAGTAGATGGCAAGGTTCATGGCCGTTGTCAAACCGAAAACATGAAAAAAGGGCAGGGCCCCCAGCATGATCTCCTCGGATCCGAATCCCGGGAACCAAGCCGCAGTCTGCTGAACCTGGCGGCTTAAATTGGCGTGTGTGAGCATGACCCCTTTGCTTACGCCGGTTGTTCCGCCGGTGTACTGATACATGGCGACATCTTCGAAAGAGAGTTCTACCTTGGGGGGGTCGGGTTGCGTTTGGGCCAGTAACGGCTTCCATCGATAAAGATCGTCTGCCGGCTTCACATTGGCGGCCAGTTTCTTCTTTTTGGCCACTAACGGAAAGAGCAGGTTCTTGGGGAAGGGCAGGTAGTCGCCGATACTGGTGTAGACAATCTGCTTGATTTGGGTTTTTGGCCGCAGATCGATCATGCGGTTACCCAGCAGGTCCAATGTAATCAGAACTTTTGCCCCCGAGTCGTTGAACTGATGCTCCAACTCCCGATCCGAATAGAGGGGATTGTTCATCACCGCAATGGCACCAACGCGAAGAATGGCATAGTAGGCGGCCACACACGGAATCACATTGGGGAGCAAAATCGCAACGGCATCCCCTTTGCCGATGCCGAACCGATGCAGACAGGCGGCGAAGCGATTCACCATTTCGTTGAGTTCCTGAAAAGAGATCTCATAACCTTGAAAATTCAAAGCCATTTTTTGGGGGAATTTCTCACTGGAACGATCGAGAAATTCCGTGATGCATGCGGTTTCAAACGTTAGATCATCGGAAACATCCGGATGGTAATGCTTCAGCCATGGCCTCTCATTATCGGAAATTGATGCCGACACAATGACCTCCTTATTAGGATGCAGTGAAAGGGGGGGGACAATTGGCGCCCTGCATTCCTAATGTAGAGTCCTGTAGGAATATTTGTCAAGAAATTCATTAGGTTGTTTCTTTAAGATTCGTTCTTTTGCACCAATATCCCTGTGCTGCCTTAATAATCCTGTTTGTCTTATAAGGCCTCCCACGTGCCGGCCGGCTTTGCCCTTGGCTTTCAGCAATTGCTCGGTGATGCCTGTGATCCATTTAGGGGCGTCAATTTGTCCTTGACACAACAAAGGACGGCTGATAATGAATGAGCATTCATTCAATCGTTTTGAGACACCATCCCACTTCAGAAGGGAAAGAAAATATGAATCCCGCATTGTCCCCTCCCGCAGTTGGGCATTTTCTATCGATCCCTGCGGCCGCTATTTATACGGCGATCCCAATCATCGGCATAGCGATATTTGGCTATCTAATTCACAAGCGGATGAAGCCATTATATAAAGCAGCCCCGGACCATCGGTCCGGCGATCTTGGGGTGCGAGTTTGGCAGTCGATTAAAATTTGGCTGCTTCAAAAGCGGCATCCACGGTATATGCTGGCCGGCGTACTCCACATCATGCTTTTCGCAGGGTTTATACTCCTGGGCTTGCGCTCCATGGAATTGATATTTGTCGGTATCATTCCCGATTTCACCCTGCCCGGTATGGATGGCAAATTGGGACATCTCTACGGGATAGTTCGCTCCTATGCCGCCACTTGGGTGCTGGCGGTGGCGCTGATCGCCATGGTGCGCCGGGGTATCATCCAACCGGCACGCTATACTGTGCCGGCCAAGTATGGCCGCTCCCATACCGGCGAGGCGGTATTTGTGCTTTGCATGATCTCAACCTTGGTGATCAGCGAAAGTCTGTTCGAAGGAACGTTGATCGCCGCCCAAACGCAACAAGGCTTGTCCACCCACGCGTTGCCGCCCCTGACCATGGTATGGGGATTCCACCATTTGCTCTCCAATGCTTCAGAATCGGTTCTCCAGGGGCTTCATTCAGCATCATATGGCATTCATGACGTCACCTTCTTTGCCTTTTTATGTTTCTTACCCATGGGTAAGCATTTTCACGTAGTGACCTCTTTGTTTAATGTCTTTTTCATGCGCGTAACGCGCGGCAATGTGAAGCCGGTGCGCCATGGGGTGACCGACGAACAGTTGGATGATCTTGAGACGTTCGGTGTCAAGCAGTTGGAGGATTTCACCTGGAAGCACATTCTTGATTTCTATTCTTGTGCCGATTGCGGTCGCTGTTCGGACAATTGTCCTGCCAATGCGGCCGGGCGCCCTTTGTCTCCCAGGTTCTTATCCATCAAGGGGCGCGATTTGGCATTCAGTAAATATCCCGTCAACCCGAACAAATCGGCGGTCAATGGTCAACCCCTCGTGGGCGGCATTTATGACGAGGATGAAGTTTGGTCCTGCACAACCTGTGGCGCCTGTGAGCAAGAGTGCCCATTGGGAATAGAGTATATCGATAAGATCGTTGATTTGAGGCGTGGCATGGTGGATGATGGGGCTGTGCCACAATCCCTGCAAAAGCCCCTCCGGGCCCTTGAAAAACGCGGCAACCCGTGGGGTAAACTGGAAAAAAAGAGAGCTGACTGGATCAAAGCGCTAGATGACGGGATATCCGTTAAGGTAGTGGACGGCAAGAAAAAAAGTGCCGATGTGCTCTACTTTGTAGACAGTATCACTTCCTATGACGATCGTATGCAGTCCATTGGCTGTGCGACGGCCACGGTATTGCATAAAACCAATGTGGATTTCGGCATATTGGGAAAAAAAGAAAAAGACAGCGCACACGAAGTACGGCGATTCGGTGAGGAGATGCTTTTCCAGGATCTGAGAGAGAAAAACAGCGACGCCATCCTCTCCTCCGGGGCCTCCAAGATCGTGACCGCCGATCCCCATGCTTTTAACGCTTTGAAAAACGATTTCAACGAAATTCCGCCGGTGGAGCACATCAGCCAGTTTCTGGCCAGGGAAAACCGCCAAGGCGCACTGAAGTTTAAACCATTGAAGGATCGAGGCAAGGTCTACACATATCACGATCCTTGTTATTTGGGACGTCACAATCAGGTTTATGATGACCCCAGATCGGTCCTGGATGCCATTGAAGGCCTGGAACGAGTGGAGATGGGCCGAAGCGAGGACAGGAGTTTTTGTTGTGGCGGCGGCGGACTGATGCTTTTTTACGAGCCGGAGGAAGAGGAGCGCATGGGGGTGTTGCGGGTCAAAATGGCGGCCGAAGCCGGCGCCAATGTAATTGTCACGGCCTGCCCGTTCTGTCTGGTGAACTTGGAGGATGCCATCAAAGTGGCCGGGCTCGAGGGGGAAATGGAGGCCATCGATTTGGTTGAACTGGTGGCAGGTCAGCTTGAATAGATTATCGTATAAGGTTATGATACAGGCGAACCGCTGAGGGCCATCGGCCATCGGCCAAGAGTCAACATGGGAGGTTTTTATGGAAATCTTAGTCTGCGTTAAAAGGGTTCCGGATACTGCCGAGAACGAGATCGAGATCAAGCCGGATGGAACCGGGATCGAAGAGGATGACTTGGTCTATTCTGTGAACGAATGGGATAATTATGCCGTGGAAGAGGCTATCCAGATTCGTGACAAAGTGGGAGGTACGGTGACAGTGGCCACAGTGGGCGACGAAGAGGCCGAAGAGGTGCTGCGGCGGGAAATGGCCATGGGTGCCGACAAGGGTATCCTCCTCTCTGACGAGGCCTTTGAGGGCTCCGACGGCCGCGGTATCGCCTCCATACTAAAAGCGGAAATCGAAAAGGGCCAGTACGATTTAGTGCTCACCGGTGCCCTGGCAGATGACGGCGCAGGACAAGTGGGCGGTATGCTGGCGGCCATGTTGGATTGGCCATACGCGTCAGTGGTCAATTATATCGACATCGAGGGCGACCAAAAGATTAAGGTCGGCCGTGAAATTGAGGGTGGCAATCAGGAGATGAACGAAATCGAACTACCCTGTGTTCTCTCTATCCAAACCGGTATCAATGAACCACGCTACGTCGGTATTCGGGGTATCCGCAAGGTCGCTTCGGTGGAGATCCCCACCCATGGCAGCGGTGATCTGGGAATTGCTGCCGATACGGTGGGCGCAGCCGGTGCGAAAGTCAAGCGGGCAGACTATTTTACACCGGAACTGGGAGACGGGGCTGAAATCCTCGAAGGCAGCATTGAGGAGAAGATCGATAAATTGGTAGAGATGTTGAAGGCCAAAGGAGGGCTCAAATAATGGCACAACTTTTCGCATATATCGCACACAAAGAGGGCGTTTTGGATGACAGTGCACCGGAATTGGCGGTGGCCGCATCGAAATTGGATACTGCATCTCAAGTGACCGCCATCTTAACCGGCACCGGTCCGGACCTGGAGACCGCCTGTCAGGAAGCCGCTAAATTTTACAGCACCGTGTGGAAATTCGACAATGCCGATTTGGGCTACCCCAATGCCGAACAGATCCGCAAACTCCTGGCCGGTGTCGTTCCGGCCGACGGCATCATTCTGATGGCCCACGATACTTTCGGTATGGACTTGGGCCCCGGGCTCTCTATCAAGCTAAATTCTACCTATACCGCCGATGTAATGGGAGTTGACGGTGTGGATGGCAATGTTGCCACCCTGGTGCGCCAGGAATATGCAGGGATGGCCCATGCACATGTTACCTGTGACCTGTCCGATGGCGCCGTTCTGACATTTCGACCCGGGTCGTTTCAAGCCGATGAAGATGGCGCTGGCTCAGGGGTTGTGGAAGATAAATCCGGAGAGGTTGGAGATCTAACCGCCAAGCGTCGTTTTCTGGAAGTGGTGGAAGCGGAAACAGGCGACGTGGATATCACCAAAGCCGATGTATTGGTTTCGGTGGGCCGTGGTATTGAGGATGAGGAGAATATTGAGATTGCCCAGGAACTGGCCGATGCCATGGGGGCCGTGGTCTCATGTTCGCGTCCCATCGTTGATGCCAAATGGCTTGAGAAACCCCGTCAAGTTGGAACCTCCGGTCAGACGGTTAAACCGAAAGTCTACTTGGCCATGGGTATCAGCGGCTCTTTTCAACACTTAGGCGGCATCAAAGGGTCACCTTTCATCGTAGCCGTCAATAAAAATCCCAAAGCGCCAATTTTCCAGGTGGCGGATGTGGGAATCGTCGAAGATATCCTGGACTTCATGCCTGAATTGACAGAGAAGATTCAGGAAGGGTAGTACTTAAGATCGCCAATGAACAATTTTAAGCAGTAGGTTGGGTCGAGCTTGCGGAACCCTACTCACGGGCAGCTCAAATGTTGGGTTTCGTTCCTCAACCCAACCTGCAAATAGGTAATGCCCTCTGATTAGAATTGAGCTTTAACCAAACTGCTCATCCCGTAATGGGCGAACAGTTGAAATACAGTAGGCAGGTCCTCAATAGAGGTCCTGCCTATTTTTTTATTGTTTTGTCTCAATTGCCTTTCTACAGTGAGGGGATAAATCCTTGATGAGCCCTTTTATTCATGCCAAAGTAGGCTTATCTTTTCCATCGTATCGACCCCTCTAGCTGGAAGGCAATATATCAATGTCCTTAGAAATTATCATGGTATTGGTTATCCTGGTGGCGGTGATCTTTCTTTTGATTACCGAGTGGGCACCTCTAGAAGTTCTGGCCCTGCTGGTTTTGGGCGTTTTGGCGGTGTCCGGCATCGTCAGCCCCAAAGAGGCCCTGGCCGGATTTAGCAATCCGGCGGTGGTGACCATATGGGCAGTGTTTATACTCAGCGGGGGACTCACCCGCACCGGTATCGCCAACATTCTCGGCCGTCAACTGCTCAAGGTGGCCGGGGGCACCGAAGCTATGCTGGTGGTTTTGATCATGTTTATCTCCGGAGCTTTATCGGCCTTTATGAACAATGTGGCGGTGGCTGCCCTTATGCTTCCCGTGGTCATGGATATCGCCCGTAAGACCGATCGCTCCCCCTCAACGCTGCTAATGCCATTAGCCTATGGATCGTTGCTGGGTGGTTTGACCACCATGATCGGAACCCCGCCCAATATACTTGTCAGCGAAGCGCTGCGGGAAAACGGGCTCAAAGCGTTTACACTTTTTGATTTCACACCGGTGGGAATTTTAGTGATGATCGGAGGCATCGCCTTTGTTACCCTCATCGGTACACGCCTGTTGCCCAAGCGCAACCTGACCCAAGTGAGCTCCGATCGCCGCGATTTTCGCTCGCAATATCAGCTGCAGGAGAACTTGTTTCAGATCAAAATCCCCAAAGGGTCGGCCCTGGTGGGTAAGACCTTGTTAAAAAGCCGGCTGGGGGCCGCATTAGGCCTGAATGTGGTGGGCATCACGCGCAATGGCGAAACCATTCTGGCACCGCCCGTCTCAGAAGTGATTCAGTCCGAGGATCTCATGATTGTCGAAGGCAATCAGGATCAAATTCAGGAGATGAACAATTGGGGGCAATTGCTCACTGAAACTGAAACGCGTGTTGCGAAGAATACTTTGTTTGAGCACGGTATGCAGGTGTCACGTCTTCGACTCAAATCCGGCGGAGGGTTTGAAAATCAAACCCTCTCAGAAATGGGTTTCCGTAACCGCTTCGGCCTCAATGTGCTGGCTATTCTGCGCGCCGATCGACAATTGGAAGAAGACCTAAAAACCCAACCTGTTACATCCGATGACGTTCTCCTGGTGCACGGACCCGCAGACAATATGGCGGCATTGGATGACCAGGACCAATTTCTACCGCATGAGAAAGTGTCTCCTGCTGATCTGCAAGAGTACGTCGACTTGGGAAACCGATTGCGCCAACTTCGCGTACCTGAAGCATCAAAGCTCATCGGCATGACGATGAACAGCAGCCGTTTGGGAGATGCCGCGGATGTCCAGATTCTCTGCATCGTGCGGCGGGATGGGTCTGCAGTGATTCCCACATCCACGGATCACTTTCAGGCGGAGGACCGCTTGATCGTGTCCGGTCGCCAGGATATGATCTCTATTCTTCTGATGCAGGGGCTTCAGGGTACGGTGGTGCAAGATAAGACTCGCCTGCCGGATCCGTCTATTTTAGAAGACGATCAAGTGGGATTGGTTGAAGTCATGCTGTCTCCTCACTCCGTTTTGTCCGGTATGACACTGCGTAGAATGAACTTCCGGGAGAAGTACGGATTAACCGTTATGGCCATTTGGCGCAAAGGAGAGGCTTATCGCGAAGACCTGCGTGACATGGCCCTTCAATTCGGAGATGCGCTGTTGTTATATGGCCCATGGGCTACGATAAACCTACTGGGTCGCGAGCCTGATTTTTTAGTCCTCACCGAGACGGCTCAAGAGGCTCCCCGTGAAGAAAAGGCCAAAGTGGCCCTTTCCATTATGGCAGCAGTCCTGATTCCTGTCATCATGGGCTGGGTGCCCATCTATATTGCCGTGGTCATAGGCGCTGCCGCAATGGTGCTCAGCCGCTGCTTGACCATGGAGGAGGCCTATCGCTACATCGAATGGAAAGCGGTGTTTCTCATTGCCGGAATGCTGCCCTTGGGTACTGCTCTCGATAAGACCGGTGCAGCCAGAATCCTGGCCGAGGGCGTGGTGGGCGCTGTGGGGCCGTTCGGTCCCCATGCCGTTCTGTTCGGTTTAATCGCCATCACATTTATCGGTACCAGCATTATTCCCACGGCAGCTCTTGTGGTTCTCATGGTGCCCATTGCGCTGAAAACCGCTGCCGGCCTGGGTATCTCTTCCTATGCGCTGATGATGGGTATTGCCATGGCAGCATCCTCCAGTTTTACGTCACCCATTTCCCATCCCGCGAATGTGTTGGTCATGGGGCCCGGAGGATATCGATTTATCGACTACGTCAAAGTGGGCGTACCCCTGACCCTGGTGGTGATGGTGATCTTGATGGTGACAATCCCGATTTTCTGGCCACTGCAGTAATGGGAGGGCGTGGTCTTCACTCGAAACAGGAGGAGAGATGAATACTGATTTTATGTTGGCGACACTTTTCAACCTGGGAATCAATTTGGTGTACACGATTCTGGCCCTCTTCGTGGGCGTGGCGGCTCTGGTGATCATCGATAAAAAATTGTTGAAATCCACCGAAGTCGAAAAAGAGCTCAAAGAAGGCAATATGGCCATTGCCATATTTTCTTCCACCGTACTCATTTTCGTCGCATTGATCGTTTCTTTCGGCCTGAAAGGGTAGGCGAAGATGAAATTTTTCATTCCCGCTTTGATACTTTTAGTTCTCGGTTTGACCGGTCCGCATCTGTACAATAACTGGCGTACGGAGAAAGAGATCCAGCAGAAGATCGACCACTCCGTAGGCCACCTGGAGGCCGATGGTTTGTCAGGCCGGAATCGGGCCGGGCATGTCGAGGTTGATGGCGTGATGCGGACGTTTACCCATAGAGAGCTTCGCAATTTCATCAAGAAAGAGGGGGCATCCCCCGGCCTGGTATACTTTTGGAACTGGCAAGGGATCTCCCGGGCTACGGCATCGGCCATGGCCGTCGATGGTTGGCATTACTTTGCCAACAGCTATCTACTGGGGTACCAACCCTTTGAAACCGACCAGATTTGGGTGCCGCTTTATACTTTGGTTTTACGCAAGCAATATGAGTATGACCGCCTGCAATACAGCGGTTTGCAAGATGTGTGGCAGAATTCCAAACAGGCCTTTTACGCTACCCGAGGCGACTGCGAAGATCATGCTATCATTCTTGCAGACTGGTTGATCTCCATGGGTGTCGATGCCCGCGTGGTATTGGGGAAGTATAAGCAGCAAGGCCACGCCTGGGTGATCTTTTTTCGCAAGGGCCGGGCATACCTGCTCGAGGCGACCGATAAAAGAAAATTACGCACTGCCGGCGCCATCCCGGATGCCGCTGTTATGGTGGATTATCACCCGGCCTACCAGTTTAATCGCGATAAGTTTTGGGTCAACACCGGCAGCCCGTACACAACCCGTTATGACGGTAAACGCTGGGAGCTCAGATCAAGATTTGTCGCGACTGAAGGCGGCGCATAAACCGGATGGATTCGCTTTTCGGTGGACACTGCACCGCGCTACAGCGGTGATACCAGCCCCCTGGGGCCCACTGCATCCACGCATTGGGCCTTTTCTTCATCGGTCAACTGATCCGGATCCTTCAGTGCGGAAATGGCGCATACAAATTCATTGCCGTCTCGGTCCTTGACCCACACAAAAGGTTTATCACGTTTTGATGATTTTTGGTCTCCCATGGCGGTGCTCCTTTATCTGTTTTAGGATGTCAAAAATCAATAATAATGCGGAATCGCCGGGTTGTCGAATGCTGCGACCGGCGCATAAATTCACATTTCAAGATCTCGTCAAAACAGGGAGTGCCTTATCCGCTCAAAGCCGACCTCAAGCGGGCAGCCGCTGACTCAGGCAGGGGTATCGAGCTGGATCTCTGTAGGGTGGGAACCATCCAGTACTTTTCGGACCGTCCTGGCCAAATTGTCGTGCACCACCGGTTTATGAGTTAATGCTCTAATTCCTATATCAGCGGCGCGTTTGGCCGAAATCTTCTCGCTGAATCCGGTAATGAGAATGACCGGAATTTCAGGTCGGATTTTCATCAATTCTACAGACAGTTTGTCACCGGTCAATTCCGGCATTGCCAGGTCGGTCACCACCAGGTCGAAAGCATCCGGCTGGGTCCGGAACAACTCCAAGGCTTGTGTACTATTGTCCTGCTGGGTAACATGATAGCCTAGTCCATCCAGCAACCGGCTTGCCATTTTACCAATGGAGATATCATCATCTATAAACAGGATTCTCTCCGTCCCGGTGGGCAGTCGTTCATATCGGTCCGTGGCCGTCTGTGCAGGTCTTTGGACGGTCGGTAGGTAAACGGTAAACACAGAACCGGATCCTTGGGCACTTTCAACAGCGATCTCTCCGCCATAGCCTCTTACGATGCCGTGTACTGTGGCCAATCCTAAACCCGTGCCGCGGCCTTGCGACTTGGTCGTGAAATAGGGCTCGAAAATTGATTCGATAACATCCGGGCTGATCCCTTTACCATTGTCTGATACGGTGATTTTGAGGTAGCGGCCCGGTTTCAAATTCGGATGTGGCTGGGACTGTTTTTCATCCAGTTCAACATCCACGATCCCGACGTCCAGGATACCCCCTTTATCCTCCATGGCATGGGCCGCGTTGGTGCATAAATTCATGAAGATTTGGTGGACTTGAGTGGGACTCCCCATAATTAGACCGTCGCTTCTGATTTTTTGTTTGATTCCAATGGACGCCGGTATGGTCGAGCGAAGGAGTTTGAGTACTTCTTTGGCGATCAGGCTCACCTGAATGGGTTCCACTTGATGGTCGGACTGCCGTGCAAATGTCAAGATCTGATTCACCAGATCCTTTGCCCGGCCGCCGGCCTTGAGTGCTTCCAATAAATTGTCTTCCAACATTGATCCGCTGGGAACATCTTTGAGGGCAAGTTCGGTGAAACCGAGGATGGAGGAGAGGATATTGTTAAAATCATGTGCTATTCCCCCCGCCAGTGTGCCTATGGACTCCATCTTTTGGGCTTGCTGCAATTTCTTTTGAAGACTCTTTTTCTCACGGGCTGTCTCGATTTCATTGGTGATATCCCGGGCCAGGCCTTTCACCCGTGGGGGACCTCCTTTGGGATCATTGATCAGCACATTGTTATACTCCAGAATGATCTCTCTGCCATCACCGCCCCGCAGCCGAACGACCCCTTTGTCATGCCCTTTGCGCTGAATGTTTTCCATATAGGTATCCAACTCGTCCCAATAGCGTTTAGGGATATAATCTTTGAGATTGGCCTTCATTGGGGGCACGTTGACAAGCCCGATTTCGGTTTTAAACGAAAGATTGGTTTCCAGCACGTTGCCTTCAAGGTCATGGAAACAGATCCAATCGGAGCCTTTTTCAAACAAATCTCGATACTTCTGTTCCGCTTTTTTACGCTCGAACAAAAGGTTGTCGAGTTCCAATTTAATTATTTTTATGGCCCATACGATATCCCCGAGAGGATGATCGCTGCCCAGATTGGTATCGTCGCTGATTCCTTTTTGTTCCCAATTCACACTGCCGATATAAGCCAGTAAATCTTGGATGTCTTTGCGCTTGATGGCCAAAGGCGACGTCTCAGAAGGTAATTCGTAAACCTCCATATCAGATTTCTGGCTGTGCAGTCTGATCAGGGAAAAGGCCTGATCATGGTCATGTACGACCTCGATTGGAAAATCAACAAACGCTCTTGCCAGATAGGCTGCTGCACGGATGAAGGCATTTGCATTGATGAATATGTACATCTTAATAGGATGCTTTCGGTTCCAATCATTTAACGACTGCATATAGGATTGGCGTGCCTTCAGATTCCCGCCGAACAGACGATTGGCATCGACGACAAAGTATTGAATGTCGGATCCAGGGGGCATGGACTTCCAAATGGATTCCCGCATGCGTTCAATATAGGTCACATCGCTGGGCCTAAGATAGCCTCTGGCGGTGGAATAGAGGATGCGGTTGTCGATGACCGCTGACGTGTTGGCAAATTGTCTGGGTTGGATTCGCCAGGCGTTGTTGACGATAAGGGACACTGGAGAGAGCGTCCGGCAGTACGGGTCATAGGCGATATCCGGGCCGAGTGCATAGGGTCCCGTTACGATATTTCGATCCTTGCAAATATGGAGGGCCATGACAGCGGCAGTCGAATATCGTTCCGTGATATGGATCTTTCGGTCGGGTGCATTCAATCGCTGTCCCATATTGATGCCGATTTTTACCAAAGGTGATACATTGCAGAATATGAGAGCCTCCATTTGCTCATTTTCAGCGTACCGCCGAATAAAATATTCCCTCGCCTCGAATGCCGTGTCCTTCAACCCTGCCAAATCATAGATTAAGACAAACGAACCCGACTTCCGGGTGACCTCCTCTATCACATGGCCTGCATTCCGGGCGGCTTCATCTATTCCGTCCAGTGTTGCCGAACCCGATGGCGCTATGTAAATAATCGACTCACCAATGATATAAAAGTGTACACTTAGTTCCGGGGCCGTCTTTTGATCACACCACGGATCACACATCGTCACCGGCAGACAGGTGACAGGGCAAAAAAGTGATTTAGTGATGTCTTTAATGTTTCCCATACCCGTATACCCTGATAGCTAAAAATCGATATGGTTCGACTTGCGGATTCAGTATATCGAAGTGCAGGTCACCGGATTACCCATGTCGGCGAGTCCGGCCCATCGAAGACATGATCTAAACCTTGTCTTCGCGGTGGCATCTCAAATTTTTGGATCTGTGTGGTGGAACGTGTCGATGGTACCATCCGCAGAAAAGGGATATCATTTGACTTCCCGTGCGGTGTTGAACGATGTGGAAAGGTATTACTTAGGTATCCTAATTGAAAGCTTATCATATTGGATTGTCAGTGATATGGCAAGTTTTGATTAATTGAAAAGGAACAAGCCATATCATCCCGCACTTCCAAACCGGATTATCTGTATTAGCTTAATAAAAATGACGATTTAGATGAGTTGTTTGCAAAAAATTCAAACCGCCCGCACTACAAGCGGTTATATGCTCCGTCCGCTCGACGGATCCGGCTGCCTTAGAAGAGGACTGATGGATGTAAAACTCGCGGAAGTGGGGATAGCCGATCGTGGTTGGGCGGATATTTCGTTTGGGAGGTATACCCATGGACGATG